>Ga0247840_10001644_pt1 | contig 43025 bp, 36 predicted proteins | sample LaCruzMarch2015__FD_192404 | JGI IMG/M metagenome (GOLD analysis project Ga0247840, IMG submission 192404) | Freshwater microbial communities from meromictic Lake La Cruz, Castile-La Mancha, Spain - LaCruzMarch2015_17m | ecosystem: Environmental > Aquatic > Freshwater > Lake | place: Spain... | reverse complement strand
TGCCGTTGAAAAATAAGTGTGGTAGGTTCTTGTCTTTATTTACTTTAACAACAATATCTTTTCCTTTAACACTAAAAACACTCCCAATGGTGAATATGGAATCTGATACGATACGCTCTTGTAAATTAAAGGATTTCTTCTTCATGTTTTTCAGTCCTTATCTCGGTTACACCTTCTCCGTTTGAGAAAGTTTTCTCTAAATATTCGATTGTTTCTTCAAATGGTTGGGATAACACTTGTACTATATTCGTTTTTTCAGGCTCTTTTGATGCATTTATCAAATCTTTTATATTTTCAACCAATTCTAATTTGTTTGATTTTGTGTCTTTTACAAACTTACTCCAATCAGGCTCGTTTTTAAAGAACTTATTAAACTTCTCTTTTTTAATTTCTGAAGAAATTATATATAAATTAGAATTATTCTTTTCTTCGTGTTTATCCACGACCTCATCATACTGAGAATAAGAAAAGTAAATTACCACCAATGTAGGATTATTCTTCATTACTCCGTAGAGCAGGTTTTTTATATGCTTATCCGCTAAGGAGAACCCGATGACAAATAAAACGCTATTTTCTTTCTCTAATTCAAGAGTGAATTTTCGAAGCATCGAAGCATAATTTGTGTGGAGGACAGTTTCAAGATGTTTTTCTGCATTTGGATTTATTACAGCAATCTTTTTGTAACCTTTATTAAAATCATCTCCACTTTTAGTAGCAAGATCATCTTCTATGTGAGAACCATTCGAATAAATGATCTTCTCATTTTCTGCCTTCCACGATAGTGACCCATGAAGCTTAATGATATTGAACAGCGGAATATCAGATGTATTATCGAACTGTAAACTTTTATATCTTTGTATTTTATTAAAATTCTTTACATCAAATACTGGATTGATTTGACCTGAAAATCCGTCATTATACGGGATAGCCATTCTCTCACAGGAATCTTCCATGAACATGTCAAAATTAGTTGTGAATATATTTACTTGCTTATTCACAATATGAAGTGATCTATTAGAAATAGTATTTGTCCAAAAACTAAGAAATGAATCGTAATTTTGTTTAGTCTTTGTTAATTTATCTTTCTCAGTAGCATCAGCTTCCAAGGATTCATTAAGCACTGCTTTTGATTTCTTAATCAAATTGTAATAGTCCTTTTGAGCTTGTTCTCTGGTAGTCTCAACATTCATCCGATTTTCAATATCGTTTAAAGTTGTCAGATAATCCAACGAACATCCAGAACCAATAAGCAGATTAATGTGTCCGCTTTGAATTATTTCTTTTAACTCTTTATTGTTAATCTTCTTCATATATTTATTTTAAATCCTTCATGATTTTTTTTGCTAAATGGTATGCGAAATTTACAGGAACAGCATTTCCAATCATTTTGTAACCATTAGCAACATCTTTATATTTGAATATAAAATCATCAGGAAAAGTCTGAACTCTTGCACACTCACGAACAGTCAGTCGACGATATAGTTTTTCTTTGCCAGGTACAAAAATTCTTTTATTTTGCTCAACAAACTTCATCTTTGGAGCTTGTGGGTGTAATGGGGCGTGACGACCACCTGCTTGAATAGTAAAAGAAGGTTCGTCCCAAGATCTGACACGATTACGCGACATAAATATTGTAGAAAATCCACCAATCATATATTCGTGGTTTGGTATTTTTAAACTGTCGCCATTCGTTTTATTTTTTTCCTTTGCAGGTTTAGCTAAACGTAAATCAAAAATAGCATCTTTAAGTACAGGTTTATATTTCTGTGGTTCTGGAAATTCAAATTTCTTTTTTAGTTTTTTATGATAACCAACTATGATTACACGAAGTCTATCTTCGGGAACATCATAATCATTTGCATTGAGTAATTTCCAAGAGATAACATATCCTGCATCTTCAAAAGATTTAATAATATTATTAAATGCATCTGCATGTTTTGGATGAAGTATTCCAGAAACATTTTCTGCTAAAAAGAATTTAGGTTGCTTCTCTTTAAGTAATCGTACATAGTCAAAAAACAACTGTCCTCTTTTGTCATTAATTCCTCGTCCAGCCCCAGCCTCGCTCCAACTTTGGCACGGAGGACCACCGATAATTCCATCTACTTTTGGAATATCTGAATGAGATACATCTACAATACTACGACGATCAAGTTTTGTTTTTGGAAAATTATACTCAAATGTTTCCCAAATTGTTGAATCGTATTCATTTGCCCAGACGACATGAAAACCAGCTTTTTCAAACCCTAGATCAAGTCCTCCTGCACCTGTGAATAATGAAGCTAATTTCATAATTTTAATCTTTGCTTATATTTAATGTGTTTTTAAATAATTTGTTTGGTGACTTTAGGAGGTTTATATCAAACTTTAAAGAAGATTCGACCCTTGAACTTGCATTATGTATTCGGAACGACAAAGTCCAATCATTATTCATTGTAACTATCGCTGTTGTACTACTACTATTTTTAAAATCTATATCAATAATTTCAGTAGGAAGCGGAACTCTTGGAGTTTTATATTTAGGTTGAATATCTTTAAATGGAAGATTAAGTGATCCGTTTAGATTATAGGCATGAATTTCCACAGAATTTTTTCCCTTAATAACCTTGTAAAAATCTTTGTTTCCAACTAAGTAAGCAACCAAATTAGACGCGACTTTTGTAGGATCTTTTTTATATAGGTTCTTTAATTCTTTGATAAAAGCTTTTAGAATAGGAACATAGATTGTAGAGTGATAATCACCAAGTTCACTCCATTTCTTCTTTGCTCCACTTTCTTTTCTTATTTTCTCAAGACCAGAGAATATTGGGGTAATCGTTTTGAAATATTCATCAGAAGCTTTTACTCCTAACCACTTATCACCAAAATCTATACTTGAAGATAAACGAGAATGTTTTACTGCCATATGATTATTTTTAGCAGAAACACCTATTTCCCATTTTTGAAGTAATCGAATTGCAAGCACATCACGAACATCACCGGCTTTACCATGATGATCTGATAAAATTTCAAGTTGAAGAATATCATCTTTACCAATGTCGTTAGATAATCTTGGCTCTATGTCCATTAAAAAGTTAACTGCAAAACTTGCAGACAAGAGATATTCACTTTTTTCAATATCTGAAACACTATCAAAGCAACTTTTAGCAACATCAAAAGCAGAGTTTTTTATGACTTCAAGATTTGTTTTATCTTTTAATTTTTCCTCAAAGGAAATCAAAAGAGCATACTCAAAAGATTTTCCTGTTGTCATTTGTTTAGAATTTGTGCTTGCCATAAATTTATTTTAGAAGCTCATCAGGAGATACCTTAAGAGCTTTTGCTAGACTAGTAATGGTTGAAAGAGTTGGATTAGTCTTTCCGTTTTCAATATTGCTTATGAAAGATTTATCAACTCCGATAGTTTCCGCTAATTCTGTCTGTGTGATCTCTTTGTCTAAACGAATATTTTTAATATTCTCTCCAAGTTTTTTCGCGTCTTCTTTCATAAAAAGAGTATAGCACGAATCGTTGTATTAAAATACAACAAAAGCAAGTCATTTCTGACTTGCTTTTGTTTGCTAGTTTCGACCCTTGTCGAGTGCTCGAACCAGCTCTCTCTTTGGTGACCCTACGGAGAATCGAACTCCGATTTCCAGGATGAAAACCTGATGTCCTAACCGTTAGACGATAGGGCCTTAAAAATCAATACAAAGATTGACGAAAAGTAGTATAGCATATTTTATAGGCTTTGCAAGATAAAAACACTTTAGTTTTTCCATTAATTCACTAGAAAAACAAAGACTAGTCAACACTAGCTGTTTTTGTTACAATCGTCCCGTATATGAAAATCCTCGCAATAGAAACAAGCTGTGACGAAACAGCACTTTCGATACTGGAAATAGAGGGCGACAAACAATCGCCCGTCTTTCGTATTCTTGCAGATGAAACACACAGTCAGATTGCTCTTCATGCAGAATTTGGAGGTGTCTTCCCCACTCTTGCAAAACGAGAACATGCAAAAAATATTCCAGTGATTCTCGAAAAGGTTTTGAAAGATGCAAAGCTTTTTGAATCAGGAGAAACAGAATTTGATACTGAAAAAATGAATAGTATCCTTGAAAGAGAACCAGAACTTCTTGCAAGAATTTCTTCTTTTTTGAGAAATACAAAGAAACCAGAGATTGATCATATTGTAGTTACAAGCGGACCTGGTCTTGAGCCGACACTTTGGATTGGAATCATGTTTACGCGAGCTCTTTCGCTTGCTTGGAATATTAGAGTGACACCAGTAAACCACATGGAAGGTCATCTTCTTTCTGTTTTGATTGATAGTACTCAAGAAGAATACAAAACAATCAATCTTGCAGAAATACAATTTCCCGTACTTGGAGTTCTCATTTCTGGAGGACACACAGAGTTTGTGGTAATTGAAAAAATTGGATCATATAAAAAGATTGGACAAACTGTCGACGATGCGGTTGGAGAAGCATTTGACAAGGTTGCGAGAATCCTGGATCTTCCATATCCAGGTGGACCAAAAATTTCAAAACTTGCACTCGAAGGAAAAGAAAATGAACTGGTAAAACTTCCCCGCCCTATGATTACAACTCCAGACTACAATCTTTCTTTTTCAGGACTCAAAACAGCAGTGCTCTATCTTTCAAAAAAATTACAAGAACAAAATTTGTGGAATGAAGAAATAAAGCAAGATATTGCAAGAGAGTTTGAACACGCTTGTGCTGAGGTTTTGACAAGCAAAGCAAAGAAAGCTATCAAAGAGTTCAATATTCAAAGTCTTGTGATTGGTGGTGGCGTGGCAGCGAACACACATATTCGAAATGAATTTTCAAAACTTGGAATTCCACTTCTTCTTCCAAAACACAAACTTGCAACAGACAACTCAATCATGATTGCAATTGCTGGATATTTTGAAATATCACAAGGTAAAGAATCATATTTGTATGGTACAGAAAAAACACCGGACGAAATCAAAGCAAATGGAAATTGGAGTGTAGATGCATAAATAAAAAAGGCCCGAAGCTTCGCTTCGAGCCTTTTTGCTTTTAATGAACAATGGAGTGAACAAGAATCTTAGGCGCTTCTGTTGACTGATAAATAGTCACAGCTTTTTCCGATACGATCATCTCAAAAGATGGGTCGTTTTTGCACAAAATTCGAAAAGGAATTTGGTATTTCTGATACATCTTAACAGCGGCCACATGAATATATGGCTGTTGCCCTTCAATCTGCACTGAAAGAAATTCTCCGTACGAAACAGTTCTTTTTCCTTTTGAAAAATTCTTAATACCTTCGAATGGTTTCTCCTTGTAATAAGTAGAACTGGGATAAATACCAGATTTAAACAATTCACAAGCTGCAATCGCAGCTGTTGTGTCCGAACCATTTCTGCCAAGATTTTGATGTTTAGCAGCAATGTACCCTTCCATAATAACTCGACTACCTCGAAAGCGATCAATTCGACCACTCATTTTTTCACTTGTAAGACTTTCTTCAAGTCGTCCTTCACTATCAACAAAGATAGATGTTGCTGAATTAAGGTGGTGAAAAATTCTAGATGAATCAGCGTTTTGATTGAGATACTGTCCCACGATTTCGCGAGAAACAATTTCTCCAAAAGCAGTAAGTCCATTTACAAATTCTTGATCAGAAAGATCTGAAAGAAATCCATCTTTCTTTTTCATAAAGAAATCATAAGCTCTAGCAAAAGAAGAAATTTTTAGAATCTTCAATTCAAGTTCACCACAAATGCTTTTGTGAGGGTTGATAAACTCTTTTTCGAAAAGATTCGCGGACTCTATCCAACTTCTTGTAAGTGCAATATGTGCAATCTCTTCAAGTTTTGAGGTAACGCCAGACATAGCACTTACAACTAAAAAATGAATATCATTCTCCTCAATAACTTTCTTGAGGTGTTTGATATCATGAGAACATGAAAGACTTGCGCCACCATATTTCATAATGGGTAGGGTTTGGTCATCTCTAAATACTTTCCAGGGTTTTTCTTGATACTCTTTAAACATAAAAAGAACTTTTTTTAGGGTGTTTATATAATTTGTATTGTATTTCAAATCAATACTACATTATTTTTCAGTAGTGTCAACTACATTGAAAAAAGCTCAAAAATAAGGTATTGTGGAGAAGTTATGGCAATAGATGAAAAATTTTTAAGCGGATACGAACCGCACAAATATGAGGGTGATATCTACAAGACTTGGGAAGAGTCAGGATTTTTCAATCCTGATGTTTGTATTGAAAAAGGTGTCGTCTCAGAAGACGCTGAAAAATTTTCTATTGTTCTTCCCCCACCAAACGTGACAGGGACACTTCATACGGGACACGCTTCAATGCTTGCAATCCAAGACACTATGGTGCGTTTTGCTCGTATGAAAGGATTCAAAACTCTTTGGCTCCCTGGAACAGATCACGCGGCAATTGCAACTCAATCAAAAGTTGAAAAACTTTTGGAAAAAGATGGGATTCGAAAACATGATCTAGGTCGAGAGGAATTCTTGAAACGAGTTGAACAATTCGCCCAAGATTCACACGACACTATTGTTTCGCAGTGTAGAGCAATGGGATCTTCACTCGACTGGTCGCGAGAAGCGTATACACTCGACGAAACACGCCACAAGGCTGTATTTCTTGCATTTAAAAAAATGTATGAGGATGGACTCATCTACCGAAAACACCGAATCGTAAACTGGGATCCAAAAGGACAAACAACAATCTCAGATGATGAAGTGGTGCGAGAAGATAGAAAAGGAATGATGTATACATTTAAATACTCTCACGATTTCCCGTTCCCTATCGCAACAACTCGTCCAGAAACAAAACTTGGTGATACAGCTGTTGCTGTACATCCAGAAGATTCACGATACAAGGACTATATTGGAAAAGAATATTCTTTCAATTTTGCTGGTGAGGATGTGACAGTTCGAATTGTTGCTGATGAAGCTGTGGATCCAGAATTTGGCGTGGGAGCACTTGGAGTAACTCCAGCACACAGTCAAACAGACTGGGAAATAGCAGAGCGTCACAATCTTCCTATAAAACAAGTTATCAACGAATACGGAAAAATGATGGTTGGAATGGAAGGTGTTCGCGATGTGAAAGTTGAACAAGCTCGAAAAGCTGTTGTGGAATGGCTTCGAAGTGAAGGACTTTTGATGGAAGAAAAAGAAATCGACCAAAGTGTGGGAACAGCAGAGCGAACAGGAGCAGTTATCGAACCACTTCCAAAAATGCAATGGTGGATTGATGTAAACAAGCCAATCAAAGACGGAAAATCTTTGAAAAATCTTATGCTCGATGTTGTACGTGATGGTCAAATCGAAATTCTCCCAGAACGATTTGAAAAAGTATATTTCCACTGGATTGAAAACTTGCGAGATTGGAATATTTCTAGACAGATTTGGTATGGTCACAGAATCCCAGCTTGGTACAAAGAAGGAGAAACACAAATCTCAATAACTTCACCGGGTGAAAATTGGATTCAAGATGAAGACACACTCGACACATGGTTTTCTTCAGGACTTTGGACCTTCTCTACCCTTCTTGATCCTGAAAAATATGAAGAAGATTTCAAAGTATGGCTTAAAAATTCACGAGATGGAATCTATCACCCAACAACTGTTCTTGAAACTGGATATGACATTATTTTCTTCTGGGTAGCTCGAATGATTCTCATGACAACATATCTGACAGATGAAATCCCTTTCAAGACAGTATATCTTCACGGACTTGTGCGAGATAAACAAGGACGAAAGATGTCAAAATCTTTGGGAAATATTATTGACCCAGTAGATGTCATCAAAGATTCTGGCGCAGACGCACTTCGAATGGCACTGATAGTTGGAATTGGACCTGGTGCTGACAACAACCTTTCAGACGACAAAATCAAAGCATACAGAAAGTTTGCAAACAAAATCTGGAATGCTTCTCGGTTTGTTTTGGAAAACACTGAAGGAACAAACCTTTCAGATATTCCAGAACCGCAAGACTCTCACAAAGCATACATTGAAGAATGGAAGGCTCTTGTACAAGAAATCACAAAAGAAATGGAGGAATACAAGTTGTATCTTGTTGGAGAAAAACTGTATCATTTCTTCTGGCACCGATTTGCTGATGTTGTAATTGAAGAATGTAAAAAAGATTTAAATGAGTCTTCGAAGTACACACTTCTATTTCTTCTCACAGAGCAACTCAAAGCACTTCATCCATTCATGCCGTTTATCACTGAAGAAATTTGGAAATCTCTTGAAAATAAAGATTCTGAACTTCTCATGGTTTCAAAATGGCCAAACTAATATAAAAAATCCCCAAACATGGGGATTTTTTATTGTGGCCATGTATCAAGTGTATATTATGTCGCCAGTGGGTGGGTTTGGCTGGGGCGCAAGACAGAATATATACTTGATACAAATATAAACTTTCAACAAAAGAAAAATAAACTTTCTGATACAATAAACCTATGCAGAATTTTGATTATCAAACGATTGGAATAGCACTTCTCGGTGGACTCATTCCTGCTTTCATATGGCTTTGGTTTTGGCTCAAAGAAGATAGCGCCAACCCAGAACCAAAAGGACTTCTTCTTCTCACATTCATTGGTGGAATACTTTCTGTATTTGCAGTTCTCCCCCTTCAAAGAATGACAGAGGGTTTTATCTCAAACGAACAAACACTACTTTATGTATGGGCAGGACTCGAGGAAATTGTAAAATATTTTTTCGTGGCAATCATTGCACTTCGATCTCGTCACTGCGACGAACCAGTAGACTTTGCAATTTACATGATCACTGGTGCGCTTGGATTTGCAGCTCTTGAAAACACTCTTTTCCTTCTTGACCCGGTCAGCCTCAAAGATTCCATCGTAAGTTTACTCACTGGAAACCTTCGATTCATTGGATCAATGCTTCTTCATGCGGTTGCTTCAGGAGTTATCGGGATGGCGATGGGTTTTGCATATTACAAAAATTTTGCAAGACGAGAATTTGCATTATTCACAGGACTCGCACTATCAATCGCATTGCACAGCGCTTTCAATTACTTTATAATTAACAGTAGTCAAAATGTATTTTCGGTATTCACATTACTCTGGATTGTGACAATTGTATTTATATTCTTATTCGAATTATTAAGAAGATTAAGTGGTCGAAATTATAGACCAAGATTTGAACACTAATTATGTTTAAAAGAAAAAAATCACTATTGAGTAGAATAACAGGACGTCTTCGAATGGATGATGACGTGTATGAAGATGACGATATCCAAGACGAGGACGACATCGACACAATCGTAGACACAAATCGGTCTATCCGAATTACACCAAATGATGGAGGTGGAAACGATTCACCAGCATGGGCAGACGAGGAAGAATCAGCAGAACTTTCTCTCGATTTATTCGACAATGGAAAAGAAATCATTGTTCAAACCATGGTTGCAGGGGTTCGTCCGGAAGATTTATCTATCGACATAAGACGTGACTCAATCACAATCGAAGGAAGCCGAAAAGAAGCTCACACGACAAAAGAAAACAACTATGTGGTACGTGAACTCTATTGGGGATCATTTTCAAGAACAATGGATCTTCCAGAAGAAGTTGATCCAGATCTTGCAGAGGCAACAGAAAAACACGGACTTCTAGTAATCCGCCTTCCAAAAATCGATAAAGGAAAGCAAAAGAAGGTTAAGGTTAAATCTATATAATAAAAAACCGCTCATCTGAGCGGCTTTTTTAATTTAAAGAGCATTTTATTCTCCCGGCAATTTAAAGAATTCAAACTTTTCGACAATTTCATGGATGATTCCCTTTCGCAAAGCTTCTTCCGTTGTAAGACGAACATCGTACCTTTGACCATCTTTTCTCATTTTAATTAGTTCTTTTTTCTTAAGATTAAAAGCAATACTTTGAATCTCAAGTGTTTGATTGAACATAATCTTATGATTCTCTAATAATTGTAAAACCTGACTTTCATAATCCTCAAGTGAGTTCAAGGATGAGTTAACGGTCATTGCATGGAAAAAAAATCTGCTATGTTTTGTAGCGGACCTCTTTTTACATGCAGAGATAAGAGTAAGTGCTGAAGAGTGACAATCACCAACGATAGTGCAATGAACAGAGAAAGGCAAGCTTTTTATAAAATCATACGCACTAAGTGCCGCACGAACGTCGCCCCCACCAGAATCAATCAGAAGATGAGCTGTCTTACTTGGGTCATTGAGAAACATTTGAAATAATGCTTTTTCCATATCAGAAATTAAGACATTTTCAATCTTACCAGTAACAGGAAAAATTCTTCGAGAAACTAAAGATTCATTAAATTGTTCTTTATTCATTTGTTAAGTGGTTTTATTTTGTTTCGTATCTTATACCACAAAGTGAGGAATTAATCAAAACCCCGTTCATTTGACTGGGGTTTTTCCATATATTCATACACAACCTGTGCAAGCTTTCTCATTGGGAAATAATTATTTGGTAATATCGACTTATTAATAGAAAGGAAAGCAATAATGTATTTTGAATTTTTACCGGTCACAACACCAGCATCGTTACTCCATCGGACAACCGCCCATTTTTTATAAAAAATAGATTTGAGTGCTTTTATAAATCCATACTTCCAAAGATTTGTCTCAAGCCAACCACCTTTACGATAATAGGAAACATATTCTGAAATATACAAACCTTCTCGTCCTTTCCTACTCCAACGAAACATATATTCTTTCAGTTTTCTTGAAACAAAAGGAGAAATCAATCTCTCCTTTTCTACAAGATAGAAAAACTCAGCAAAGTGACGAGAACATGACAAAGTCGTTGAAGAAAACTGGTATGGTTTATCTTCTTTTAATCTATCTAAAAATTTTCTCGTTACCTCGCTTCCATGCCAATTATATTTGTGAGTAATATTTTTCGTTATATTTTCACGCCCTACCAAATCAATCAAAGTGTTTGACGCTGTATTATCACTTCGAGTAAGCATAAGATCAAGTAAATAATCAATAGAAACTTTATCGCCAGCATTGAGTAATTTTCGTGTATCACCAGGAAAAATTTTTGCGTCTTTGTCGACATCATTTGGTGATTTTATTTCTACAATTTGGTCAAGTGAAAAATCGTTAATTTCTATTCGACGTAAAACTTCCGATCCGATGAAAATCTTATAGACGGAAGCGGGATAAATAAAATGATCCATATTGTATCCAAAAATCTTTGGTTCTAGATCATTGAGATCGATAATAGATACTCCGATTTCATTATTAGTAAAACCATTCTTTTCTAAAAGAATTTTTATCTCCTCACTTCTTTTCATATTTTCTTCAAACATGTGTCTTCGGCGGGAATCGAACCTGCAATAACTCCTTAGGACGGAGCAGTTATATCCATTTAACTACGAAGACTTTATTCTGTGGAAAGGTATTTCCACTTTTGCATTGTATAATAGAGTTTGTAATGCACGCAAGACGCACAAAGAAAAAAGAAAAAATTGCACTCATCCTTGCTGGAGGTGGAATGACTACAAGTTATATCGTAGGTTCTTTACTTGCACTCAAGAAAAAATATAAGATGACTCCTGATATTATCATTGCAGGATCAGGAAGTGCTGGAACCGCAAGTTTCTTTGTTTCAGAGCAGTTTAATACTGGAATCAAAAAAGTCTGGCTGAAAGAAATCCTCAATCCAAAATTTATATCAGGAAAAGGTTTCTTCAAAAAAATTGATATTGATTTTCTCATTGATGAAATCTTTCGTAAAAAAACAAAACTCAATACAGAAAAAATCCACGCATCTTCTACGACTCTCGTAATTCCAATGGTTGATGCAAAATCTGGGAAACTTAAGTATTTTACAAACCACGACAAAGTAGATTGGTTTGAAGTACTTCGCGCAGCAAAAGCTATACCAATTTTTTACAACAAAGATGTCAAAATTGGAACGAGAACATATCATGACTCACATCTTTCGGCTTCTCCAGAAACACATACAAAACTTGCTCGAAAACTCGGCGCTACAAAGATAATAAGTATTCACTGTTCTGACATAGCACTTCGTCTTGAAACAGACCTTATTGAATCAGTTTGGTTTTGGATGAAAAAAGATAGAGCATTCAGAAAAAATTATTACAAAATAAATCAGATTCAAGAAAGTATTGGAGATGACACATTTTTAATTTTCCCCTCACGAAAACCTTTTGCAAATCTTCTAGATACAAAATATGACGATATTGTCGACACTATCGAGCTGGGTTACAATGACATTATTACAAACAAACCTCTTGAGAGGTTTATAAAAAATTAATACGATATGGAACACGACGATTCTCTACTTCGAGAAATACATAAACTTGCAAAGGAAAACAATACCATGCTTCATAGGCTTGATCGAGAAGCAAAACGAGCACGTTTTTGGAAAACACTGCGACTTATAGTAATGGCGGGACTTTTGTTTGGTGCATACTACCTCATTCAACCTTTCATTGAAAATCTTACAAGTGCCTATGCTTCCATCCAAGAAAGCTTTGCTCAATTACAAGAAACAAAGGATTCTTTGTCAAACTTTGGGAATTCCCTTCGATAGCTTGAAAAAAACAACCTAATAGGTTATTATATTATCTGTTGCTCGGGTAGCTCAGATGGTTAGAGCATTCGCCTGAAGAGCGAAGGGTCGGCAGTTCGAGTCTGCCCCCGAGCACAGGAAACCATAAAGAAAAACCGCTTTTCAGCGGTTTTTCTTTATGGTCTACATTCCAATCATTTCTCGGACTTTTGCCTCGCTAAATCCAACGAGGATTTCATCACCTATTTTTATAACCGGAACTCCCATTTGACCTGTCATTTCAATCATCTCTTGTCGCTTTTCTGCGTCTTCTGCAACGTTAAAATCTTTATAGGCAACCCCATTATTTTGGAAAAAGGCCTTTGCCATTTGGCAGTAGTGACATGCTGAGGTGCTGTAAATAGTTACTTCTTTTTGATTATCCATAATTTAGAAATATATTTATTGAGTAATGAAAATATTATATCAAATTAATTCCCTTCTTCATCTTGACCAGTTTCATCTTCCCTTGGCTCATTGTCCTTATTTTGATGATTTACAATAACCACCACTTTTTCTCCTGGTTTTGAAACCCCGAAGTTTTCTCGAACATACCTCTCAAAACCAAAATCATTTTCAAAATTAGTTAAAAGATTTTCAATATCCTGACCTCTTTCATATAGTTTTTCATACTCATATTTCATATCCTGCAAATCTTGTTTTGAAACTTGGATGTTTTTCGCAGCTCCAAAAAGACTTTTAAGGAACAGAATAATAAGCCCAGCTAGAACTATGAGGATTATCCAATTTCTTGTATTACTTTCACTTCGTTTTGTGTGCTTGTTCATTTTTTGGTATGATATGGCTTATATGATGAATAAAAAGAAAAAAGGGAGAAAAATACTGGCTTCTGTTATTGTTATTATTGTAATAATTCTGATGTTGGTACTGTATAGTGCTCCAACACTATTTTACTAGAAAAATCAAAAATCCCCCACTTTTTGTGGGGGATTTTTGATTTCGATTTGACTTAGAATGAGTTTCCGTTAGAATATGGCCGAAACCCTATATAAAAAATGAAACAAGTACATTTAAGATTACTACCTTTTTTCAACAAAAGAAAAACAAGAATCAGAAGAACCAAAGGATTTACAGTTATTGAGAAACAAAAGCCTCTTGAAATTACAGTGATTGAAAGAATTTCAGAATCGGCGCGTGGAATTATTGAATCTTTTCAAAAAAGACACGAGGTTTATTTTGTGGTAACTTGGAAAAAAACAAAAGGTTCTCAAGTTTTGAAATATACTCACATGACAAATGAGTCTACAGTACACCGAGCTCATTTTGTCTCAATTCACCTTGAGCAAGAATTTCAAATCTTTTCGAAAATCGAAAACATTGAAAAAGTCACTCTTTAAGAGTGACTTTTTAATTTTTCATCATTTTCAAGAAAACATCATGTGGAATATTTACCTTACTTTTTCCGAGAGATTCCATTTTCTTCTTTCCCTTCTTTTGTTTTTCTCGAAGTTTCATTTTTCGAGTAATATCTCCTCCGTACATATGTTGAGTAACATCTTTTCGAAACGCCTTTACTGTTTCTGAAGAGATGATTCGCCCAGACGCTTTTGCTTGAATTTTCATAACAAACTGCTGGCGAGGCATCACGGCGTGAAGTTTTTCGACAGCCTTTTTTGATTCTTCTTCAACACGTCGTCTTGAAACAACCCGAGTAAAAGCCACGACAGGTTCATCAGCAACTAGAATATCGAGACGGACAACATCTGCTTCTCGATATTCACCAATTTCATAAGAGATTGAAGCATATCCAGAAGAGACACTTTTCAAGGTATCAAAAAATCCTCGCATAAGTTCTCGGAGAGGCATGAGGGCGTCAATTTCCGCTCTATCATCTCCAAAACTTTCAGTTCTGTTAGTTTCAGCCTCGTGTTCATAGAGTAATTGTGCGATTGGGCCAAGATATTCTCGTGGTGTAATGATTCGAACAGAAACCCATGGTTCTTCAATCTTGCTCGCTAGCCCATCATTTGGAAATACATGTGGAGAATATATTGTTTCTGTTTCTCCTGATTGTTTGTAAGTAACTACATAGGTAATACTTGGACTTGTTACCACAAGATTCAAATCAAACTCACGATACAAACGCTCTGTAACAATCTCTAAGTGTAACATTCCGAGGAAACCACATCGAAACCCTCGCCCAAGCGCCCCTGAACTTTCTTCTTCATACGTAAATGAAGAATCGGTGAGTTTAAGTTTTCCAAGAGAGGCTTTGAGTTCATCAAAATCATCTTGGCTTTCTGGATAAATTGAAGCCCATACCACAGGTCGTGGTTCTTCATACCCAGACAGTGCATCAAGCTGATCTTTAAAAAGAGTAATCGTATCTCCCACACGAGCGATTCCTGGTTTTTTAAATCCAGTTACAATATATCCGATCTCACCAGCTCGAAGTTCATCTTTTGGTTTTCGATCAGGTGAAAAAATACCAATTTCTGTTGTAATGAATTTTTCTCCAGCAATCTTAAATATGAGTTGATCATTTTTCTTTACTGATCCATCAAATACTCGAACATAGACAATCACACCTTGGTGATTTGAATATTCAAAATCGAATACAAGTCCTCTAAAACTTTTTGAATCAATAACCATTTCTTGCGGAGCAGGAACTCGTTTAATAACTTCTTGTAAAAGAAAATCAACACCCTGACCTGTTTTTCCAGAAACCTCAAGAACGTCTTCAAGTTCACAATTCAAAAGCGCCGCGAGTTCAAGTTTTGTATCATCAACACGAGAAAGTGGTGAGTCAACTTTTGTGAGAACTGGAATAATAGTAAGCCCAAATTTTTGTGCCATTGCAAGTGTGGTAAAAGTCTGAGCTTGAACACCCTGTGTTGAGTCAACAAGAAGAAGAGAGCCTTCGACAGCTTTCAGGGCTCGAGAAACTTCATATGAAAAGTCGATATGACCTGGAGTATCAATAAGATTCAAAATATAATTTTGTCCCGCAAAATCATAACTCATTCGAACAGGCTGCATTTTAATAGTGATCCCCCGTTCTTGTTCAAGTTCCATTTTGTCGAGCACCTGATCACGCATAAGACGCTCATCGATAGTATGAGTAATTTCAAGCATTCGATCCGAAAGGGTTGATTTCCCGTGATCGATGTGTGCTATAACAGAAAAATTTCGAATATTAGAAAGATTCATAAGATGGAGAAACTATACCAGAAAAACCGAGGAAAATCTAGAGAAAAAGAGCGAAGCCTCCGGCTTCGCTCTTTTTCTCTATCCAATATCCTCATGAGTCACAGATATGGTCTTTACACCCTTAAATTTGCGCTGAATGGCATTTTTAAGTGAAATATACTCCTGATTATCAAGAAGATGGAAAATCCATATACCGATAACCATAGCAAACAATCCCGCAAAAAGACCTTGGAAAAATATTCCAGAAAAAGTAGAAAGTGACAATAATCCATCAAGTATATGAAGTCCCACGTAAGCAGCAAGTCCCATTACAAGTGAACCAATAAGTGAATCACCTAGAGTTTTACCTAATCCAAATTCTTGTTTTTTAACATGAAGTCTTTGGAAAACTTTCATCAAAACAAGTGCATTGAAAATTGATCCCAAAGAATATACAAAAGCAAGTGTAATCACTTGCGCTCCAAAGATTCCAGAAACACCCATGATATCACTCAATATTGCTTGTATGAATACAAAATATTTTGTTTGAATAAGCAACAAAGAAACCCCAACAATAATAACCGAAGAAATGATATTTATAAGGGTCGGCCTTCTTGTGTCACCGGTTGCATAAAACGACCGAGTAAAAAGCAAAATTAAACTCTGTGCTGTTACTGAGATAACAAATAAAGCAAGAGTCGCTGCAGCAAGTCTTGTATCATTCCAAGAAAATTGTTGAGAACCCAAAATAATACGAACTATCTGAGCTCGAAGAACAATAAACAAAATAGTAATTGGAATTGACCAAAAAATAATTTGTTTTGCCGCGCTTGCAACCGTTGCAAGAAATTCTTTTGTTTTTCCGTTAGTAAAATCTTTTGCGAGTGCAGGAAAAGCAGCAACTGAGAAAGAAGCTCCTACGAGAGCAAGTGGAATGTTTTGAAGATTCATCGACAGTCTAAAAATCGAAGCCGAACCTTCCCCGAGAGTTGTTGCGATTGAAATAAGCACCAGAAGTACCAGATTATGAGAAACCAAACCAAGCGTTCGTGGAAGTGAAATCAAAATAAGTTCTTTAATTGAAGCCCAATCTACAATCTTTGCAAAACATGGAAGCATATTATCTTTTATAAGTGCTGGTACTTGTATGAAAGCATGCATGATTGAACCAAGAACAACTCCATATGCAAGTCCTCGTATTCCAAATGATTCATAAAAGAAAACAATTCCAAAAATAATTCCGAGATTATACAAAAGTGGACTGAGAGCAAAAAGCATAAATCTTTTTGACATTTGAGTAATCGAACCGAAAATATTTGAAAGACCAAGAAATATTGGAGAAATGAGTATTATCCTTGAAACATGAATAAGCTCTTGAATTTGAAGAGGAGAAAATCCTGGAGCAACCTTATCAGCAATGTGTGGGATAAGGAAAAATCCTGCAATACACACCACAATAATTAAACCGAAGAAACCTGTAAAAACTTGGTTAAAAAATTTTTGAGCCGCCTCACTTCCCTTTTGTTCCGTGATTTTCAAAATCATAGGAAGAACCACCATAACAGAAATGAGAGTAGCAACAAGATTGAAAATAAAATCAGGAACTTGAAAAGCAGTGTAATAAATATCTAGCTGTTCTCCGACACCAACCTCTGAAGTAAGAAGTCTATCTCGAACAAGTCCAAGAAGTTGAGATATGAGTGTAAATACACCAAGAAGAAGCGCAGCTTGATTAACCGCGCCTACTTCTTTATTGAAAAATTGTAATACTTTTGATACCACGTTATAAAACGATACTTATGAGTTTATTTGGAACAAAGATAATTTTCTTTGGCTCACCGGTTATATGTCTTGCGATTGATCCGTTTTCTTGTACCTTCTGCCAAACATCATCCTGAGATGCATCAAACGAAACTGTGAGACTTCCTTTTATTTTACCATTAATTTGAACAGCGATATTCACTTCATCTTGGGTCATTTTTGATTCATCAAATTCAGGCCAAACACTCTTGTGAATTGACGATTGTTGCCCAATAAAATCATTCCAAAGCTCTTCTGTAATATGTGGTGCGAAAGGCGCAAGAATTTTTACAAAATCAACAAAAGACCGCTCTGTCATTCCACCTTCTTTTTCCACTAAGTTTACAAAAGTCATCATAGCAGCAACAGCGGTATTAAACTTAAATGCTGGGATATCTAAAGTTACTTTTTTGATAAGTTTATGAAGTTCTCGAGTTAGGATTTCTTTTTCTTCATCTACAAGATTTTCTGAAATACGAACAACTCGTTCCACAAAACGCCGTGTCCCAACAAGACCATCTGTGTTCCATGCAATAGCATCATCAAATGGACCCATAAATGCTTCGTACAAACGAAATGCATCTGCACCAAAACGTTCTACCATATCATCAGGATTGATAACATTTCCCCATCGTTTTGACATTTTTCGTCCATCTTCTGCCAAGATGAGTCCCGGCGCATGAAGTTCAGCAAACGGTTCTTCTGTATTCACTACTCCAATATCAAACAAAAACTTATGCCAAAATCGCGCATAAATAAGATGCCGAGTTGCATGCTCCATTCCACCCACATACACATCTACTGGTTGCCAGTATTGTTCAAGATTTCTATCTACCAACACTTCAGAATTGTTTGGATCAATATATTGCAAGTAATACCAACATGACCCTGCCCACTGTGGCATGGTATTTGTTTCTCGTCGTCCTTCAATAATGTCTTCACCGTTTGGAGATATTTCCGCCACGACAAATTCTCCAAGAGAGTTAATATATCCTCGGACATTCACCCACTCTAAAATATCAGCGAGTGGAGATTCTCCACTATCACTTGGTTCATAGTTTTCTACTTCTGGAAGTTTGAGTGGAAGATCACTTTCTGGAATTGAATATACTTTTCCTCCAGCGTGAACAAGCGGGATCGGTTCTCCCCAATATCTCTGACGAGAAAATACCCAGTCACGAAGTTTGTAGGTTGTTTTCATCTTTCCTCCAACAAATTCTGTAATTTTTGCTTTTGCTTCTTCGGAAGTAAGTCCTTTAAAATTCTGAGAATCGATTAAAACACCACTTTCAACAAAAGGCTTTTTATCATTTTTAATTCTATCAAGCCAAAAAGGTAGTTCTACGTTTGTAATATTTTCTGGAATGAATTGCTTTGAATCCATCCAGACAATATCAAACAAATCTTTTTCAGATGAAGAAACTTCTTCTTGTTCATCATTAATTAATTCGAAATAAAGTCCATGAGAGTAGGCAATACGGTTTTGTTGTTTATGATCTGCTGAATATAATGACTGGATTGGACTCCCAAGATATTTTTTAAATTCAATATTTTTATATCCTGTTTCCTCAAGAACCTCTCTTTTCGCAGCAGCTATTAAGTCTTCACCTTCATCTATTCCACCAAGTACTATTGTTTTCCAGTTGTGATTTTTCCAAGCAAGAGTGAGATATGAATCATTTTTAGGATTATACACAACTGCATGTATATTATTACGTTCAACAACAGGCCAATTTTCTTTATGAGAATTTTTGTGATCTATTATTGAAGGAATTACCACATCTCGTATCTCAAGATTATATTTCTTCGCAAACTCAAAATCTCGTTCATCATGAGCTGGCACCGCCATCACAGCACCTGTTCCGTAATCGGCCAAAACATAGTCTGCGATCCAAACTGGAACCCCTTCATTGTTTGCTGGATTTACTGCAAAAACACCCTGAAGCTCTACTCCAGTTTTTTCTCCTTTTTGTCTGTCGAGTGGAGATTTCTTTTTTGTTTCTTCGATATAATTCTTAACCTCGTCCCAGTTTTGAATTGAATCTTTCAAATCAAAAACAAGCTTACTTTCTGGAGCAAGTACAACATATGTCACACCAAAAAGTGTGTCAGGTCGCGTGGTGAAAACTGCAATATTATCTCCTGTTGAAAGTTTAAAAGTTATTTCCGCACCTTCTGACTTTCCAATCCAGTTTCTTTGACTCATTTTTACAGAGTCAGGCCACTTATCGAGTTTGTCCAAATCAGCAAGCATTCGCTCTGCATAGTCAGTAATACGAATAACCCACTGACGAAGCGGTTTCTTTTCTACCTCACTTCCACATCGTTCACACTTTCCATCTTCCAAATCTTCATTTGCAAGACCAGTTTTACATGACGGACACCAATTGATTGGTTCATGTGATTCAAATGCGAGACCTTTTTTGAACATTTGCAAAAATGCCCACTGTGTCCATTTGTAATATGCAGGGTCAGTTGTTTTTAATTCTCGTGACCAGTCATAGTCAAGACCAATAATTGAAAGTTGTTCTTTAAATGTTGCGACATTTTGATCTACTGCAATACTTGGGTGCATTTTGTTTTTAATTGCAAACTGCTCTGCTGGAAGTCCAAAAGCATCCCATCCCATTGGATGAAGCACATTGAAACCTTGCATTCGATACATTCGAGAAAGAATGTCTGTTGCAATATATCCTTTTGGATGACCAACATGAAGCCCGGCACCTGATGGATATGGAAACATATCCAAAATGTATTTTTTAGGAAGAGAGGAAGAAGAGTCTGCCTTATACACCCCTTGTTCGCTCCAAAAATCCTGCCATTTCTTTTCTATAGCTTTATGGTCATACTTTTTCATATGTTTTCAATATTACCGCAAAATGACCTTAAAATCAAAAATAAAAACCCCTTTCGGGGTTTTTATGAAAAACTAGTTTACAGTATTAGTTTCTGTAGTTTCTTCTTCTTTTACAAACATTTCTGTTGAGTATGTTCGTCCTGTGTCTTCAAGAACCTGTGATACTTCTCGACAATCAAGAAGTTCATTTGCCCAAGCTCTTGTTGTTTTGTACCATCGTCCCGTAGTGTCTCCTGAAAGTTCAGGTGTCCATGGTTTGATAGTTTGTTCCCAATATTTTTGTTGGAATGCATGTACTGCTTTTTCTGTTGCTGGACCATATACTCCATCAACAACAAGTCCTGCTTGCATATGATCATTCAAAAATTGTTGAATCATTTTCACATCTCCGCCAATGTCTCCTCGTTTGTGGAATTGTGTAAATGCTGGGCAAGTTGCGTCATCTGAAGCACCAAGTACTTCACCTGATGAAAATGCTCCAAGTACAGATCCTCGAGAAGAAGCAAAACTTCCTGTAGTTGATGTAGATTGATTATTTTCATCAGAAGGATTTTCTTCCTCTCCATCAATTGGATCTTCATCTCCTGGATTTTCTTCTTCCTCATCTCCCTCTTCGTCATCTCCACCATCATCAAGAATAACATCTCCGCATGTTACAGAAACATTATCGAGAAACATTCCGTAAGTATTTTCAACTCCAGTATATTCAAATTGAATATATGTATATTCATATTGTGCAATGAATGAATACTCATGACGTACCCATTCATTTGTTCCTACGATTGAGTGAGTTTGGGTTGTTTCTTTTCCTTGTTGAATTGAAAAATCAAGAGAGTTTTCTGATTCATTTGTATCTGGTCTTGCGTGTGTATAGAAAGAGACTGTATATTCTTTCCCTTCAATAGTTTCAATTGATTGACCAATTGCAACCCCTGCAGGTTCCCCGTTTCCAAATCCCCAATCAGTGTCGAGCTCAACATATTGATTTCCATCTTGAGCTGTTACTGAAAGATTTGATTGAATTTCAAGTAAAGCTTCTTCTGGTTGACCTTCGTAGTCTCCAGTCCAAGCAATGTCCCATCCTGTTTCTTCTGAAGAAAAGAGTGACCATTCACTTTCAAGAATTGGATTTTCAAAACTTCCATTTTCTATCAGATTTCCCACTGGACAGAATTGTGGTTCTTCAATAACGATTTTTTCTTCCACGTTAAAACCAACGCAGTAATATGTTGAATCAGCTTGTGGATTGTTAATCCAATCCCAGTTATCGTAATTCAAAACATCATTATGGCAGTAAAATTCTGCAGAAATTGAATCCTCATTATTTCCATTTGCAGTATAGGTAAATGCAAGATCTCCTTCTTCAAGAACTTGTCGCATTTCAATTTGATTTGATGATTCAAGATCATTAAGGTCTACAGTGAATTCAACTCGTCCATTTGTATCTGTTGGATCAGTTGTAAACCACCCTAGAGCTTCTCCGAGAAATGTATCCCCAGGAAAAGAAACAAGGTCATCTCCCCATTGGAAAAGTCGTCCTGATTTAAATCGACATTCTTCTCCAGACTCAAGAACAAAATCTTGAGCAGTTGTACTTGTAATATCAAAATATCCATTTCCCCAATTTGGTAATAGATTTTCTGAATCACAAACAATCATATCTGCAACAATTGTAACAATCCGAGATTCGTTTTCTTCTTCCTCATCGATTGGATCTTCATCATCAGAATCTCCATCAAATGTACAATCCGCTACAGTAATATCTCCGTCTTCGTTTCGATCTGTGATTGGAATAATATCACCTTCGTGAGAAGAATGATCATTGTTCCCTTCTCCATCAACAGCAGAAGCTGGGACTGTGATAACAGAGTATTCGTTTTGTCCGTTATTAGCATGACAAATAGTTACTCTTTCTTCATCATCTTGACCTTCATCACCAGGTCTTCGTTGTTCCTCTTGAGAGAAACCAAGATCTTGATTCTCTGTTTCTTCAGAAACAACTGTTTCTTGTTCAGACTCGGAAATAACAACTTCTTCAGAAACAATAGTTTCTTGAATAATTTCTTCAGCAGAAACAATAAATGTTCCCCCAAATGAAAACATCACTAAAAAGAGTGATAGAAAAACCTTTTTTATCATAATTCTGTAATACACCACATTACTTATTAAACATATACAAAATAACACACTGACACGAAAAAACAACTAGCGTCAGTTGTTTTTTCGTTGCCTTAACAAATTAAGACTCTATGAAAGTCTGAGCCTCTTCTGGTGCTATTTCTGTAGTCATAAAGAATTCTTTCTGAAGAAAAAGAGTCCCAAGAAGTCCGAGAATGACCAAAATAAGGAGAAGAACTCGTCCAATATGGTGTCTTTTAAACTCTATAATAATTCTAAACAAGATTGCGAGAGATAGTACAGCGACTATTCCAAGAATAGTAATTCTTCCAACCGAAAGCGGAGAGACTACCATCCTTTCAATAGTATTTGTTTCTGAGGCAAATGATGTTTGTTCATCTTGAGCTCCAAAAACTTGTGTAGTTGGATTTGTTTCCGTATCAGGACCAGCAACCACAATTGGGACAGTATTTACATTTGCAGTATTTGAAATATTTGGAAGGAGTGAGGCTCGAGGTTTTCCAAACATTTGAACAACAAAAGTTGCTTTTCTACCTTTGTAAAAACCATCAGCTGTTGCAATTCCCACTTCTGTAAATCTCTGATCAAGGATATTTTTTTTGTGTGTTGGTGAAGCAATCCATGCTTTGTGAACATCAACAGATTCTGTGAAGTTTACTGCGAGATTTTCCCCTGCATAGATGTAATTGTAATTTACATCTTTAAACCAATACCATGGTGTAAGTCCTTCAGGAGAAGTATGTGCGAAGTAACCTTTTGTAGCCATGTCATTTGCTTTTCTTTGAGCAGCTTCCACTAAAACAGGGTTTATCGTAAGTGTAGCAACATTTTGTTCTACTCTATCTTCATTTGCCAAGTCAACCAAAAAAGCAGTTTGTATAGACGCAAGAAGATTTGTATTTTTAATTACGAAAGTACCAAGATAAGATACAAGAGTAATAATAATTCCAAGAAGTAAGATAAAAAGCATGTTTTTTGTCTTAAAAACATGTGGCTCATATTTATTTCTCTTGTGTGGAATAAGGTAATTTTTCATGTAAAAAATAATACCACAAAAAATAAAACCACTCAAGATGAGTGGTTTTATTTTTATTTTTCGTATTTTCGCCCTGTTTCTGGGTTGATAACAGGTGCTGGAGTCCAAGAATAATTATCTTGTGACTCTTGCGCTGATGTTTCAGAAAGCACCTCTGGTGTTACTACCTGCTTTCGAATAACCGGCTTACCATTATACAAAATGTATTCTGGATTTGGATCAATAATCGTTCCATTTGGGTAAATAAGATTTCCTGTGGTTGCACAATACAGGATAGGCATTTGGATATTCAACTCTGGACACATAATATTATTTATTCGTCGCACAGTTGTTTCTCTTGTAATACCTGTTGCTTCTGTAATCCCCCATGGCTTAAGAATTTCATCAAATTCTTGTGTTTGGAAACGCTTCACAGCGTCAAAAGTTGCTTGTCCATAGATACCATCCACTTTCAAGTTTTCCCCCATATATTCATTCAAGAATATCTGAAGTTTTTCAACATGTGATTTGAGATTTGCTTCACCCATTTGCATATAGGTTGTGAGATATGGTTCACATGTAGTCGCACCATGAACTTCACCTTCTGGTTTTTCTTGTCTTGAACCACTTCGCTTACTTCCACCTCCTCCACCTCCATTATCATCTTCCCCTAAAACAACAAGTGTTACTGTTTGAGAAGACACACATCCTTCATTGTCAGTGAGTGTAATCGTGATTGTGTACACTCCTTCATTTTGAAATGAAACCGAAGATAGATTTGAAGTGATTGAAACCAATCCTTCCCCATCCAAATCCTCAGCAACAATTTCAAACAAAGCAAAAATTTCTTCTTCAGTAAGTGTTGTATTTTCATCAATTGTAACCGTTGATGTAATTGAAACAATAGAAGGTCCACCAAATGCTATACATACATCCACTGGACATTCTTCTGCTTGAAAATCAATCAAGGCAACATCTCCTGAAAATGCCATCGCTGACACGACAGAACCTCCTGAAAAATCTACAGAGTTTGCGATTGAATCTGCTAGTTCTGAAGCGTCAACAACTCCTGGCGCAACATTTACAAATAAAGTTGTTCCAACTCGTGTAATCGCAATATCAGGATTTGTCGTAATATTTGATTCACTTTCTGAAAAAGTAGAACCATCAACCATTACCGGAAACCATTCACCACTTTGAACACTTGCATTTGTTCCAAGTGAAGCTGTAAGAGTTTCTGGAAAAGTTATTTTTGCATACACAAAACCAGATTGACATACTGGCTGTTCTTGCGAAATAACAAAAACATCAACAGTTACTGTTGTAACACAACTAACAGAATTTTGAGCTGAAAACTCAACCTGATTAAATCCAGGATTGAGTGTGATCGAATCAATATTGTTTGAAACACTAAGTATTCCATCAATTCCAAGCCCGTCTACTGCTGTTGGGTTCACGGTATTTATTATCTGAGATGTAAAATCGTCTGCAAGAGAAATTTCTACATAATCATTTTGAATTGTAATGATTGGAGAATTTGTCTCATTGCAAATTTTTACATCAATTCTTTCAGATTCCTCTGGAATATCTCGAACCGAAAAATTTTCTTCCTCTTGTTCTGGAATAGTTTTTTCAAGTGGATCCACTTCTACTTGTTGTGAAAAAACAACTTCAGAATCTAAAGAAGCAATTTCTTCTTGATTCACTAATTCTTGAGAATCTGTAGATTCAACTAGTTCAATACTAGAAACTTCTTCTGATACTATTTCAGAAATACTATCAGTAACTGTTTCTGCTTGAGCAGAAGAAAATGAAAAGAGCGAAATCGCAAGATACAATATCGAAAACGATACTGTAGCTACGCTACGCAAAAAATGAGAATATCGCTTCATAATTAAAATATGTAAATTGTGACTTATAAATATATGAAAGATCAAGGGTCTATTTACCCTGTATCTTACAGATATGAACCACCCTGTCAAACCAACAAATCGAGGCTTGCACGTCAAGACTAATCGTGTATAATATTCTCTGTTATACATATGGGCCCGTAGCTTAGCTGGTAGAGCGCCCGCCTTGCACGCGGGAGGTCAGGAGTTCGAATCTCCTCGGGTCCACAATAATAAAAAACCGGAGAAATCCGGCTTTTTATTATTGTGAATACAAAGAAAAAAGATAGTGGTAGAATGAATTATATGACAATACAATCTTTTGATTCAAAGCTTATTAGATTTTTTAGAAAAATAAGTATACCTTCTGCACGTTTTGGTTTATTTGTAGTTTTCTTTTGGTTTGGAGCCCTCAAAGTGCTTGGTCTCAGTCCTGCGAGTGGACTCGTTCAGAGTTTGTTCGAACAAACAATTCCTTTTATGTCCTTCTCTACCTTCCTCGTTATGTTTGGATTGTTTGAATGTCTCATTGGTATTCTTTTCCTCATTAAAGGAATGGAACGAATCGTAATTCCCCTTCTTCTCGTTCACATGATCACAACTTTTGGACCACTTGTATATCTTCCACAAGATAGCTGGCAAAGCTTCATGATTCCAACACTTGCAGGACAATATATTATCAAAAATCTTGTCATTGTAGCAGCAGGAATTGGTATTGCAGCACATCTCCATCCACTGAAAAAATAAAACAAAAAAAACCCGCTCTATGCGGGTTTTTTATTGTTCTTTCCTTTTTAAAAGACGAGCAACTCTAGAGAAAATAAATTCATCGGGTGATGAACCTGTGTATTCAAGTCCTCTATACAAAGGAGCTTGTTCGTGAAGCTCTGGATTATCCTGAACACTAATCACATACAAACCTTTTGGAGACATAATGAAATGGAATACAGCTGTATCATCAAGATTAAAATCGTTATGGAGTTCGTGTGTCAGTTCTTCAATAAGTTGTTTAATTTTTGGAGAAATCTGAATAGCAGGTATCATTTCAAAACTTCCTGTTCGACTCGTGTGGTGAGTAAACATTTCTTTACCATGACGAACCTCGTGTGGAGGAATAATATATTTTTCTTTTCCTCGAAATTCTGGAATAGCACTCGAAACAAACTCTCGTCCCTGAATGTATTCTTCCACTAAAACATCATCAACATCAAGTGAGATTATTCGAAGTGCAGTAAGAAGTTCTGGGAAAGTTTTTGCAAGATACGTATGAAATCGCGCTGAAAAGGCAACTGGTTTTACAACCCAAGGCCCAGGAAGTTTTCCAAACACCTCAAATGCTTTCTCTTCGATATGTCTTTCTCGCATATCTTCTTCCATATCACCTGTATATACATTTTCGAGTTGAATATGATCTGGAGTTTGAAGTCCAAGATCTTTTATTCTTTGTTTCAACCGAGCTCGATTGAAGGTAAGATCCGCAGTAACAGGATCTGAACCAAGGTATGGAATTTTAAGAGTTTCTAGATGATGCTGAATACTTCCGTTGTCTCCGTGAATAGTAAGCCAAGCAAGATCGATATAATCTGCTAAAAACTTTTCATTAATTTCCCTTCCATCAACATGCCAGATTCCATCTCTATCAATCAAAACATCAACTACCTTATAAGCATGTTTATTTTGAAGACGTTTGAGAATTTCAGCACCTGTTTTAAGAGAGAGTTCAAATTCTGGAGTTTGTCCACCACGAACAACCCCAACCTTTGTTTGGTGCGAAAATACATCCGAGAAAGAAGTTGATTGATACTTCGACATGTTTTTATTATACAACGAAATTATATAACAAACTGTTGAAAGTTTTTATATTTTTGATCGTCGCTTTCTATGAAATTCAACAGCAAACCGGTGAGCTTCTGCGTTAGCTAGAATAATTTCACTTTTATACTTTTCAGTAAATTTTTTAAGACCTAGAATTCCTTTTGGTTTATGTTTTTCATTTTTTACCACAGCAACCACAGGAATTTGAATACCTTTCAAATTAAGAATCGATTCAAGTTTTGATTTTTGAGGAAGTGCACCATCTACCACAATAAGGTTTGGAAACTGCCATTCTGTATGCGCAAGTCTTCTTGTAAAAACTTCCCCAAGCGCTCCGACGTCGTTTGAACTCGTAAATCCTTTAATAATAAATTTTCGATATTCCTGCTTGTTTGACTCACCATTTTCAATCACTGTCATAACACCGACCATATTTGTTCCTGAAATATGAGCAATATCGTAACTTTCAATACGGAAATCAGAAACACGTTTTTCTATGTCTTCTTTTTTAATAAGAGATACATCTTTAATATGTTCAAGAGCAAAAATTTTCTTTTTAATTTCATTTGCTTTTTCAAACAAAAGTTTTTTTGCATACATATCCATTTCTTTTTTCAAAGCAAGAAGAAGAGTTTGTTTCTTACCCTTAAAAAATAAAATAATATGCTTAATTGTTTCGTTGTAACGTTTTTGAATTTCGCTATTTCCAAGATCGGGCGCAAGTTTGATTTGTCTATAAAATTCAGCCTGATCTTTTTTGATTGAATCTTTATCATTAAATGGAAAAATCTTTCGAATGATTCGAAGTGCTTCTTTGAGTTGTGAACCATATGGAAAAGGACCAAATTTATGTGAAATTGAAAGTTCTTTTTGGGTAACTTTTTTTTCAATATCACGCCCACGCATGATAAGCACTCTTGGAAAATCTTCTTTTGTAACAACGACAAAATAAAATGTTTTATCATCTTTTCCAATCGCATTATATTTTGGTTTATGTTTTGAAATAAGATTCGCCTCAAGAATAAGAGCTTCGAGCACAGAATCTGTAATTTCGTATCTCACTGTTTTTGCAAGTGTCACCATATCCACAAGGCGTTTACCTCGCTCTTCTACCAAGTCATTAGAAAAGTAACTTCGCACTCTGTCTTTGAGCGAAGTTGCTTTTCCAATATATAAAATAGTATTTTTTTCATCGACAAAGGTATACACTCCTGGCTTATCTGGCAACTGAAGTGAGTCGAATTCAGACTTTTTCATAGGTTTTGTAGTATATATCAAAAATTACTCTTCTGGAATACATTCTGTATATACAGTAATAACACCTTCTGGAACAGGATTGCACACACGTTCGAAAAGTAAATCGAAATCTTTGGTATTTTCATCGAAAATATTCCATGAGATTTTATGTGTTCTTCCTTTGTATTGATTAGCGGTATCTAATGCTTCTTCTGTTATATACAAATTACTCAATGACCTTACGACGATTCTATCTGAGGTTTGCGGAGCTGGGTACGCTTTCCCGTCACGAAGATCAAGAAGATATGCTGGTCCATTTGGAACAACATATGTTCTATAAAAATTTGAAAACAAAGGTGGAGCTTGAAAAAAAGAAGGAGTGATAATTTCTTTCAAAAAGTCCGGAGCAGACGAATCTATAAAAGGAGATCTATCAAAAGACGAAACTGGTTCTAAAGCATAATCTTGAAATGTTGGAGGAACATAGACATAGTCACCTGTTTCTATGGTGAAAAATTCACTTGTTGCAGAATATGTATTATTCGCATACGAAATAGTCAGTTGATATTTGTGAGGTTCAAGAAAATTAACAACAGGCAACAAACAGCTCTGATTTGTATACTCAGCAGAACTTTCTTCAAGAAAATCTGGAATCAGCCAAGAAATTCCTTGCGTCTCACTCTTGCTTTCAAGCCCAGCTACACAATGAAGAGAGAAAGTATGTTCTTTTTGATTTGTTTCAATATTATATACATCCATCATTGCAGTATTAAAAAGTGAGGGATTAATCCCACAAAGTTCCCAAGAAAAAACAAGTGTTTCTCCAACTTGAAATACGTCATCTTTTTCCGGTGTCAGCATTTTTATAAACGGACTTCCTCCACACGTTAAAGAATCAGAAGGTGTATTCTCTCCTTCTGAATTTTCTGAAAGCATAAAATCATCTGGTGACAGGGGTGTAAATTCATTTGGATTAAATGTTTGAAAACGAGAATCTACAAGAATTTGAGCAATACTTACAATCGCAACAAGAGCAACAAAAACTGCCACGATGATAAGTATAGTTATTTTTTTCTTATTCGAAGGTTGGTTTATTGGTTCTTCCAAAAATTCTTCTTTTTGTTCTTCTTTATTAAAAAGCAAAGGAGAATTAAAACCTGGTTGAACTTCAGGTGTTTTTGTTGGTTCCGGTGGAACAATTATTTCTTTTTGTTCTTCATTGTTTTGAGGAGTTTGTTGGTTCATGTGTATATTATAGCAAACAAAAAAGACCTTTCGGTCTTTTTTGTTTGCTATTTGTTACTCATCGCTTTTTTTGTTTTTGCAAGAACTTTCTTAAGATAGTGTCCAGTGTGAGATTTTGGATTATTTGCAATTTCCTCGGGCGTTCCTTTAGCAATTACTTTTCCACCTCCAACACCTCCCTCTGGCCCCATGTCGATAATATAATCAGCTGTTTTAATGAGATCGAGATTGTGTTCAATGGTCACTACTGAGTTACCCTTTGAAAGAAGTTTTTGAATTACCTGAATCAAGTTTTGAACATCATCATAATGAAGTCCAACTGTTGGCTCATCAAGAAGATATAGTCCTTTTTCCACAAATGGTCGATACAACTCTGATGCAATTTTCACACGTTGAGCTTCTCCACCAGAAAGCGTTGTCGCTGGTTGTCCAATTTTGATATACCCAAGTCCAACATCATCAAGAGTTTTGAGTCTGTCATAAATCGCTGGAATTTCTTTAAAGAATTCAATTCCTTCTTCAACAGTCATTTCCAGAATATCATGAATACTTTTATCCTTGTATTTTACTTTCAAAGTTTCTTTTTCAAACCGTTTTCCTTCACAAACATCACAAGTGACATACACTGTTGGCAAGAAGTGCATCTCAACAGCAACCACTCCTTTTCCTTCACAAGCTTCACATCGTCCACCTTTTACATTGAAAGAAAAACGATTTGATTTCCAACCTCGCAAACGTGCCTCACTTGTTTCAGTGAATATATCTCGAATATGCGTCCACGCTCCCGTGTAAGTCGCAACATTTGACCGAGGTGTTCTTCCAATTGGACTTTGATCAATCAAGATTGCTCTGTTGAGTAAATCCAAACCTTCAATTGACGCACAGTTGTACACTTTTGCAGACCGATATTTTCTATCGAAACGAGCCTGAATATTTTTATGAAGAACTTCATACATAAATGAAGATTTTCCAGACCCTGAAACTCCAGTAATACAAACCATTCTTCCGAGTGGAATTTCAAAATTTTGATTTTCAATATTATTTACCGTCGCACCTTTTACAACAATTTTTCCTTTATCAGCGGTTCTTCGTGATTCAGGGAGTGGGATATATGCTTCTTCTCGAAGATATTTCAAAGTTCTACTTTTTGCATCATCTCCTGTTAAAGTTTTCTTTGAAAGAAGCTCGTTTAAATATCCAGATGTTACAACATTTCCTCCATGAACTCCTGCCCCAGGACCAATATCAACAATATAGTCAGCCGCATAGAGCGTGTCTTCATCGTGCTCAACAACAATCACAGTATTTCCAATATCTCTCAAATCAAGCAAGGTATCAATAAGTTTGTCATTATCTCTTTGATGAAGTCCGATTGTTGGTTCATCCAAAACATACATTGCCCCAACAAGTCTACTTCCAAGTTGTGAAGCGAGACGAATACGCTGTGATTCTCCACCAGAAAGTGTATTTGCTTTTCGATCAAGAGTCAGATAATCAAGACCAACATTCAACATGAAAATAAGTCTATCTTGAATTTCTTTCAAAATAACTTTCGCAATTTCACGTTCTTTATCGGTAAGTTTTACTTGAGTAATAAAATCATACGCATCTTTTACAGAAAGATTTGTAAACTTCAAAATATTCACCGCACCCTGCTCTTTTGGACCAAGAAAAATATTCAAAGCTTCTTCTCGAAGTCTTGCACCCTGACAAGTGTCACATGGCTCATCTCCAAATAAATGCTTTGTTCCAAGACCATTACAAGCCGGACATGCTCCGTATGGAGAATTGAAAGAAAAAAGTCTTGGTTCTACTTCCGGGAAAGTGTATCCATCTTCTGGAGAAACAAGTTTTGCAGAAAGAAATGTTTCTTCAATTTTTTCAGTTTTCTTTTCGTCTGGCTCACCGACAATAATTCGAACAAAACCGGAAGCTTCGTCAATTGCCTTTTCAACCGCTTCGCCGAGACGCATTTCAAAATCATCTTTATTGTCAGAAAATTCGTGAACAGCAAGAGAGTCAACCAAAAGGTCAATATCATGCTTTTTGGTTTTGGTCATGATAATTTGATCACGAAGTTTTTTAACTCGTCCATCGAGACGAATTTCTGAATATCCTTTTCCAAGATAGTCATACAACATTTGATAATGTTCACCTTTTCTCCCTCGAACAATCGGGGCGTAAATATGAATCATTGTATCATCAAAAGAAACACCCATGATTTCTTTTTTGTTTCCTCGATCGGCGATAATCCGAACTTGTTTTTTAACAAATTCCATAATTTCTTGATTTGAAAGTTTTTTTACTTCCTTTCCTGAAATTGGAGAATATGGACGTCCAATACGTGCATACAAAACCCGAAGATAATCATAAATTTCGGTAATTGTTGCAACTGTTGAACGCGGATTATTTGATCGTGTTTTTTGATCAATTGATATCGCAGGAGAAAGTCCAGAAATTTCATCCAGATCTGGTTTTGGCATTTGTCCCAAAAATTGTCTTGCATATGCCGACAAAGATTCAACGTACCGTCTTTGGCCTTCCGCAAAAATAGTATCAAACGCGAGTGATGATTTCCCAGATCCTGAAAGACCCGTAATAACCACCATCTTATCTCGTGGCATTTCAACAGTAATATTTTTGAGATTGTGAGTTCTCGCACCTCGAACCACAATCATCTTTTCGTCTTCTTTTTTGTTAATTTTTTTAACCATAGAATTTGACCCCACCAGTTGTTCCTAGGGGGTGTATATAAATTTATTATTACTATATCGAAACTATACCACAACAAGAAACAATACAAAACCCCGCGTTTTGCGGGGTTTTTCTTACATTTTTGGATGTTCCTGTCCAATTTCTTTACGTTTTTTAAGTTTTCGAATATGAGTTTTTCGAACGTCATCTCTTTTATGTGGTTCTTCATGAAGCTTGACCACAAGCTGTGAAGCATAGTGACCACCAAGAAAATGAGGGAGAATAACGTAGTCTATTCCTCGTTCATAATGTTCAAGCGCTTCATCAATTTTATGCGACACAACCATCACAAGTGCTTTTGGATGTTTTGCGTGAATAGTTTTATGGATCAAAGTATTTGTGTGCGCGTCCGGAATAGTCGAAACGACCAAATGAACTTTTGACATATCAATTGACTCAAGAAGATCAAGATTACTTGCATCTCCAAAAATTACATCATGTCCGTCTTGTGAAATTTTTTCAACTAATTCAGGATTGTGATCAACAACAAGAAATGATTCTCCAGTCGCCTTAAAACTTTCAATGAAATCATGACCAATACGATTTCCTCCAAACAAAATAATCGAGTGGCGTTTAAGTCGAATTGGTTTCTCATGAGCATTTTTCTTTTCAAAAATTCCAAGGTATGGTTCAAGCCATTCGTAAATTACATCTGAATACATTACCAAATATGTTGAACCAAATATTGTTACGATTCCAACAAGTGTCACGAGAGAAAGTGCTTCTTGCGACACGTGACCATATGTCATACCAAGCGTAAGCAGAATCAGAGAAAATTCACTAATCTGAGCAACAGTAAGACCTGTTTGAAGTCCAGTTTTTTTCTTATACCCGAAGAAACGCATCATGGTCATAAGAATAAGAGGATTTCCGATCAGTACCAAAGCAGACAAGATAAGTGCTTTTGGAAGAAGAGCTTGAATATCTCCAAAGGTCATATGTGTACCAAGCAAGATAAAGAAAATAACAATGAAGAAATCTCGAAGCGGAGACATTCTTGAATGAATTTCATGACGTGAAGGAAGCATTGAAAGTGAAATACCAGCAATCAAAGCACCAATTTCTATTGAAAAACCTGTCAGTGTGAACAAACTCGCAATACCCATTCCCCACACCGTCGCAAACAAAAAGAGCATCTCACTTGTTCGAGAAAGGAAACCATTGATTTTTGGGAAAACTCTAAAGCCAACCCAAAGGACTGCAACAGAAAGAAGAATTCCTTTCAAGGTTCCAATTCCAACAGTTGCTATTGTTGCATCACTCGCAGAAAGAATTGGAATTGCAAACATGATAAGTATTGCAATAAAATCTTGAACCAAAAGAAAACCTACAGAGATTTTTCCGTACAAAGTTTCCATATCACCCTTATCAGAGATGAGTTTCAAAATAATAATTGTACTACTAAAGGCAAGTGCGATTGCCATATATACCGCAGTAATACTTTCAAACCCAAGTGCTCGTATTAAGAAATAACCAAGAAGTGAAGTGAATACCACCTGACCAACCCCAGTAACTAGAGAAACTGCTCCAAATTCCTTGATTGTTTTAGGACTCAAATTGAGACCTACGGTAAACAAAAGAATCGCGATTCCGATCTCAGAAAAAAGCTTGAAAGTTTCCGGAGAAACAGAACCTGCAATAATTGGACCGACAATAAGTCCAGTAATAATATGACCAATAATAAGTGGCTGACGAAGCATTGTCATAATAATTGAAACAACAAAGGCGACCCCGATTATGATACTTAATTCTCCAAATAGTGACATATGTTTCTAGTATATCATTTGATTTTTATTTTCCTTGTGAAAATAGTTTGTTTTTGTTATAGTCCAAAAAAAACCCTATTCCATGGAACAAAACCAAGAAGAACTTCTGAAAAACATACTTCAAATTTTAGATAGGTGTGATCCTTTAGAAACAAAAAGTATGACAACAGCAAACAATCTTATTACTTATATTGGGTATGCATATAATAAAAAATTATATCTTGTCCCTGAGTCATACAGAGAGTTTGCGCAGCAAATAAAAAATAACTATCCTGAGTTTAGAAAACGAAAAACAAATCAAGAGAAAGTTGAGTTACTCAAAAGAATAGTTAGTTATTGTCACGTGTTAATTGAAAGTAATTAACAAAAAACCGCACCCAAAGGTGCGGTTTTTTTTATTTTCTTTCAGCTTTTTTTCTATCAGATTCTTTGAGTAATGCTTTTCGAAGACGAATAGCTTCTGGGGTTACTTCCAAATACTCATCATCTCGCATAAGTCCAAGTGCTCGCTCAAGAGTGAGATCAAGCGGTGGAACAACACGGATAGCTTCATCAGTTCCTGATGCTCGCATGTTTGTGAGCTGTTTTCCTTTTGTTGGATTCACCATCAAGTCTTCTCCTTTTGCAGTATTTCCAATTACCATTCCTTCATACACTTCTGTATTTACATGAATATACAAGGTTCCTCGTTCTTGAAGATTTGCAAGTGAGAATGCAAGCGCTTTTCCTCCTGCCATTGCAACCATTGAACCGTATTCTGTCTTGATAACATTTCCAGCGTGAGGTTTGAATCCAGAAAAGATTGTTGTCAAAATTCCTTCTCCTTTTGTATCAACAACGAATTCGTTTCGATACCCAAGAAGTCCTCGAGTTGGAACATCAAAAATCATTTTTGTTGTTCCATTATCTGAATTCATATAACTCATAAGTCCTCGTCTTTTTCCAATTTTATCAATTACAGATCCTGATGATTCATCTGGAACGAGAATTGTTACTTCTTCAAAAGGTTCGAGAGTTGCTCCATTTTCTTCTTTCAAGATTACTTCTGGATTTGAAACAGCCAGCTCAAAACCTTCTCGTCGCATGTTTTCAATGAGAACAGCAAGGTGAAGTTCCCCTCGTCCAAAGACAGAGAATTTTGATTGGTCAGCAAAATCAACACGAAGTCCCACGTTGATTTCCAATTCTTTTTCAAGTCGTTCTCGGATTTGTCGTGAAGTCAAAAACTTTCCACTCTTTCCAGCAAACGGAGAATCGTTTACGAACATTTTGAAAGAGATTGTTGGTTCATCCACCGTAATCGCTGGCATTGCTTCACCTGTTTCGTTTGCAAGAAGAGTTTCCCCAATGTAAATATCTGGAATACCTGCAATCATGACAATGTCTCCAGCTGTTGCTTCTGCAACATCTTTTCGGCTCATACCTTCAAAGGTAAAGAGTTTTACAATTTTACCCTTATAGGTTTTTCCTTGATCGTTTTTAATAACGAGCTGTTGTCCTTGCTTCAAAGTTCCTTTATAGATTCGGCACACACCCATACGCCCAAGGAAGTTATCATAAGCCAAGTTAAACACTTGTGCCTGAAGAACTTCTTGTTCAAGTCCATTACCTGAAGCACTCGGAACTTTTTCAAGTACTACATCAAGAAGTGGAGAAAGATCTTTAAATTCTTCATCCATTGATCGCTTTGCAACTCCTTCACGTCCAATCGCATAGACAGTTGTGAAATCAAGTTGTTCATCTGTTGCACCAAGATCGAGGAAAAGTTCGTACACAGCTTCTTCTGCCCATTTCACATCAGCTGCTGGTTTATCAATTTTGTTCAATACCAAAATCGGCTTAAGACCAAGCTCAAGAGATTTTTTCAATACGAATTTTGTTTGTGGCATTGGACCTTCTGCCGCATCCACCACCAAAAGCACTGAGTCGATTGAACGAAGAACTCGTTCTACCTCAGAACCAAAGTCGGCGTGACCTGGTGTGTCTACAATGTTAATTTTTGTACCCTTATAAAAGGTAGATGTATTTTTTGCATAAATAGTAATACCACGCTCTTTTTCAAGATCGTTTGAATCCATTGAAGAACCATCCCCCACCATTTGAGTTTGTGTCAAAATAGCGTCTGTAAGGGTTGTTTTTCCGTGGTCTACGTGTGCAATAATTGCGATATTTCGGATTTCCATAACCCGAACATATTACATTATTTTTTAGATTTCGTCAAAAATCTTATATCGATTTACCCACAACAAAACCTGTTGTCCAACAAAGCTGGAGAGAATATCCTCCGCTCGGACGAGTAATGTGGAGCATGTCCCCTGTAAAAAATAGGTTTGAAAATATCTTTGACCGAAAATCCTGAGCATCCACTTCTCGAAGTGGTATTCCCCCATCAGACACAACAGCCTTGTCATAGCCAAGAGAACCTGAGATTGTCAGTGGTGACTGCTTTAAAAAACACACGATACTTTTTCTTTGTTCTTTTGTAACACTGTGAACTTTCAAATCATCGCTTAAAGAAAGTTCTTCACACAAAACTGGAGCAAGTGCTGCTGGTATTATTTCTTTCAAAATATTTTTAAGATTTTTGTTTTTGTGTTTTTCAAACAATTCCACTAACTTTTTCTCAAGACTTCCGATATCAAGGGATGGAAACATATCAATAAGACAAGTCACTTTTCCTTTTTCGAGTAATTGCAAAACTTCATACGCAGAGTTTAAAACAAGTGGACCCGACATTCCAAAATGTGTACAGAGAATATTTCCACGTCTATCAAACATTCGTTTTTCATTCAGATAAAAATAAAGCTTCACATCAACGAGAGTGGTTCCCGAAAGTTTTTTAATCCACTTCTCTTTGACCTTGAGTGGAACAATATTTGGATTTGGAGCAACCACAGTGTGTCCGATTTCTTTCATCCAAGAAAATCCATCTCCTGTTGATCCCGTTTCTGGATGAGAAAGTCCTCCAGTTGCAATCACATATGACTTTGCAGTATATTTCTTTCCTTTTGCAATCACACCTGAAATAACATTGTTTGTGTATTCGATTTTTTCCACCGCAGTACTTGTTTGGATTGAAACCTTATTCAAACGAAGCCAATCTTCCAAAACCCGCACAACATCAAGAGCATTTTCTGTTTTTGGAAAACATCTATTCCTCTCTTGCACAACCACAGGAAGACCCAGCTTTTTAAAAAAAGCCTTTGTTGTTTCTTTGTTAAATTTTGAAAAAGAAGAATAAAGGAATTTTTGAGAATCTTTGTATTGGGATAAGAAAGTATGAATATTGTCTTCGTTGTTTGTAATATTACATCTTCCACCACCAGAAATAGAAAGCTTTGCTCCAAGCTTTTTGTTTTTCTCAAGCACAAGAACGCGAAGACCTCGCTCCGCAGCAGTTCCAGCAGTCATCATTCCTGATGCCCCGCCACCTATAACAATGAGATCATACGTGTAGTTCACAATACCTATAGCTTACTCTAGTTTGAAATCAAAATCTATGTGCACATCTAACTATATTTGACATCTAGACACTAAAAATGCATAATATGGACAAATTCTTTACCCTATGAATAACATACAAGCACCTACAAAAAAAACCTCTCTCTCTCTTCATGCGTTGATTTCACAATTTGGAGAAGAAGGAAAAGTTTCCGAAGAAATCCTGCAAAAAGAAGTATGTCGCAGGGCCGAAGCTGAAAAAACTTCCTAACATCCAGAAAAAACAAGTTAAAATCCCCCGCAAACTGCGGGGGATTTTTTATTTTGACTTTTTTTTAAAATTATATTATAAAACAACAAAACCCTAAAAAATAACAAATGCTCATTACACTAGATGAAAAAATAATGGCTGTTTTTCAGCAACTCACAAACTTTCTCAATGATATGTTTGGTATAGAAAACTTTCAGATTGCAAAGCTTTTCCTTATGATGTCCGCAATAGCAGAAATTTTTGAATTTGGAGTATCATATTATGTAACAAAAGATTTTTTTTCTTTTCCATTAATTCTTCTAATTTTGTTTGGCTACAAAATAACTTGGGATACCATTAAAGAAGCTGAAGGGCTGAACCCGGACACAAGTACAATACACCCTATTATTTTAATTTTAAAATTATACAGGTATTATATTTTAATTTTCATAGTGTTAGGATTACCTTTTTTTCTCTTCGAGTACTTTGCACCGGTTAGACCCAAATACTTAGAAAAAATCTTTAATTCAGGATTAGGAAACTATTATGTATTTGCGCGTGTAGGATCAGAATTAGAATATTTTATTTCTGTATATTTTGCCTCATGTATCAGACCTCCCAGAAAAACAAGCAAGGTCAGAGAATTTATAAGTGGTTTGACTAAAAAACGAAAAATCGCTTTGAGTAGCATAAAAGCCCTTTAAAAGGGCTTTTATTTTTGATTTGTATCTAATTTTTCTTTCAAGTACAACATCTCATCTCGCAAAATCGCAGCTGTTTCAAAGTCGAGCTCTTTTACCGCCTCGTTCATTTTCTTTTCTTTTTCTTTAATGAGTTTTTTCAAAGCAGTAGCTTTTTTCTTTGGATCTTGAATATTAAATACCTTCGCATCAAGTTCAAGCTCAGCCTGCACAGCCTTGTCATGCTTGCTTTCCAAATCTTTTGTAATATCTTTGATTTGTTTTTTGATAGTTTGCGGAGTGATTCCGTTTGCTTTGTTGTACTCTTCCTGCTTTGCGCGACGACGTTCTGTTTCGCCAATCGCTCGTTCCATTGAGCCTGTGATTTTGTCTGCATAGAGAATCACTCGCCCATCTACATTTCGCGCTGCTCGTCCGATGGTTTGAATCAGTGAAGTCTCACTTCGAAGAAAACCTTCTTTGTCTGCGTCAAGAATTCCAATCAAAGAAACCTCTGGCATATCGAGTCCTTCTCGAAGCAAGTTTACCCCCACCAAAATATCATAGTCACCTCGACGGAAATTTGTAATGATTTTGATTCGATCAATTGTTTCTACATCTGAGTGAATATATTCTGTTTTGATTCCCTCACCTTTCAAATAATCTGACAAATCTTCTGCCATCTTTTTTGTGAGAGTCGTCGCAAGTACTCGCCCGCCTTTTTCGATTTCTTTTTTTGCTTCTTGGATAAAATCCTGAACCTGTCCTGTATAGCCATCTTTTTCTTTTGCAACAATAGGACGGATGACAATCTGTGGATCGAGAAGTCCCGTTGGACGAACAATCTGTTCTGCGATTTGTTCGGACTCTTCACGTTCATAGTCGCTTGGTGTTGCAGAAACATACACCTGCTGTCCAACACGTTCTTCAAACTCTTCAGAACGAAGAGGTCTGTTATCCTTTGCACTTGGAAGACGAAAACCGTGTTCAACAAGATTTTCTTTTCGCGCTTGATCGCCTCGATACATTGCTCGAATCTGTGGAAGAGTCACATGCGACTCGTCGATGATTGTGAGAAATTCTGGATTACCGTTTTCGTCGTGCGGGAAATATGACAAAAGAGTATCAGGTGCTTCACCCGCTTTTTTCCCTGACAAATGTCGTGAATAGTTTTCGATTCCAGAGACATATCCAACCTCGCGAATCATCGCAATGTCATAGTTTGTCCGTCTTTTGAGTCGTTCATATTCCAAAACCTTTCCAGCTTTTTCAAGTCTTGCGAGTTCTTCATCGAGTTCTTTTTGAATATTTTTCAAAGCTTCTTCTTTTGCATTCTCTGCCATCATGAAGTGCTTTGCAGGAAAAACCACCAAGTTTTGAAGTGTTCCCGCAACCTTTGAAGACACAGGGTCAATCTCTAAAATTTCTGTGATCACATTTCCTGACATTTCAATTCGATAGAGAGAGGTTTCTGAAACAGGAATAATTTCAAGCATTGTTCCAAGTGCACGGAAAGAACCAGATTTTAAATCAGCTGTAGTTCTTTCATATTGCATATCAATCAAAGCTTGCATGATATCTTTTCTTGTCCAAGTATCACCGACAGATATAAAAAGGTTTTTTGCCTTGTATTCTTCTGGGGAACCGAGTCCGTAGATACAAGAAACTGACGCAACAATAATCACATCGTTTCGAGAAAGAAGTGACTGTGTTGAAGCATGACGAAGACGATCAATCTCTTCGTTGATTTGTGCATCTTTTTCGATATAGGTATCTGTGGTTGGGATGTATGCTTCTGGTTGATAGTAGTCGTAGTAGGAAACAAAATAATGCACAGCATTTTCTGGAAAAAATTCTTTAAACTCTTGAGCGAGTTGGGCGGCGAGGGTTTTATTGTGAGCAATCACCAAGGTTGGTTTTTGGATTTCTTGAATCACATTTGCCATAGTGAAGGTTTTTCCAGAACCGGTAACACCAAGAAGGGTTTGCTTTCGCATTCCCTTGAGAATCCCAGAAACCAATGTTTTTATAGCTTCTGGCTGATCTCCAGCTGGAGCGTATTCACTCTGTAATTTGAATTTCATAATGACTTCATTATACATAAAAAAAGCCCGCGCGAAACGCAGGCTTTTTATCACATACAAGGATCAAATTGTTTGAGTAAATCTTGGTAGACAGGAACAAGACCATTAAAATAAATCCCATTATGAAGAATGCAGTTTTTCAAATCATCAACTCTTTGCATACCTCTAACAGAGTCTGGATCAATAAGAACAAAGAAAATATCAGACATTTCTGAATAAATTATTTCACAAGACTCTACTGGATCTGAAACATCAAGATCAGTAACCAAAACTAAGATTTTAGAAACTTTTTCGTTTCGTTCTTTTTCACTTTCATCAAAAAGTTCTTTTGATTTTTTCAAAGCTTCCTCAAGGTATGTTCCGCAACTAGGACAATTTCTCAACTCAGGAATCTTTTCTTCCAAAAGAAAAAGATCTTCTGTTAATGGACACATTGTAGGGCAAACATTATCACTAAAAAGTAGAAAGCCCGCTTTTAAATTTATAGACAATGGAAGCTCCCTCACTGTTGTTTGAAGCCATGTTTGATAATACGGAATAGAACTTGACATACTACCAGAGTAATCAATAACAAAAATAATATCAGCTTTATAGCAAGGAGCTATAGGCTGATAATTTTCCGATTTTGCACCCAGCAAAAATGGAATACACAGGATTGCAAATAACTTTTTCATGGTTTTCCTTTTTTTCTTTGTACTGTACGCCTTCTGTTACTTTTTTGCAAGAATTTGATTTAGAACCAAAAAGAATATAAGATAAGAACAAAAAAAATAAAATGAGTACACAAAATGAAATACCAATCTGCCCTAATCCAAACTGTAACTCAACAAATGTAAAACAGTACATGGAGCATCCCAGAAGAGTTCTACTTGGTCCAATCCCAGAAAAATATCTAAAACAGCAATACAAATGCTGTGAATGTAAGGAAATTTTCTAAACAAAACACTCGCTTAAAAGCGAGTGTTTTTATTTTTTATAATACCTCTTCATAAACTCATCTTTAAATTCATGGAATGTATCATTCAAAATTGATTCTCGAATCTTTTTTACAAGAGAGATAATGAAATAAAGATTGTGAACAGATGCAAGTGTCCCACCAAGACTCTCCCCTGCCCGAAACAAATGACAAAGATAACTTTTCGTAAAACGTTGCGAGGTATAAGAAGGAATTTCAGGATCAATCGGTGAAAAATCTTCTTTGTATTTTGCATTTGAAATGTGAACTGGACCATCCATGGTGTATACAATCCCATGTCTTGCAACACGTGTCGGTGACACACAGTCAAAAAGATCACAGCCATTTTCAACTCCATTAAACAAATCCATCGGTTCACCAATTCCGAGCAAGTGACGAGGTTTTCCTTCTGGAAGATTTTCATTCACCCACTTCACCGCTGTTGCCATATCGTCTTTATCAAAAGATCCTCCAATCCCAAAACCATCAAACTCATGTCCATCTTTTGTTTTCATTTCTGCCAAAATTTTTGCGGATTCTTTTCGCAAATCTTCATGTCGTCCACCTTGAACAACACCAAAGAGTGCTTGTACATTTTCAGGATCAAGTTCCCAGTGTTTTTCAAGAGAGCGAAGTGCCCATCGGTGAGTTCTATCCATTGCTTCTTTTTGGTAATCATAACTTGCTTGGGGTGAAGTACATTCATCAAAAGCAAAAATCATATCCGCTCCCAAATTCCACTGAATCTCCATAGAGATTTCTGGTGTGAATCTATGCATTGAACCATCACGATGAGATTTGAAAGTTACACCTTCTTCATCAATTGTAGCGAGTTTCTTTTTGTTTCCTGTTCCTCCATCTTTCACGCTATTCTTTTTTGTTTTTGAAAGTTCAATATCACCTTTTGCAACCTTTGAAACATTTGATCCAAAGGCAGCGCCGAGAGAAAAAACCTGAAAACCTCCAGAGTCAGTCATGGTTGGGCCATGCCAATCCATCATTGGACCAAACCCTCCAGCTTTTTTCACAATCTTGTCTCCTGGCTCAAAATACAAGTGGTAAGTATTTGCCAAAACAACCTGCGTTTCAATATCTCGAAGCATTTCTGGTGTGACACCTTTTACATTTGCCTTTGTTCCCACCACAACAAAAGAAGGAGTCTGAACTTCTCCGTGTGGGGTACTGATTTGGCCGGCGCGCCCAAGCGCGCCGGCCATTTTCTTTTCAATTGTAAAATTAAAATTGTTCTTCATATCCAGGTATTACTTCAACAAATTGAATTTGATTTATATTCAAAGCACTTTGCGCAAAAACAGTTTGCACAGGGTCTGTGGCTTCAAATTGAATTTCTTCT
>Ga0247840_10001621_pt1 | contig 43453 bp, 45 predicted proteins | sample LaCruzMarch2015__FD_192404 | JGI IMG/M metagenome (GOLD analysis project Ga0247840, IMG submission 192404) | Freshwater microbial communities from meromictic Lake La Cruz, Castile-La Mancha, Spain - LaCruzMarch2015_17m | ecosystem: Environmental > Aquatic > Freshwater > Lake | place: Spain... | reverse complement strand
CTTTAACTTACACGAGAAATATGAAGTAAGGAAGCGTGAATTCTTATATCTACCCCTATTACAAATTGCTCGATGCTGTTAGGGTCAAATTATGAGAAAGCGCCTAATTGCCTTACTAGTGATAACACCTCTCCTAGTTTCATCTCAGCTCTCCACCTCTCATGCCGCAGCTAAGGCGGGGGCTAAATGCGCTAAAGCAGGAATTACTGAGGTGGTTAAGGATAAAAGTTATACATGTGTTAAAACTGGAAAAAAGTTAGTTTGGAATAAGGGAGTAAAAACACCTCCAATGCCCGCTGGTAATTCTGCTCCTATGTCAGCAGGCATGAAAGCAGCATTAGATAACCTTGCTCAATTTCCAAAAAGTAAGGAAACCCCGCAAGCACTAAATTATAATTTTGGACCAAACGCAGAGAAAGACATGTCAATTACAATAGAGAAAAATGCTAAAGTGACAATGGCATTCTTTGTAGATTTTTATCAAGATTCCAAGCCTTATCAAATTTTCTACGGTTCCGATAAAGATCTTGATTGGGTTATTGGAGAATGGCGTAAATATGGATATGCCGAGGCAATTGGACCTGAATTATTTGAACAATCTGTCTCAAATACCCGCAGGCGAACTGGACCCACAAGTGTGATGATTGGAAGTGATAACAGACTTCCGCAAACTCCAATGATCTTGCTCGCTTCAAGAAGTGCCCTAGTAAATAACAATCTTCAAATTAACACCATCCACCATGTTGTGCATGGTGTTCAAGGCAGAATAACTGGAGGCAAGGATTTATTACTTGGTTGTTGGGGAAGAGAGGGTGCAGCACAATTTTATGGCTGGGCAATTATGGATAGAAACTTTAAAACAATTGGCGGCTCTGACTACGCCAGTGAGAGAAGAGCGCAAAGTAAGCCCATGTTCCCTTGGAATGCCCCGAAAACTAATTTATTAGAATTTAGTGAGTCTCAATGGCTTGACACATTGAAGTTACTGGAGGGCGGACCGAGGTATGGAAATCAAATTTATTGCAATATTGAACAAGAAATAGGCAACCTTGCTTACAGCTCAGGTGCTCTGTTGTATGAAAGATTAGTTAGTGAGTTTGGGCATCAGAAAGTCATAGATTGGTGGTATGAGATACGCACTACCTCAGATTGGAAGGTAGCATTTGAAAAAGTTTTCAAGTTAAACATTGATGACTGGTACAAACAGAGTGCAATTCCTTATTTAATGAAGGAGTATCAAGCCTGGCGTTAAGTTCTGCCAAATTTTGGTTGTTCTGTCTCGGGGAATTACCCGATTTACTGTGGGCGGTGAGGGTTTCGAACCCCCGACATCCTCGGTGTAAACGAGGCGCTCTACCACTGAGCTAACCACCCGGTGAGAGTGGGAATATTACTAGTAGATCAGTATTACTCCCAATTATCTCTGCTTATAAGGCTGAAAGTGCTGCCTTATATTCAACAAGATTTCGAGCATCACCAAGGCCATTAACAATTTGCCACTTTAAATTGCCATCTTTACCGATGATATATGTGCCGCGTTTAGCACAACCTCTACTCTCTTCAAATATGCCATAAGCCTTAGTGGCTTCACCATGTGGCCAAAAATCAGAGAGTACTTGGAACTTATAACCTTCTTGCTCAGCAAATACTTTATTTGCATACATCGGATCACATGAGATCGCCATTAATTCAACATTATCATTTTGAAAGGCTGATAGATCATCACGTAATGCGCAAAGCTCACCTGTGCAGATGCCGGAGAAGGCAAATGGATAAAAAACTAGCACTACATTTTTCTTGCCCTTAAAGGATGAGAGTGAGATCTTCTCACCATGTTGGTTTACTAATTCAAAATCTGGGGCAGCATTTCCTATTGCGAGCGCCATCTATCTATCTCCTTCATTAGTAGGGTACTTACTTACTTTTCTTTTTATTACTGCCAGCGTGACGAGCAACTAATCTGGTGGCAGACCAATCTGCACAAGCTGGAAAGGAGGTGGTTTGAGAAAGTCCTGCGGTGGGGGCGGCATCTTGAATATCACTTGCTTCAACATACCCAGCCCTGCCAACCTTTGGTGTGAATAGCCAGATTGGACCATCCTCACTTAGATATGTAAGGGCATCTACTAACTCATCTACTAAATCACCATCACCATCTCGCCACCAAAGAATTACCGCATCGACAACCTCTTGCGCTGTGGCATCTAAAAATTGATTGCCACTCTTTGCATTAATTGCAGCACGTATTGTTTGATCACAATCTGATTGGTCAAAACCAACCTCAAGAATTAGTTGATCTGCTTTTATGCCAAGCCGTTCAACGGTGGCATCAGGTGCCAGTGCTGAGTTCATTAGGAGTAGTCCACCCAACTTTGGCGCAAGGTGCAACTCGTAATTGCTCATTCACCCAAAATTAAGCCAGATCACGCCTATCTACCCATTTAAATATGACCAAACCCCCCTTTAGGAGAGAGAATAAGGGAGTGAGTGAAAACTTTAAGGCCCCAGACCACTTGGTGGACCAATTAGTTGATACCGATCCAAATGAGAGCGCCGAGTGGCAACAATCCTTTGATGCAGTCTTAAAAAACGCAGGTCCTGTCAGAGCTCGTTACTTGATGCTTTCATTACTACAACGAGCAAATGAAAAAAATGTTGGTGTCTCAGGACTTCGCACCACTGATTACATAAACACAATTCCACCAGCACTTGAGCCAACTTTTCCCGGGGATGAGTATTTAGAGCGACGCATCCGGGCATTTATTAGATGGAACGCGGCGGTGATGGTGCATCGTGCGCAACGACCTGGTGTTGGTGTTGGCGGACATATTTCAACCTACGCATCTAGTGCATCTTTATATGAGGTTGGTTTTAATCACTTCTTCCGTGGCAAAGAGCATGCAGGTGGTGGGGATCAAATATTTTTCCAAGGACATGCATCCCCTGGCATGTATGCCAGAGCATTTATGGAAGGCCGCCTTACCCAAAAGCAATTAGATGGTTTCCGCCAAGAGTTATCACATGATGGTGGCGGATTATCTTCCTATCCACATCCAAGGTTGATGCCAAATTTTTGGGAGTTTCCAACTGTTTCCATGGGTATTGGTCCAATTAATGCAATTTATCAAGCAAGATTTAATCGTTATTTACACGCCCGCGGCTTTAAAGATACTAGTGATCAAAATGTTTGGGCATTTTTAGGAGATGGTGAGATTGATGAGCCAGAGACATTAAGCGCTATCTCATTAGCTGCGCGAGAAGGTTTAGATAACTTAACCTTTGTAGTTAATTGTAATCTTCAAAGATTAGATGGACCGGTCCGGGGTAATGGCAAGATTATTCAAGAGTTGGAATCTGTATTTGGTGGAGCAGGTTGGAATGTAATCAAAGTTGTTTGGGGCAGGGAGTGGGATCCACTCTTAACTGCAGATCGCGAGGGCGCCCTAGTTGATTTGATGAACAAGACCCCTGATGGGGATTTTCAAACCTTTAAATCAGAGAATGGCGCATTTGTAAGAGAGAATTTCTTTGGTAGAGATCCAAGAACTGCTGCGATGGTCTCATCTTGGAGTGATGAAGAGATTTGGAATCTAAAACGTGGTGGCCATGATTATCAAAAACTATACGCTGCGTATAAAGCAGCTACTGAACACAATGGCAGGCCTACCGTAATTTTGGCAAAGACTATTAAGGGCTGGACTTTAGGTTCACATTTTGAGGCAAGAAACTCCACCCACCAGATGAAGAAGATGACGTTGGAGGATTTAAAGAACTTTAGAGATCGCTTATTTATACCGTTAAAGGATGAAGAGATTGATGCCAAGTTGCCGCCTTACTGTCACCCAGGCATTGATTCACCTGAGTACCAGTACATGATGGATCGGCGCAAAGAGTTAGGTGGCTTTTTGCCAGCTAGGAGAGCTGTTTCTAAACCATTGCCACAGCCAAAGGATGAAAGTTATGAATCGGTAAAACGAGGCTCTGGCGCCCAAGAGGTTGCCACCACTATGGCATTTGTTAGATTATTAAAAGATTTACTAAAAGATCCAGGAATCGGTAAGCGATTTGTGCCGATCATTCCAGATGAGGCAAGGACCTTTGGTATGGATTCTTTATTTCCAACACTAAAAATTTACTCACCGCAAGGTCAGGGATACACCGCGGTTGATCGTGAATTGATGCTCTCTTATAAAGAATCAAAAGAGGGTGTGATCTTGCATGAAGGAATTAATGAAGCGGGCTCAGTTGCCTCCTTCACTGCAGTTGGCTCCTCCTACTCAACCCATAATGAACCGATGATTCCAATTTATATTTTCTACTCCATGTTTGGCTTCCAACGCACTGGTGATTCATTTTGGGCGGCAAGTGATCAATTAGTAAGAGGTTTTGTCTTGGGTGCAACCGCAGGGCGAACCACACTAAATGGTGAGGGCTTACAACATGAGGATGGTCATTCAATCTTGCTGGCCTCAACTAATCCAGCTGTTATCTCCTATGACCCAGCATTTGGTTATGAGTTAGGCCATATTGTTAAAGATGGTCTAAAGAGAATGTATGGTGAAAACAGTGAGAATGTTTACTACTACCTAACTGTTTATAACGAGCCGTATGTGCAGCCAGCCCAGCCAGATAATCTTGATGTAGAGGGTTTATTAAAAGGTATTTATCTGCTTAAGAAACCACTTAGATGGCGACGTAAGAAGGTAGCACTCCTTGCCTCTGGAGTTGCGGTTAATTGGGCGATCAAAGCACAAAAACTACTAAATGATGATTTTGGGATTGCAGCAACTATTTACTCCGTCACCTCTTGGAATGAGCTGCGCCGTGATGGGCTAGCAGTTGATCGACATAATCTATTAAATCCAGATAAGAAAGTAAGTGCCTTTATTACTAAGAAATTAAAGAAGGAATCTGGCCCAGTAATTGCAGTATCTGATTTTATGAGATCGGTTCAAGATCAAATCTCACCATGGGTTAAGCAACCTTTCTACTCACTTGGCACAGATGGCTTTGGCTTATCCGATACCCGTGGCGCACTTCGTCGTCACTTTAAGGTTGATGCTGAGTCCATTGCAGTTGCAGCGCTATCTCAACTACATAAAGAGGGATTGGTAAGTAAGCGTAAGGTGAAGAAAGCTATAAGTAAGTATCAGATTAATGATGTCACAGCAGCTGAGGCTGGAAATACTGAAGGTTCTGGGTAACAGCTAAATAACTACTGTTGGTAGTTTTAAGATCTTAAATTAAAAAATCATCTGTGCTATATTTTTAGCGAGTTAGTCATTCTCAGATTAGGTAAGCAAAAGGGCTAAGAGAAATTCTTGGTCCTTTTGCTATTTGGGTGGTATTAACCATCAGATACTCTTAATCCATGGAATCACTAGCACTGCTTGCTACTTTGATTATCTCGTTAACTGTTTTAGGTGGGCCAATCTCATTGGCTCTTACTTTTTTGCCACAAAGATTGCTACCCCTTGCCGTAATTAAGGTATTTGCATTTTTAATTGCACTAATAGCAGTATTTTTTGGAATTGCCCTAGTTGTCAGCGTTGATTCAATTGGTGCAAGAATCATGGGCAGCTTTGGAGTGATTACTGCTGCTACTGCGATCTATCGAATAATAAAAGTAATTCCAAAAAAATAAATGGTGGAGGTGCCGGGAATCGAACCCGGGTCCTCTAGCACTATTTCAAAGTTTCTACGGGCGTAGTGCAATTAACGCTTTCTCAGTCCAAACTCTCACATGCACAAGTAGTTTGCGGACTCAGTTACAGATTTATGTCCCCATTAACCTCCGTAACACGGTTAGGGGTAAGTCCTCTAGCGACGTTAGATCCGAAGGCGAGAACAAACTTCGGGTAACGGATAACAGAGCTAGCTTAGGCAGCTAGTTGATAATCAGCGGCAGTTTTACTTGCGCTTATAATTTGCCATGTTTTTGTGGTTAACGAGATCATCACGGCTTCCTCGGCCCGCTTGCCTTGAAGTAACGACTAAAGTCGAGACCGTTCACCCCCAAGATTAAAGCGAATTTATATTTCTATATTTAGTTGTTTGAAGGAGTTATTTTACAGGCAATCTTTAAATACTGTTAATTGCGCTACTAATCGTAATCAGCATCTGATTTTTTGCGCTTACTTGTAGCCGTACTTTTGCCAGATTTACGCCGTGATAACTCTCGATTAACCTCACGGGTCATCTGTTGCTCCATCAATGTATTTCGCTTGTCATGTGCCTTCTTACCCTTAGCAACTGCAATCTCAACCTTTGCCTTGCCATCTTTGAAGTAAAGTGAGAGTGGGATCAATGTCAATCCACCTTGTTTGATCACGCCAATAATCTGCGCAATCTCCCGGCGATTAAGCAACAGCTTTCGATCCCTACGTGGGGTGTGGTTGGTCCAAGAGCCTTGGTTGTACTCAGGAATATGAATGCCACTTACCCAGATCTCGCCATCTCTAGCCATCGCATAACCATCTGTTAATGAGGCGCGTCCTGCTCTTAAAGATTTGACCTCAGTGCCAGTTAATACCAGCCCGCACTCATAGACCTCTTCAATAAAATAATCATGGCGAGCGCTTTTGTTTTGGGCAATTACTTTTCTGCCTAACTCCTTGACCATAAGTAAGCCCCCAATTCTTATTTAAGCGCTGGTGTTACACCTTTAAATATTTACGAAGGGTAACTACTGAGGCAATTGATGAGACTACTAATCCAGTAAGCAGTAACCAAGCAGATGCCACCCAAACATCCTGCCAGGTGAAGTAATTGGTAAAGGTCAAAAGTGGTGCCACCCTAGAATCAACCACCGCTTTAAAGCCAGCTAATACGCCAACTGAAAATACCCAACCAAATAAGGCGGCAAATACGCCCTCTAATAAAAATGGAAGTTGGATAGAAAAACTAGAGGCACCTACTAATTTCATTACCCCAGTCTCCCTTCTGCGGTTAAAGGCGGCTAGGCGCAGGGTGTTACTAATCAATAAAGCAGCGGTAAGTACTGATGCAGCGCCAATTGCCAAGGCACCATTTCTTAGTACTCCAAGTAATCTAAAGAATTTTTCTAAGATCGCTTGTTGGTCCTGCACAATATCAACACCAGGACGGCCGGCAAAGGCGCTTTCTATTACCGCAAACTTTGTGGGGTCTTTAAGTTTTACCCTAAAAGATTCTGGTAGCTGATCAGGTGTGACATTTTGCGCAATTGCTGATCCTTCAAATCTCTCTTGAAAACGTTTAAATGCTTCAGATTGTGATTCATAGAAAACTTCCTGCACGACAGGAAGTGCTTGGAGATCTCGTTGAATTCCAATTTTTTGCTCTTGGGTAATTACTCCCTTGGCGCAAGATGAACCTTCAGAGAGTGAGCCACATAGAAATATTGAAACCTCTATCTTGTCATACCAGTAATCCTTCATTACCCGTACCTGCGAGTTGGCAAGTAAGCCAACACCAAGTAATGACAATGAGATTGCTACGGTAATTACCACTGCAAAGGTCATAGTTAGATTTCGGCGCAGGCCAATGCCCACCTCACTCATTACAAATTTAGCGCGCATTTTCTAACCCTATCTTTCCCATCTTGAAATTAACCGGTATAGCCATAGACACCACGGACTTGGTCTCGAATTACCGAGCCACCCTCCAACTCAATTACTCGCTTTCGCATTTGATCAACAATTCCAGCATCATGGGTTGCCATCACTACCGTGGTTCCCTCACGGTTGATCCGATCTAGTAATTTCATAATCCCAACTGAGGTGGCAGGATCTAGATTTCCAGTTGGTTCATCTGCAATCAAAATTGTTGGCCGAGAAACATAGGCCCTAGCAATCGCCACTCGTTGCTGCTCACCACCTGATAATTCACTTGGTTTGCGATCACCTTTTTCCTCAAGCCCAACCAACTCCAATACCTCTGGCACCTCTCGGCTAATTTGTTTATTTGGATAGCCAAGGACATGCAAGGTGAAAGCGACATTTTCAGAAACGGTTTTATTTGGCAGTAATCTGAAATCTTGAAATACAGTTCCCACCTGACGTCGTAGCTCTGGCACTTTATGGTTGGCCAGAGTGTTTAACTCCTTACCAGCCACATGAATTACCCCAGCTGTTGGACGTTCCTCCCGCAAAACTAATCTTAGAAAGGTTGATTTTCCAGAGCCAGATAGACCAACCAAGAAAACAAACTCGCCCTTATTTATTTCAAGGTTTACCGCATTTAAGGCTGGCTTTTCCTGTTTGGGATAGAGTTTGGTTACATTCTCAAAACGAATCAAAATCAAAACCTCTCATTAGTAAATCAACCTAATCTGATCCTAGTTTAGATAAGTAATCAGAGATCTTTGGTGATTTAGCGGTAATTTTCCACAATTAATACTGAGAATCAACGCTTATATGTGAGATTACTCCCGCCCCTTGCGCCATTTAATACCCGCCTCAATAAATCCATCTAAATCACCATCTAGCACAGCTGATGGATTACCAACCTCATAATCTGTGCGCAAATCTTTTACCATTTGGTATGGCGCCAATACATAAGAGCGCATTTGATTTCCCCAAGAGCCAGTGTTGTCACCTTTGAGTGCATCCATCTTGGCCCGTTCTGCCAACCTTCGTCGCTCCAATAATTTTGATTGCAATACCGCCATTGCAGTTGCCCGGTTTTGAATTTGAGATCTTTCATTTTGGCAGGAGACCACAATCCCAGATGGAGTGTGGGTAATACGCACAGCAGAGTCGGTGGTATTAACACCTTGGCCACCAGGACCTGATGAACGATAGACATCAACTCTTAAATCTTTTTCATCAATCTCAATATGATCACTTTGCTCCACCACCGGTACTACCTCCACGCCAGCAAATGATGTGTGCCGACGTGATTGAGAATCAAATGGAGATATTCGAACCAAGCGATGGGTTCCCTGCTCTACCGATAATCTGCCGTAAGCGTAAGGGGATGAAATACGAAATGTGGTTGATTTAATCCCTGCCTCTTCAGCGTAGGAGGTTTCTAACACCTCAACCTTGTAATTGTTTCGTTCGCAAAACCTTAAGTACATCCGCATTAACATCTGCGCCCAATCAGCCGCCTCAACTCCACCAGCCTCAGATCTGATAGTCATCAACGCATCCCGCTCGTCATACTCACCACTTAATAATGTTTGCACCTCTAAATCATTAATAACTTGAATGAGATTATCTAGCTCTTTATCAATATCTTTAAAGGCAGCTGCTTTATCACCCTCACTATTTGCTAACTCAACCATCACTGGCAGATCATCTAATCTAGATCTAATTCCATTGATTTTATTTATCGTTGATTGCGCTCTGGATAATTTACTGGTGATTACCTGCGCAGCTTGTGGGTCATCCCAAAGATTTGGCACAGAGGCTTGTTGCTCTAAATCTGCAGCAGTTGCCACCAATTTGGGCAGGTTTAATACCTGTTCAATAGATTTAAGGGTGAGATCGATTTTGCTTATCTCACCTTGATAATCTCGCACCGCCATGGGGCAAGGGTAATCTAATTAGGCATGTATACCGAACTCGCGCCAACCTTACTTCGAATTGTCAGAGTATTTAACTGATCAAGATGAAGAAAGGTGAGATCAACTGGCAATTTGCCAGTAATGGAAACCTGCGCCCAAACTTCATATAGTGAGCAATTAAAATCATCTACCAGTATTTGCTTGTCAGATAAGCGTGCGTTGGCAATCAAATTATGAAACTTAATATTTGCAACTACACAATCTATTGGTACTTGTTTGTTGGAGTTAAATCTATTTAGCTCTGCGTAATAAGCCAAGATATTGATTGATTGTGCAGATTTATTTATCGCACCCTCTGCAATATTAGTCAACTCTTTCTTTATATTGTATGCCGATGCAACATTGATTGAAATAAATGCCAATGTCATTGCTAATAAGTAGAAGCCAAAAGATAATGCCATCAATGAACCACGGCTTTGGCTAAGTACAATTCCCTTAATTATTTTAGAGTTTATCGCCATAGATCTACATACTCAGTTGCTGAAGATTTTTGATCTCTACCAATAGTGATGGTGGCAGTAACTAAATTCCCAGCCCTAAAACATGGATGGTCACTGCAAGTGATCTCAACAGTAATTGGCCGGGCTAATTGGGCTGAATTCGATTGCTTTGATTTGTAAATCTCAACCACTTGGAATGCGCGCTGCTGAGCCAACTGCTCATTGGGGCTGGTAATAAACGCCCTGATCACCTGCCGAGCCAAATTACTGCTCTCAGCCATAGCCATAGATTTGAATTGAATACTGGTGATCAATAATAGAAATGCAGTAAAAAACGGTAAGGTGAAAATTAAAAACTCTGCCACCGCTGATCCACTTGAGCTTGAGTTGAGGTATTTAATTACTTTCATCTTCATCAACTGCAATTGAGGTAATTTTCTTAAATGATAAGTGGTTAAAATCTAAAAACTTTCTAATACTTATAACCTTACTTCTTACTAAAACTGAACCCCCACCTACCAGTGGATATCGTTCATACTGATTATTTCCACCAGAGATAGCGATCTTTGAAACCTCACCTTGTGACAAATGGGTATCTGACATCAGGTTAAATTGCATAAAGACCAGTTGAAACATCACCAAAAAAACAAAAACCTGTGGAATTATGGTTAGAAATGACTCAACTGATCCCCTGCTTTGGGCGAATAAGTACTTGCGCAACTACCTGATACCGCCCATTGCATCTAATGAGTTGCGCAAGATTGTGGTCAGTTTTGGTGCGGCAATTGACCAGATGCCGGTAACTAAAGCTGTTGTCATAAGTACTACTAAAACCCACCCTGGTACATCTGCTCGGCTCTGACCTTTAATCAGCTTTGCCAGCTTAGATTTTAAAAAGAGATTCACCCGTATCACCTGCATGGTTATATTCATATAGCTCCAAATTTCTTTGCGTTTGGGAACTATAAAGAAAAATGCATACTAAAAAACTGAAGAAACTTAAATTGTGGATTACTAGTAGAAATACTTACTTAAGGCTACAAACCAACCTCTGTTAGTGATTTCGAGAGTAACTCTAAGCCAAGTTTTGCATCACTTTCTGAGATATTGCAAGGTGGCACCATGTGAATACGGTTGAAGTTATTAAATGGCATCAAGCCATTCTTCTTACAAGTTGCCACAATTTCATTCATCTTTGGACTAGATGCACCATATGGTGCAAGTGGTTGGCGACTCTTTTGATCTGAAACCATATCTATTCCCCAGAAAACTCCAGCACCGCGAATATCTCCCATAACTTGATGTTTTTTAGCCAAATTATCTAATCCAGGTCCCAGAATTTTCTCGCCAATACTTGCTGCATTTTCAACCATTTTCTCACTCTTCATTGTTTCAATTGTGGCAACTGCAGCTGCGCAAGCCAGTGGATGGCCAGAGTAGGTAAGGCCGCCTGGAAAAACTCGCTCATCAAATGTTTTAGCTATTTTCTCTGGAATTACTACCCCACCAAGTGGCACATATCCAGAGGTAACACCTTTCGCAAAGACAATTAAATCTGGAGTTGATTTTGAGTGCTGGTAGCCAAACCACTTACCAGTTCTACCAAAGCCAGACATGACCTCATCTGCGATCCATAGGATTTCATACTTATCGCATAGCGCACGTAAACCATCAAGATATCCGGCAGGTGGCATTAATACACCAGCTGTTCCTGGCACTGACTCAATTAAAATCGCTGCAATTGTCTTTGGCCCTTCAAAAATAATTGTCTGCTCTAAGTGCTCAAGTGCTCGCTGACATTCCTCGGCTTCGTTGCTGGCCCAGAAAGCGGTGCGATAAAGATATGGACCCCAAAAATGCACATGGCCAAATGCAAACTCATTTGGAAATCTTCTTGGATCTCCAGTTGCGTTAATCGCAGAGCCGGTGTTGCCATGATAAGAACGATAGGTAGATAAAATTTTATGTTTATTTGTATGCAGCCTTGCCATTCTGACCGCATTTTCCACACCATCTGCGCCGGCATTGGTAAAGAAAACTTTCTGAAAATTTCCATTTGCTACTTCAATAATTGCTTTTGCCGCTTGATTTCTTGCCTCATTTGCATGTTGTGGCGCCACAGTTGCCAATACATCTGCCTGCGCTTTAATTGCAGCGATTACCTTTGGATGTTGATGACCAATATTGGTGAAAACTAATTGGCAGGAAAAATCTAGATATTTTTTGCCGGTAAAATCCCAAAAATAGGAACCGGCGCCACCAGCAACAACCATTGGTGAAATCTGAGCTTGCGCCGACCAGGAGTGAAACACATTGGCACGATCATCAGCAAATACCTTCGCCTGTTTATCTGGATTATTTTCTAGATTACTCAATTGACTCCCAATCAGTTAATAACCCAATCTAATCACTTATGCTCAGATTTTGGTAGGAAGGGCTGATTTCATTGGCCAATATCCTTCGGGTATTGTGGGCAGATGGAATCAATCTCACATTGGATTAACGGCTCAGTTTCAACTGAGAAATCTGATCGCACCGGTGATGTTTATAACCCGGCAACAGGTGAGATCTCTGCCAAAGTAAATTTTGCAACCAACCAAACTGTGGATCAAGCGGTGACGGTGGCCACCAAAGCCTTTACCGAGTGGCGACATAGCTCCCTAACAAAACGTACTCAAGTTTTATTTGCATTTAGAGAATTGGTCAATCAAAATAAGGAAAAGTTAGCTGCCCTAATTACCAATGAGCATGGCAAAGTATTAAGTGATGCCTCTGGTGAAGTAACACGTGGGCTTGAGGTAGTTGAGTTTGCTTGTGGAATTCCACATCTACTTAAAGGCGGATTCTCTGAGGAGGTATCAACCGGCGTAGATGTTTATTCAATCCGGCAGCCATTAGGACCAGTTGCGATCATATCCCCATTTAATTTTCCAGCAATGGTGCCGATGTGGTTTTTCCCAATTGCAATTGCTTGCGGAAATACCGTAATTGTTAAACCATCTGAAAAAGATCCAAGTGCAATTATGTTGGTTGCACAACTACTCAAACAGGCAGGATTACCAGATGGAGTATTTAATGTTGTTCACGGCGATAAAGTGGCGGTTGATGCACTTTTAACTCACCCAGGAATCAAAGCAGTTTCATTTGTGGGATCAACCCCAATTGCAAAATATGTTTATGAGAGTGGGACGAAAGCGGGCAAGCGTGTTCAAGCTTTAGGTGGCGCTAAAAACCACATGATCGTGTTGCCTGATGCTGATCTTAATTTGGCAGCAGATGCTGCTATAAATGCTGGCTTTGGATCTGCCGGTGAGCGATGTATGGCAATTTCAGCAATTGTGGCAGTTGAGCCAATCGCCGATAAATTAATTGAAAAAATAAAAGAGCGAGCTTTAAAGATTAAGACTGGTGATGGCACCAAAGGTGCCGATATGGGACCACTTGTTACCAAAGTACATCGAGACAAGGTTGCTTCTTATATTGCAGCTGGTGAAAAAGAAGGCGCCAAGATTGTTTTTGATGGCAGAGATGTAAAGGTTGATTCTGAGGGCTTCTGGTTAGGGCCAACCCTGTTTGATCAGGTAAAGCCAAATATGAGTATTTATCTAGAAGAAATTTTTGGTCCAGTGCTAAGTGTAATTCGGGTAAAAAGTTATGACGAAGCACTCAAGTTGGTAAATGATCATCAATACGGAAATGGCACAGCCATTTTTACCAACGATGGTGGCGCTGCACGTCGATTCCAAAATGAGGTTGAGGTGGGAATGGTTGGTATCAATGTGCCTATTCCAGTACCAATGGCTTACTTCTCATTTGGTGGTTGGAAGAACTCCTTATTTGGCGATTCACATGCGCATGGAACTGAGGGTGTTCACTTCTTCACCCGGGGCAAGGTCGTTACCAGTCGTTGGTTAGACCCAAGCCATGGTGGAATTAATTTAGGTTTCCCACAAAATACCTAAGTTAGCCGCGAAGGGTTTTTGCTAACTCTTTAAAATCATTAACCATAAAATCAATTTCGGCTTGATCATGGGCCAAGCTAATTAGCCACTGCTCATCTAATCCAGGTGGTGTCATAATTCCATGATTTAGTGACCAAATAAATGAAAGCTCTGCCACCTGAAAGTTTGTCGCTTTGTAATCGCGATAGTTACGCACTGGTGTATCAGACCAAGTAACACACCCTTTAACACCAAAACCAACGGTGTGTGCTGGTAATTCATAGGTATCGATAATCTCTTGAATCCGTGTGAGTGCTTGAATATTTAAAGACTCTGCCTTTGCCAGTGCTGTGGGTGTAAATATTTTATCAACCGCTCTAACTGCTGCCATCGCCAAAATATGGCCATTAAATGTGCCAAGGTGTGGCATTCTGCCATCGGTTACTGGTCGCATAAACTCTTCTTTGCCACCAAATGCTGCAAGTGGAATGCCACCACCAATTGATTTAGCCAAACAAATTAAATCTGGTGTAATTCCCAATCGCTGCGCCGCTCCTTGTGGGCCTGCAGTCAAACCAGTCTTTACCTCATCAAAAATCAAAATGATTTTGTATTGATCACAAAGTTGTCGAACCGCCTCTAAATATCCTTCATCGGGTAGAACAATGCCGATATTTTCTAAGACTGGCTCCACAATAAAGCAAGCAATAGTTGAGTAATGTTTTTCAAAGACATTTTCAAGGGCTTGAATATTATTAAATGGCACGACATATGACTCACCTGGTATTGATGCATTTCCAATCACCGAATTTGGTGCATCAGCTGGACCTGCTTTATCAAGTGGCGGTTTAGTTGAAACCATCACCGCATCACCACTTCCGTGGTAACCACCCTCAACTTTTACTACCCCCTCTTTGCCGGTGTAGGCACGAGCGGTACGGATTGCATACATCGTTGACTCAGTTCCAGAGTTGGTAAATCTAATTTGATCAATTCCGAATCGACGACAGAGCCGCTCAGCCGCATCTCTTGAATCTGGAGATGGTGCGGTATACAAAGTGCCTACATCTAAGGTGGCTTTCAACTCTGCAATTACCTCTGGATTTAAGTGCCCTGCCAACATGGAGCCAAAGCCCATAGAAAGATCTAACATCTTTCGACCATCAACATCAGTCATCCAAGCCCCTTTAGCGGAGGCGATTGAGATGGGATAAGGATCAAATGATTGGAAGGTTGAATGAGCACCTAATGGAATTGATTTAAGCGCGGTCTCATACTCAGCACTGGAGCTGCGCAGGTTTGATTTATACAAAGCAATCTGTTGTTCAAACAAAACCGCCAACCTATTGGTATCAAGTGGTTTTGAATGTGTTGGTAGGGCTCTAAAGGTTTGGGGGTGGTGCGTTTGGGTTTTCATACTTTTTGAACTGGCAACGGGTCTAGGTTAAGACCAAAGTTTGTAGTGCACTCTCCTAATCAGAACTGCTCTTACAAGTACACTTTAGCAGGATTAAAACAATATGCAATTTATGCGTAAAGTCATGCGAGTTTTACATTGTTTTTTACCTTTAAATAGTAAAAATATGTGATTTTAAAGAGATTAAATAAGTTTATGAAATCAAGTATTATCTGCATATGTTTAATAAGCGAGTTGATCTATCCGCAGATCAAATTGAGCATTTAAAAAGTTTAGTAACTGGTTTAGTTTCGACAAATGAAACTGTGTTGGCACAACATGGCAGAGATGAATCTGCTATTCCACCAGTTAATCCATCAGCTGTAGTGATGCCACAAAGCACAGAGGAAGTTTCTAAGGTTTTGGCTTACTGCAATCAACAAAAGATTCCAGTAGTTGCCTTCGGTGCTGGCTCATCGCTGGAAGGCCATGTGCTCCCCCTATTTGGTGGTATTTCACTTGATCTAACTCAGATGAACAAGATTATTGATGTTCGGGCAGATGATTTGTTGGTAAGGGTTCAACCAGGTGTTCATCGGGTTGCGTTAAATGAAAAGCTAGCCAACTTTGGCCTATTTTTCTCAGTTGATCCAGGAGCCGATGCAACTCTTGGTGGAATGGCAGCAACTGGGGCTGCCGGTACCACAACTGTTAGATATGGCTCGATGCGAGATAACGTATTGGCTCTGACTGCGGTAATGGCAGATGGCACCATAATTAAAACTGGCCGCGAAACTAGAAAATTATCAGCTGGCTATGACTTAACCAGATTACTTGTTGGCTCCGAGGGAACCTTGGCAGTAATAACTGAGTTAACTCTTCGAGTCTTTGGTATTCCAGAGAAGATGGCCGCTGCCACAGTACAGTTTAAAACCCTTTCAGATGGAGTAACTGCAGCTACTGCAATTGTCAGATCTGGGATCTCAATTGCAAGGTGTGAGTTTTTAGATGCTAAGTGCATTAAAAATGTTAACTCACATGATGGCTTGTCATTAGCAGAGGTGCCAACCTTATTCTTTGAATTTCATGGCTCACCGCAAGGAGTAGCCGAGGATGCGCAATCTGTGAAAAATATTGTGGAGGAGTTTGGTGGCTCTGAGTTTGCGTGGAGTACAGATGAGGGTGCAAGGCGAAAATTATGGCAAGCACGACATAACGCTTACTGGGCGGGTATCGCAGCAAATCCTGGTAAACGAGCGGTAAGCACTGATGCGGCTGTACCACTTTCTAAACTTGCGCAGGCGGTAACAGTTGCCGAACAGGTACTTAGTAAACACCCTTATCCGTTTTCAATATTAGGACATGTGGCAGATGCAAACTTTCATTGTTTTATCGTTACTGACCCAGAAAAACCTGAGGAGTTAGAGGATGTTCGTCACATTACCCATGAGCTAACTATGAAGATGATTGCTATGGGTGGCACCTGCACTGGTGAACATGGCATTGGCTCAGGAAAGATATCGGCATTAGTCGCAGAAACTGGTGCTGAAGCGGTTAGTATTATGCGTTCAATCAAGAAAACCTTAGATCCAAATAATATTTTAAATCCAGGGAAGGTCTTTAATTAAATGAGTGCAACTGTCTGGCAAGTAACAATCGCTGGACTTTTAGCAGTTCTACTCTTTGACCTCGCCTTAGCCATCATCAGGCGAAATAAGGAAACCTCTATGAAAGAGGCAGCAGCCTGGACTATTTTTTATGTAAGCGCAGCAATTATTTTTGGATACTCGTTGGGTGAATGGAGCACCACCCAGGCGCGTGGTGAGTTTTTCGCCGGTTGGATTACTGAGTACTCACTCTCAGTTGATAACTTGTTTATTTTTATTTTGATTTTAGCAAGATTTAAGATTGATAAGACAAAGCAGCAATTGGTGCTTCTCATTGGAATCATTATGGCATTGGTGCTTCGCGGCATATTTATTGCTCTAGGCAGCGCTGCAATCTCAAGATACTCCTGGGTTTTTTACATATTTGGCGCTTTCTTGCTCTACACCGCTTATAAGTTGGTAAGTGAATCTGGTGAAAAAGAGTGGAAAGAGGGAAAACTAATTACTTGGTTTAGAAACAAGGGTGCCTCACCAATGGCGATTGTACTGGTGGCAATTGCATTTACTGATCTGGTTTTTGCCCTTGATTCTATTCCTGCAATATTTGGCTTAACTAAAGATCCTTATATTGTCTTTACCGCCAATGCTTTTGCACTGATGGGTCTTCGTCAGCTCTACTTTTTATTGGGTGGCTTGATGGATAAATTGATTTACTTAACCAAAGGCCTAGCAGTTATTTTGGGCTTCATCGGGGTAAAGCTAATTGTTGAAGCCCTACATGGTGGAGATATCCATAAAATATTTGGTGTTGAAATTCCAGAAATTTCCACACAATTCTCGCTGCTAGTCATCATTGGAACTTTACTTATAACAACTATTGCAAGTCTTTTCGTCAGTTCTAAATCAAAGGTGGCAGAATAACCCTCATGATCGAGGGTATTAATAAGATCCAAGTATTTAAGCCTTACCACTCAGCTTTGCCACCATTAAAGCCCTACTTTAAAGAGTTTTGGCGCAGGCGAGAGTTTGCAACTGAGCTATCAAAATTCTCTGATAAAGCTGAATATCTGGAATCAAAGCTAGGCAAGGTTTGGTTAGTTTTAAATCCGTTATTTTTGGCGGTTATTTACTACTTGTTGGTGACAATCATTCAAGGGGGTCGGGGCCAAGGAAATGGCTTCATTACTTTGTGCCATATTTTAATCGGATTATTTACTTTCTACTTTGCCCAAAATTGCATTCTGCTCGGAGCTGCATCTATCACCTCAGGTGGCAGTCTAATTTTAAATCAAGCATTTCCAAGATCACTATTGCCGCTTTCCAGTGCGATCAGTGCGGCGAGGCAATTTCTACCAACAATTCCAATTTATATTTTAATTGTATTGGTTGGGAAGTTACTCCTTGATGATACTCAGTTGCCAGGACTTAATTGGAATTACCTACTACTGCCATTTTTGTTTGTATTGTTGGTAATAACCAGTTTTGGGCTCTCCTTATTGTTTGCCACAATGAATGTTTACTTCCGAGATACCACAAAGCTGCTCTCATACATCATGCGAATCTGGCTCTACGCCTCCCCAGTATTATGGCAACCAGATATGTTAAATGGCTGGTATCGAGTAATTCTTTATATCAACCCACTTGGTCCCATACTTTCCGCTAATTCAAGAATTTGGATTGATGGGCTGCCTCCAACCCCCTTTCAATTACTTGGCTGCATATTTTGGGCAGTATTTGCATTTTTAATGGGAAGTTATTTCTTTATTTCAAGGGAGCGTGAATTTGCTGTCCGCATCTAGTACTGATATTTCACTGCCAAAAGATTTGGCAATTCGAATTAAAGATTTATCTATAAGTTATAAGATAAATGTAGAGTCGAAAAAAACTTTAAAAAATGCGATTATGCGTGCCAGCAGGGGTGAACGGGTTAGAACTAGAACCGTTGAAGCTGTGAAAAACTTAAGTTTAGATATTCCACACGGCTCTGTGCTGGGAATTGTGGGAGCAAATGGCGCTGGAAAATCAACGTTGATGCGTTCAATTGCTGGCATCTTGCCACCAACCTCTGGACAAATAACTGTTAATGGTCGGATCTCAACCTTGCTAGCACTTGGAGTAGGTTTTAATAAAGCATTATCTGGCCGAGATAATATTATTTTGGGCGGACTTGCAGCTGGGATGAGTAAAGCCGAAATCGAAGGCCAAGCTGATGCAATTGCTGAATTTGCTGATTTGCCGGAAGGTTTTATCGATATGCCGGTGCGGACCTATAGCAATGGAATGTATAGCAGGGTGGCTTTTGCAGTTGCAGTAAATATGACGCCAGATATTTTGCTTCTTGATGAGGCACTTTCCGCTGGAGATGCTGCCTTTAAAGAAAAATCTTTTAACCGTATGCGCCAATTGTGCGATGAGGCCAGAACTATATTAATAGTTTCCCACGCATTATCTTCGTTGAATGAGTTATGTGATCATGCAATTTGGATGCATAAAGGCAAGATGCTGGCATCTGGTAAGCCAGAGGAGATTACTGATCAATACCTTAAGTTCTTAAATGTTGGTGAACTGCCCTCAAGTTATGAAGATTTATAGCGGCAAAGCATAAAAAACGGCAGTAATTACAGCGGCCAGAGCAAGTGATTTCAATAAAATAAGTACTGCGGTTTTGCGATCAGCTTTGCGATCCTGTAACGACGCTACTTTAGAAACCTGGCCCAATTTGCCTAGGTTAAATGTTCCAGCCAGTCCATAAGCAAGGCAGAATTTACTTCGAGATTGGATGAAACCAATTGAAAAAATTGCAGCAGGTAGAAAAATAGACAACCGTGCTGATTTACTTTGATCAGTTGATATCAAAGTTAAGGCGGTAATGACGGCAATTACAGCGCCAAAGAGGGCAACCATCTGTCTACTTCTGATTTCCTGTGGACCGATATTGCAACTACCTGGCAGATATTCAGTGCTCAACTACGCGTCTTCTCGCTCTTCGTCGTCACTCCACACCTCATACTCATCATTTTCAGAACGAGCTAGCCAATTAAAGGCAGTCTTAATCGCACCAAATATCACCAGTACTCCGGCAAGGAGTGCGAATAATCTTTTAAAGGCTTTGATCATGGGATAAATCTACACTCTTTTTATCGCAAGGTAAGACTAATTACCTTCCTCTGCAAGTTTTGCCAGTGAACTCCCAGAAACTCTAAAGACGGTCCACTCATCCATCGGCTCTGCCCCGATAGATTTATAAAAATCTATTGCGCTCTTATTCCAATCAAGCACCCACCATTGCAACCTTGAGTACCCTTTTTCAATACAAATCTGAGCAAGTTTTCTGAGCAGCGCCTTTCCATGGCCGGCGCCTCGAAACCTAGGATCGACATAAAGATCCTCTAGGTACACCCCATGTTTACCTAACCAGGTTGAGTAATTTAGATGCCAAACTGCAAAGCCACTTACCTGCCCTGCCTGCTCTGAAATTAGACAAAAAACCGCGGGCGCTTGGCCAAATAAGGAGCTCTCTAAATCTGCGACCGAAAGGCGGACCTCATTTGGTGCTTTCTCATACTCAGCCAAAGCATGAATGAAGCGAAAAATATCGGGTAGGTCTTTTGTGGTTGCAGCGCGAACAATTACTGCCATTATTTAATTTTTGCTAGAAGCATTGCCTGGTCAATATCTGACCAAATATCATCCACATTTTCAATACCAACTGAGAATCGAATTAAACTCTCTGGCACGGTATGACTTTCTGTATCCCATCTTCGTCTACGCTCCCAAATAGATTCAACTCCGCCCAAAGAGGTGGCATTAGTTATCAATTTAGCGCTATCGCACATCAAATCTACCTGTGCTGCGCTGCCTCTTGGTTCAAACGAAACCACGGCGCCAAATCCCTTCATAAATGATTTAGCAAGTAGGTGGTTTGGGTCGCTAGGCAATCCTGGATAGCGAACTCTGCTAATTCTTGAATCCTTCGATAATCGCTCTGCCAATATCATGGCATTTTCTTGCGAGCGCTGCATTCTTACTGCAAATGTTCGCAAGCCTCGAAGTGCTAGCCAGGTTTCAAATGGTCCAGCGATAGCACCGCCATACTTTCGTGATTGTTCTAGACGATTATAAAGTGCTAGGTCATTGGTACTTAGTGAGCCGAGTAAAATATCGCTGTGTCCAGATAAGAATTTAGTAACTGAATGAATGACAATATCTGCCCCCATCGCTAATGGGTTTTGATTCAATGGTGTGGCAAAAGTATTGTCTACAGACACTCCACATCCTTTGGCTTTGGCATAGGTTATGAGTTTTGGTAGATCAACCACATCAAGCAGTGGGTTTACCGGTGACTCTAAATGAACTATTTGGGCGCCATCAATAGCTGCCATAGATTCTTCGGCATTTGTTAGATCTACAAATCTGACGGTTAATTTTCCGCTTTCATGCAAATTCTTTAAGTAGGTAGTTGTGCCTTGATAGCCATTTTTTGCCGCAACTATTACACCAGCTGGTGGCAGTAATGAGAGAATGGCGTTAATTGCCGCCATGCCAGATGCAAAAATTAATGTCTTCCCACCCTCAAGGAGTTCAATTGCCTCCTCTAATGCGCTCCAAGTTTGATTTCCAGATCTGGCATATCCAATTGGTCCACCTACATGAAATGTGGAGTTTAAGGCGATTGGTGGATTGAGTTCACCATCTGCCTTCTTTTCTGGTCGGCCAGCTGCAACTACCTTGGATTCGGTGGATAGCTTGCTCCACTCATGTTTTTGACCCATAGGACGACTCTAGTCTTTTATGGTTTTGCTTCCAACACCAGTGCTACTGAATTAATACACCATCTTTCATCAGTTGGAACTGAATAACCTTCACCGGTGAAAACATGACCAAGGTGTGAGCCACAAGCTGCACACCTAACCTCGGTACGAATTCGGGGAAAAAGCGAACGATCCTCAATTAATTCGACCGCATCTTTTTGTGTTGGCGCATAAAAAGATGGCCAGCCACAACCTGAGTGAAACTTAGTCTCTGATCTAAATAGTTCAGCAGCACAGGCTTTGCACTTGTAAACACCAATTGTTTCAGTATCGGTGTACTCACCGGTGAATGCCATTTCCGTATCAGCCTTGCGCAAAACATTAAAAGATAAGGAGTCAACTCGCTGTTTTAATTCACTCTCATCAATTTTGACCTTATACGGCTCGCCCTTTGAGTTGATACTTGAATCTATTGGCGTAATCTCATTCATGTTAAGAAAGTGCAGCCATTGGATAATTGATTCCGGTTGATGAATGGCAGTCATAGCCATTTGGATTCTTAGCTAAGTATTTTTGGTGGTACTCCTCCGCTAACCAGTAGGTAACCCCTGATGCTGGCAGTATTTGGGTAACAATTTTACCGATGCCATTTTTGTCTAACTCTGCTTGATAAATACCCTTACTGGTAATAGCTTGCTTTAGCTGGTCATCAGAGGTGGTGTAGATAGCAGATCGATACTGGGTGCCAATATCACCACCTTGTTGATTTAATGAGGTGGGATCATGCATCTCCCAAAATTCCGCAAGTAATCTCTGATAAGTAATTACCTCTGGATCAAAAATAATTTCCACCATCTCAGCATGATTTGTTGTTCCGGTGCAAACTTCTTTATAGGTTGGATCTGGCTTAGTTCCACCCATATAACCAACTGAGGTTTGAATTACTCCTGCCAATTGCCAAAATCTGCGCTCTGCTCCCCAAAAGCAACCAGTAGCAAAGTATGCGGTGTGACTCATCTGCTAATTCTCTCCTAATCACAATTACTTCGCAATCTTTAAATATTTCAAGGGATAAAAATGAGGTAAATGTGAGAGTGATAACCTTTGCGCTTATTTGTAATTAACGCCCTCGTAGCTCAGGGGATAGAGCACCGCCCTCCGGAGGCGGGTGCGCAGGTTCGATTCCTGCCGAGGGCACATAGATAATCAAATAAAGTGATGAATATCTGTGAAATATTTTAACTTCATAGCAAAATATCCTTGTTTATTAATTAGATTAAGGAGAGAATAGGGGAGTTAAGTTTTCGTTAACTTTTATTACCATCTATTTCACTGAAGGAGTTGCTGCCCTATGGATTGGCGACATCAAGCTATTTGTCGCGATGAGGATCCAGAGGTTTTCTTTCCCGTCGGCAATACCGGTCCTGCATTAGCTCAAATTGAGGAAGCGAAAAAGATTTGTGCCAGATGCCCAGTCAAGGAGCCATGTTTAGCTTGGGCACTTGAAAGCGGACAAGATGCCGGAGTTTGGGGTGGGTTATCTGAGGATGAAAGACGTGCGATGAAACGTCGGGCGGCGCGTAACCGTGCTCGACAAATGGAGAATCAAAACCCTTTTTAGTTTACCTTAAAAATTATCTCACCTTTGGTGAGGTTATCAATACGTACCAATCTGATACTCCCACTTAATTCATTTTTAGTAAGTGTGTTGGCAATTTGTAATCCTAAATTTGCTGATTTTTCAATATTGAAATCATCAGGAAGGCCAACACCATTATCAGATACCGAAACTTTGTAATCATTTCCATTTTTTATGATCTCAACAGTTAACAAATCTCCAGATTTTGATAAACCATGCTCAATTGCGTTATGAATTAACTCGGTAACTACAAGGGATAAGGCAGTGGCAGTTTTTGAATCAAAAGATCCAAAATCTCCGATTTTTTTATATTTAATCTTTCGCGGATTTAGATCTAAGGCGTTCTTCACAATTTGCTCAAAAACCTGATCAAATTCCAGCAGCTCTGATGATTGATTGGATAAAGATTCATGGACAAGTGCGATTGAGGCAACTCGCCTGACCGCCTCATCTAATGCCGCACTTGCCATCGGGTCGCTGACGCGGCGTGATTGCAATCGAAGCAGCGCGGAGACAGTTTGTAAGTTGTTCTTAACTCGATGGTGAATCTCTTTAATGGTGGCATCTTTTGTTACTAATGCTCGATCACGATTACGCAGTTCAGTTACATTGTGGAGTAAAACTATCGCGCCAATTCGATCCCCTTTTTGAGTCAACGGAATCACTAATAAATCAATTACTGCTGCTGCACTTTCATACTCAACTCTGCGCAAAAACTTCCCACTAAGTGAAGTTTGCCAAGACTCATCTGTTGGTTGATTACCTGCCTTGCTCAAGTTACTAAAAACTTCACCTAGGTTTTTACCCTCAAGCTCATTTTCAAAACCAACTCTACTTAAAGCAGATCTTGCATTTGGCGACGCAAAAAACACCACACCATTTGTATCTAATCGAATTAATCCATCACCAACTCTGGGCGCAGATTCAGAGCTGTAAATGCTATTACGAATCGGAAAATTACCATCTACTACCATCTGAAACATTTTGCGAGCAATTTCGCGATAATTTAATTCAAGCTTTGAAGGCGACCGCATTAGATTAAAATTGCGATGCCTTGATATCACTGCCAAGCTTTTCCCACCAAAAATTACTGGAATGCTCTCGTCTTTAATTAGTACTTCACCAAGTAACTCTGGCTCTGCATCTCGAATAATTTCACCATCTGATAAGGCTTGATCAATTCGTGGCCTATCCCCCCAATTAATTTGGGTACCAATTAAATCGTTGCTAAAGACGGTTGCAGCGGTAGTTGGTCTGATTTGAGCAATCGCCACAAAGCCCTCAGGCCATGATTTATCATCCCTGCGAATTGGCAACCAAAGTATTAGATCGGCAAAGGATAAGTCAGCTAGTAAACGCCACTCAGCAACTAATTGCGACAAATGTTCTGCTTCAACATCGCTTAATTTAGAGTTTTCAGTGATTAACTCTGCAAGGGTTGCCATAGGTCAATGGTAGAGCCCCTGTCATATAAGTTGTTTACCAATTTTATCTATCTGCTTACTAAAGGCGGTACTGCGCCAAAATGAGTATTTGCTCACTGTTGAACCTGCCGAAAGCTGTGCTGCGTGATCAAATGGGATTTGGATATTTGGCCAACTGCTAACTAACTCTAGAAACTTACCTTGAATTACCCTACCTATTCGATCAAACCTTTGTTGATTTAGTAGAAATATAATTGGCGGTGGGTTAATTACCTTTTGAAAATCCTTCAAAAACTGCGCTAAGTATAAAATCCCATTCTCATCGGCCTTTGTTACGTAAATTAATTTACTGGCACAAGCAACACTTTCACTTAACCAGTGGGAATTCATTCGCCGATCTGCCAGAGTTTGGGTCAAGAAAAGTACGGCGCCACCATCAATTACTATCGCACCCTCTTTCACAGTGGAAAGGTGTCTACTCAACTCTGGTGCCTGGATACCTACCACCTTAGATTTTGCCGGCGGCCGCAAATTTTGATGACTGGCAGAAATTATTGTGGCAGATACTTGGGCCGCAATTTGATTTGCGATTGTGGATACACCTGGTGCGCCAGGTGATCCAATCACTGTGGTGAGATTTACAAGTTTTTCTATCGCATGAATAAGAGGTGGTCGATTAATTTGAGATAAGGCATTCATTAATTCTGTTTGTTCATTTTTTTCGTCAAGTGCGATAAACCTGTGCTGTTTATACTTACTGATTATAGAATTTAACTCACCGACTTCACAAAAATCTTTACTATATACAATTGTTAGATTTAACTGGGATGTGGGGAGAAATTTTGATAGCAGCGACAGATTTAAGGCGCGATAAATAATGTTGCAGCCTTGGGAAAAAAGTAAGGCGGCAACTTTTTCCTCCTGGTCACTGCTGCTGATTGCAGTTACTAGGTTGAGATTTACTTTAGAAGCTTCGGACAATAATCAACCTGCTATCGGTAATTAGATTTAAGGCTGATATGACCTGGTCGCTATTTAAGATTACTAATACACTCACCGAACCTGAATTGCTGCGCTCCAAAACCTGTTCAACTGATACACCAGCAGCTAATAATTCTGGGGTGATTATAGATTTAGAGTCTCTTTTTGGGATTGCATAAATATCAATGACATCACCACGTACTAATGCAATTGGTAGATCGGTTATTTCAACCGATAGTGGCACCAGCCGCTTATCTGTTGATTCAACCTCATTACTGATCGCGGCCACTGGAATTAAATCTCCGGTAGAAATCCTTGAAATTACAGTTGCACCAACAATTTGTGCAGCTGATGAAAAGTAGTTTTTTGCAGATTGAGCGAGTAGCACCGAAGTCGGGATGATGTCTGTTGGGGTAATTATCTGACCTGGCGCAAGTTCGCCAACACTAGCCCAGACCAAAACGGTTCTATTTGCTTCTTTTGATATCAAACTGGCTGCAGATAAAGCAATTATTAATAGTGCCAGCCCCATCGCCAATCTTGAATTTCTTAGAAAATCTAACTTAGCCATTTGCATAGGTACTATTTAGCAAAGTTAGGCATGGAATAACTCATCCCTTCGGATGAACTGCTGATCAATTAAACCTTGCAGAGTTGCAGTATGACAATTACTCAATCACTGCCACAGGTAGTACCTAATCAAACGAAGAAGTTATACCTAGTACCAACAACTGATAAAGAGTTTGGCAACGAGCTCTCCCACCCGAAGTTCTCACCAATCCCCTCATCCTTGGCAGACCTACCAGATTTATTCCAATGGAGTGAGAATTTTGTAATTGCAGTTATTGAAGTTTGGTCTGGCCGCAGATCTGCACTCCAACTGTCACGAAACTGCCATCGCTCTGTTATAAATAAAATTATCGAAGAAGGTAAGCATTTAAACCAAAAATGCCAAATTAGAAGGCTTTACACAAATCAGCCAATTGAAGGTGTGATAGAGGTAGTGGTGACCTTACGAGTTCAAGACCGAGTTCGCTCATTGACCTTAAGATTTGAAGGTGTTGATAAGCGTTGGATTTGTACTGATCTAAACTTACTTTAAGCAGCTCCATGGCATCGTTTGTATTTCTTTCCAGAGCCACATGGACAAGGAGCATTTTTAGATGTTCCACCAGAGTTTGTTGGCTCCACATCTGCGGCTGAGTATTGCAATGCTGCAGCAGGTGCTGGTGCCGGGGTTAAACCTTTAGCGCCAACCTCACTACCTTCTACCTGTACCTCAACATGAAATACGAAACTAACTAATTCTTCCTTTATTGCATCCATCATCGCGGTGAATAGGTCAAATCCCTCTTTTTGATACTCAACTAATGGATCACGTTGTGCCATAGCACGTAAGCCAATACCTTCTTGCAAATAATCCATCTCATAAAGGTGCTCGCGCCATTTGCGATCTAAGACGGAGAGCAAGATTTTTCGCTCTAATTCGCGCATGACAACTGGAGTTAATTCACTCTCCCGCTTTTCATAAGCAACCCTGGAGTCTTGCAAAATTCTTTCCAATAAGAACTCACTATCAAGTGCTACCGCACCCCCGATTTCTGCCAGTAATTCCTCGGCGGTGAAGGAGATTGGATAAAGAATCTTAAGCGCATTCCATAAAGTATTTAAATCCCACTCCTCTGCCACTCCATTTGCCGTAGCAGAGTTAACATATGCAGTAATTGTCTCCTCTAGCGAAACCTCAACTAGCTCCTTAATATCAACACCCTCAAGCACCTCACGACGCTCGGAGTAGACAACCTCACGTTGTTTGTTCATTACATCGTCATACTTCAATACATTTTTACGCATTTCAAAGTTTAAAGATTCAACCTGAGTTTGCGCTGATTTAATTGCATTGCTTACTATCTTTGACTCAAGCGGTGTCTCCTCCGGCATACCTGCTGCACCTAAAAATCTTTCGACTAAGCCAGAATTAAACCTGCGCATCAAATCATCTTGTAGAGATAGATAAAATCTTGATTCACCTGGATCACCTTGCCGACCGGAGCGACCTCTTAGCTGATTATCAATTCGCCTTGATTCGTGGCGCTCAGTACCAAGCACATAAAGTCCACCTAGAGCGACCACAGTTTCATGCTCTTTTGCCACAGCAGCTTTTTGTTTTTCAATCTCACTTGGCCAAGCTTTTTCATACTCCTCAGGTGAATCAACTGGATTTAATCCTTTGCGTTGTAATTCAAAATCTGCCATGAACTCTGGATTACCACCCAGCATGATGTCAGTTCCACGACCGGCCATATTGGTAGCAACCGTGACTGCGCCAATGGTGCCAGCTCTAGCAATAATCGCCGCCTCGCGCTCATGTTGTTTGGCGTTAAGAACTTCATGTGCGATGCCATTCTTCTTTAATACCGCGGATAACTCCTCAGATTTTTCAACACTTACTGTGCCAACCAATACTGGTTGACCTTTCTTATGTCTATCCACGATGTCTTTTGCAACAGCGGCAAATTTTCCAGCCTCTGATTTGTAAATAAGATCTGATTGATCAATTCTGACCATATTTTTATTGGTTGGAATCGGGATAACACCTAGCTTATAGATCTGCATAAATTCAGATGCTTCAGTCATCGCAGTACCAGTCATGCCGCTCAGCTTTTTATAGAGGCGGAAGTAATTCTGCAGGGTAATTGTTGCCAGGGTTTGATTCTCGTCCTGGATCTCAATTCGCTCTTTTGCCTCCAAAGCTTGGTGTAGACCCTCGCTATACCTACGCCCGGCCAACATCCGGCCAGTGTGCTCATCAACAATCAATAAATCGCCATTCATAACTACATAATCTTTATCTCGCTTAAATAATTCTTTTGCTCGAATTGCATTATTTAAGTAACCAATCATTGGCGTATTGGCTGCTTCATAGAGATTTTCAATCTTTAACGCCTCTTCAACCCTAGTTACACCCTCCTCTAAAATGCCAACAGTGCGCTTTTTAACATCAACTTCGTAATGCTGATCCAGAGTTAGTTTTGAAACAATATTTGCAAACTCCACATACCACTTAGTTGCCTTATCTGCCGGGCCAGAGATAATTAATGGTGTTCTTGCTTCATCAATCAAAATTGAGTCAACCTCATCTACGATCGCAAAGTTGTGGTCTCGTTGCACACAATCGGATAGTGACCAAGCCATGTTGTCACGGAGATAATCAAAACCAAACTCATTATTTGTTCCGTAGGTGATATCTGCTGCATAGGCTTCACGTCTTTCAGTTGGGGACATGCTTGCCAGAATTACACCAACTTTAAGTCCAAGAAAACGATGTACTCGACCCATCCATTCACTATCACGCTCTGCTAAATAATCATTAACAGTAACAATGTGCACACCTTTACCAGTCAATGCGTTTAAGTATGCTGGCAAGGTTGAAACCAGAGTTTTACCTTCGCCAGTGCGCATCTCAGCGATATTTCCTCGATGAAGTGCGGCGCCACCCATTAATTGAACGTCGTAATGACGTTGACCAAGAGTCCTTTTTGCCGCCTCCCTGACAACTGCAAACGCCTCGGGCAGTATGGAATCCAAACTTTCACCATTGTTATAGCGCTCTTTGAATTTATCAGTTTTACTTCTTAACGATTGATCATCTAAAGCAGAGATTTCACTTTCAAATTTATTTACCTCTTGCGAAATCTTTACTAGGCGCTTAACCGCCTTACCCTCACCAGCTCGTAAAACCTTGTCTAATAAACCCACAAAGATCCTCCGCTGGCCTCTTAAATATTATTGGTGAAATTCGGTAGTGGCTTATCGTATTAGAGAATTACGCCCCACCGCACACGCGGTAATAACGGCGGTGATACCGATTTTCGCATTGGCCAAGGCCCTAACCCCCTCTTGGATGGATGCGCCTGTGGTTACAAGGTCATCAATCAAGAAGAGATCACCGCTCGGAATCTCGCAGTTTTTAACGCTGAAAGCACCACTTAGATTTTGGGTGCGTTGGCGGCTATTTAATTTACTTTGATCTTTTATGTTTTTAGAAAGATAAATAACAGGTGAATAAGTGGCGGGGATATTTTCTACTGCAAGATTCTTTACAACCTGCTTAGCCACCTGACTTATGTGATCTCTGCCCCGCCTTCGAATTGCTGCAGGTGAGGATGGAATAGTAATAATTGCTACTGGCTGGGCAATAAAAGATTCTGATAGCGCAAAAATTATTGATCTGGCTATACAGCGTGCCAGTAGATTTATGCAAAATACATTACCATCTTCTTTGGCAGCTAAAATAATCCTGGCAGATTGTGGATTGTAGTTGGCAACAAAATAAAGTTTACTCTCGCCTAAGTAATTTAATTTAGGGGGTGTAAACCAGGTTTCACTACAACTGTTACATAACTTAGTGCCAAGTAAATTACAGCCTGCGCAGGTAGTGGGATATACAAGTTCTTTTAACGCAGCTAAAGTTTTTATCACTGCCCTGTTATAACAGGGTGGGTTTGATTTATTCTCTAAACTCTATTATCTGTTAACAGTAAATCATCTGGCGTGAGTGTGATTGGGAAAGTTTGCACTGAATCACCATGGCGTTTAGGAATAGTTAACACAAAGTGAGCACCTTGATTTGGCTTTCCCCAGGCAAGTAACTGTCCCTGGTGTAATTTGGCATCTTCAAGCGCGATTGATAAACCTAATCCAGTTCCACCACTTGTTCGAGCTCTAGATGGATCTGCCCGCCAAAACCGATCAAATAGATAAGGTGCATCCTCCTCATTAAAACCTAATCCATAATCTCTTACACCTATCGCCACCTCTTTATCACTTTCTGCAATTGTTACCTTAACCCTGCGGCCCTCGCCATGATCAACTGCATTGGTTACAAGGTTACGAAGAATTCTTTCAATTCGTCGCGGATCTGCCTCAATTTGAATTGGCCCAACGGGTGCGATTACCTGGAAAAGTGCTGCTTTACTTGGATGCAGGAAATCCACTGTCTGTTTGGTTAATGCACAAATATCAAAAGTTACAACACCTAGCGCTGCCGCCTCAGCATCAAATCTGCTCACCTCCAGTAAATCTGAAAGCAGTAATTCAAAACGATCAATTTGGTTAATTAATAACTCACTACTTCTAGCAATATTTGGATCAAAACTTCCTTTTTGTTCAAATATTACTTCAGCCGCCATCCGTAAAGTTGTTAGTGGTGTACGCAGCTCATGTGACACATCAGAGACAAATCGCTGTTGTAACATGGATAAATTCTCTAGTCGAATAATTTGTTGTTGAATTGACACTGCCATTTCATTAAAGGATTTACCTAAAGTCGCTAACTCATCATCACTAGAAACACTCATTCGACTAGTCAGATCACCGTGAGTGAATTTCGCAGCCACCGCTGCTGCTTGTTGTACCGGTGAAACAACTTGCCGGATTACAAACTGAGTACTGAGTCCGATAAGTATCACCAGTAATAAGCCTGCACCCAGTAAATTCCAGGTGATGCTAGAAATACTCTGATACTGCGCATCTAATTTGAAGAGGTAATAAATTTCATAAACTCCAGTACGGGGAATATTTAATTTGCCTCCAATTAAAAATCCTGGAAACTCTTTTCCATCTGAGTAGCGAATCATCACCCGCTTTTCCAAGACCTCGTCAGCTTTCTTAACCTGCTCACGGAAACTTTCTGGAATTGAATCAAGCACCAATAATGTAGGAACTGTTTGATAAATATTTTGCTTACTATTGCCCTTAACCACTGGCAAAATTACTGTTTCCCGGCCAGACAGTGAGCCATCCTCTCGAGAAGAGGTGATGAACTCTTGAACTACCTTGTTTAGGCCTGCATCATTTTGAAATCTTGCAAGATTGAAATGCCCTTGCGCCAAATAAAGCGCGTTTGCAGTTTCTATCTTTGAAATAGAGATCTTCTCATTAATAATCGTGGTTGCCACTCGGTTATGAATTGAAACACCAATAACTGTTGCAATCAATATCGAAAAAGCAATACTTGTCAGCAGCACCTTAAGGCTTAGGGATTTCCTAATCTTAATTTTGGTACTAAACATGGCTAAACTCTAGCCGCCCCCGCCTTATAGCCAACACCCCGAACAGTTAATACATACTCAGGATTATCAGCATCTGATTCAATTTTAGAGCGCAATCGCTGGACATGCACGTTAACCAAACGAGTATCAGCTGCGTGCTGATAGCCCCAAACCTCACTCAATAATGCTTCGCGGGTAAAGACTCTGCCTGGTTCTTTGGCTAATGTGGCTAGTAAATCAAACTCCAACCGTGTAAGCGGAATTTCTCTGCCACTTTTTAATACCTTGTGTTCCATTTGATCAATTACTAGATCACCAATTGCAAGTGTGCCAATCTTGGTAACTCTTCTTAGTCTGGTGTTAATTCGTGCTACCAACTCTTGCTGTTTAAATGGTTTAACGATGTAATCATCGGCGCCAGCTTCAAGTCCAAGAATCACATCATGGGTATCATCTTTTGCGGTAAGCATTACTATTGGCACCATCGAAGTTTCTCTAATAATTTTGCATACCTGTATGCCATCAATTCCAGGTAACATAAGATCTAATAAAACTAAATCAGGTGGATTTGAATTAAATAAATCCATCACTTGATCCCCGCGATTTACTAAATCAACCTCCATACCTGCAGAGGTTAAGACGATGCTAAGCATCTCTGCTAAGTCTTGGTCGTCATCAACGACCATGACTAATGGCATTTAAGAGCCGTGTTCCCAGGAGTTCAAGTAGAGCTCTTGGGCTGGCGTAAGAACATCAAGTGCTGAACCCATACTCTCTAACTTAAGTCGTGCTACATCCTTATCAATAGAAACCGGCACATTATGCAATCCGGCTGCTAAACCTTTGCCAGATTTCAATAACCATTCAGCGGTTAATGCTTGATCAGAAAATGACATATCCATAACTGAGGCCGGGTGCCCTTCAGCTGCGCCTAAGTTGGCAAGTCTGCCTTCGGCAATAAGTAGTATCCGGCGGCCATCTGCCATTACAAACTCATCAGTCTGATGGCGCATCTTCGAGTTTTTACTCTGTGCATTCTTCTCTAACCACGCCACATCAATTTCAATATCAAAGTGGCCAGAGTTGGCGAGAATTGCACCATCTTTCATTTGCTTGAAATGCTCATCACGTAGAACATCACGATTTCCAGTTACGGTAATGAAAATATCGCCAATCGCAGCAGCTTTTGTCATCGGCATTACCCTAAATCCTTGCATCAGCGCATCCAATGCTTTGGTGGGATCAATCTCAGTCACAATCACCTCAGCGCCCATTCCTTTAGCACGTTCGGCAACTCCTTTACCGCAATAACCAAAACCAGCAACTACCACTATTTTTCCAGCAACTAATGTGTTTGTAGCACGGAAAATTGCATCAAGGGTTGATTGGCCAGTGCCGTATCTATTATCAAACATGTGCTTAGTATCAGTGTCATTTACGGCAATCATAGGAAATTTAAGGGCGCCGTCTTTCGCCATCTGACTTAATCGAATAACACCAGTAGTGGTCTCTTCACATCCAGCCATAACACCGTCGATTAATTCGGTTCGGGTGGTGTGTAAAACATTTACTAAATCACAGCCATCATCAAATACTAATTGTGGTTTTATATCTAGTGCAGAGTTTAAATGCTGATAGTAACCATCTCGATCAACTGCATTTCGTGCAAAGACAGAAATTCCATACTCATGTACCAAAGCTGCTGCAGTGTCATCCTGAGTTGAAAGTGGATTTGATGCACAGAGTGCTAGATCTGCTCCACCGGCCTTTAACGCCAACATTAAGTTTGCGGTCTCAGTCGTAACATGCATACAGGCAGCAATACGAATCCCTAAAAAAGGTTTCTCTTTTGCAAAACGCTCTTTAATTTGTGCCAACACCGGCATGTTTCTCGCAGCCCATTCAATTCGCTTTTTGCCTTCGCCAGCTAAGGCAGGATTAGCAATATCGTTTTTAATCGCAGTGGTGGTGCTCATTTACTCTCCTATGGATTCGAACTAATAAAATGTTGGCTTTTACATTGGCGTTAGGGGATAAAGATACCCTGAGAGCGGTTGTTTTATCACCTTTAAAGCAATGCTAAAACAGTATCTGTGATGCTTGCCATCTCTTTTTCGGTATTAGCCTCAACATTTAGCCTAAGCAATGGCTCAGTATTAGATGGTCGAAGATTAAACCACCAAGTATCGGCGGTAACAGTTAGGCCATCTAACTCATCAAGTTGATATTTGTCTTGATACTCTGCCCGCACCGCCTTAATAGATTTGGCAACATCCTTTACTTTGCTATTGATCTCACCACTTGAAAAATATCGGTTGTATGGCTGTAGCAAATTAGATAACGGCTTGCTGCTCTCCATCAACTCAGCTAAGGCGTAAAGCGCGGCTAACATGCCAGAATCTGCACGCCAAAAATCTGCAAAGTAAAAGTGACCTGAGTGTTCGCCACCAAATATTGCCCCTGACTCAGCCATTAAACTTTTGATATATGAGTGGCCAACCCGACTGCGTAGAGCTACGCCTTTGTTTTCAGCAATAACCTCAGCCACCGCTTTTGAGGAGATTAGGTTGTAGATAATGGTGGAACCGGGCTTTGATTTCAGTTCGCGGGCAGCAATTAGAGCGGTTAGAGCAGATGGATTTACTAAATCTCCTTTTTCATCAATTAAAAAACATCGGTCAGCATCCCCATCAAAAGCCAGCCCAATATCAGCCTTCTCTTTTTTCACTTTCTTTTGCAGATCCTTAAGGTTGTCAGACTCAATTGGATTTGCTTCGTGATTTGGAAAATTACCATCTAATTCAAAATACATGGGAACTAAATCAATATTTAGATGCTTCATCACCGCTGGAGCGGTAAAGCCAGCCATGCCATTTCCAGCGTCAATGACAACTTTTAATTTACGTTTTTTGAAAGTTTTTTTAGGGAACCTGGCTAGTAAATACTCCACATACTCACTTAGTAAATCTTGGTTTCGCACTGAGCCGACTGGTCGATTTGAGATTGGCACACCATCTTCGATGAATTGACGTATCTTCAATAATCCCGACTCTTGTCCAATTGGTCTGGCCCCACTTTTACAAAGTTTCATGCCGTTATATTTTGCAGGGTTGTGACTGGCAGTAAACATAATTCCCGGTAAATTTAATTTGCCAGAGGCAAAATACAACATGTCGGTAGAGGCTAAACCAATTCGTATTACATCCATGCCTTGACTGGTGGCACCATCAGAAAAAGCTGCTGCAAGTGGCGCAGATGAAGGGCGCATATCCTCACCGACCACAATTGTGGCTGGCTCTCTTTCAATCTCTAGAAATTTAGCAAAGGCAACACCAAGTGAGAATGAAAAGTCAGGTGTAATTTCATTTTTTACCAAGCCTCTAATGTCATATGCCTTGATAATTTTCTCTAACATAATGCTCTTAACTTAGAGGTTAATTAAGGATTTTAAAAATTAGTTTGACGGCAGCACGCGCAGATGGCCTCGACGACCTAGCTCTGGCTGCATTGTTTTCCCGCCTGTTTCGGTATTTGCTACTTCACGAACTGCGTTAGCAATCGCCATTAAATCTTCCTCTGATGGCCCAGTGTTGTGATCAATAATCTCCTCTTTAATTACACTCCAACCAACTGGAACTGTTAACCGTTCACTGTGCAGCGAGCAAAGATCATAATTGTGTGGCTCGGCATAGGTTGATAGCGGCCCTAATACTGCAGTTGAGTCAGAGTAGATGTAAGTAAGAGTCTTTATTGCAGCATTAGTGCAACTAGCTCGTGAGCATCTACGTGAATTCGACTTTCGCATATGAACAGGTTAATACGAGTATGGTGAAAATGTTGGGATTTAGCCCCGACTTATTACTTTTGCATCGGCGATTGGCTCGGCTGCTGTTTCTAAATTTGCGCCATTATTCATTGGAATGTAGCTGCTACCGATACCGCCATCTGCTGGTAACAATATGACACCCCCGCTAATTCCCTTACTCTTTGCGGTAATTTGCAATCTATTTAGACCAACTGGGGCTGACCAGGTCAAAAAATTTGATCCAGTTAATTGTTGTTGAATTTTCTTTCCATTTACACCTGTTGCTGATACTTCGACACTTATTTGATCGCCGACAAAACTAAGTATGGGTTTGGAGCCCGTGAGGTTTACGCTCCACTTACTTAGCGGATCAGCAGCTGTTGCCCAGGCAATTTCAAAACTCTTGCCATAGGTAAAGGTACTTAACACCGAAGCTAGAATCGGTTGATCAGAATCGATAATTACTGAAAATGGTTGATTTGTTGGTGCAAAGGTCAACGGGATATCTAAAACTTTTTGCCCCTTTACATCCAACTCAGAAAGTCCTAGCGGTACAAAGTTTCCATCATTTGAATTTATGGTGACTGCAACATTTGCATCGATTGAGGCGGGTACTAGTAAGCGCAAGGTATGAGTTACCAAATTTTTAGAAGTAATCAATTTTCCAGTAAAGCCAGAGATGGCAGAGATCTTTACCTGCTTACTTGCTGCGGCTACTGGCGCTACAAAATCAGCACCTAAAGATTTAAGCCCTTTTTTTCTTTCATCAAATAAAAAAGAACTAACGCGCCCTGATTTAGTTTTTACGGCCATCATTATTACTTCTTCACCTGGGATCATCGAATCCACAGATATCTTTTTAGTTGAATCCTGAGCAATCACAACACTCTTTGGCTCAATCGGGCCAGTTGGAGTAAATATCTCGATATCAACTGATGATTCACTGAAGCCACTATTTGTAATATATAAAAATGATTTACTTGTAAGTGCGCCAGATCCACCGGCAAACCATTGCTCACCATTGCTAATTGAACATGGCACTACCGCTTTCCAACTACTATTGGCGAAAGTTAGCGCAGTTCCAGAATTGCCCTCCACTAAGACAGCTTCACTTACTAATGGGATCACACTACTTTTACCAGGATTAAGCCGTTTACTCTTGCCATCAATTAATCTGCGATTAATTTTTGAATTCACCAGAGCGGCGATTGAAGATACTTTGTTGCCAATTGCTGGGCAAACAGTCGCTGGATAGGTGCTGGTTAATTTCACCTGCTCAATTTGTGAAGGCGCAAAGTAGGAAATACCCGCTAAGCAGATAAGTACTAAAGGAATTGTCAGAATTTTCCATCTAAATTGGCTTATTTTCATACCAACTCCTCAAGGGGAACTTCACTGCGCCTTCGCCCAGCAGGTAGTGCCAAAACTATTGTGGCAATCAGCGCAATCATCTGCATTGATATCCAGGCATTTCGATACTCGCCATTATGGATTAAGGAAAAATCACCAGCTTCAGCGACTTTAAATACTGGTATACCAAACTGATTTTGTTCAACTGGAATCTTTTTCCCATTTAATATTAACTGCCAAGCTCTGTCATATTTTTCAGCCAATAAAATTTGTCCAGGACCTGTGACATAGCCCAGCGATTTCCCATCCGAGAGGCTGATTGGAAAATTTTTGCCTTGCGGGTTTTGGAAAGTAACTCTGGCATTAGAGTCATTAACTTTCCACACCACTCCATCCTTTGTGGCAGAGCTGCGGGTATACCCACCAATCCCATCAATGGTGCGCACCAAAGCTGGATCGGCTGGGTTTTTCATAAACAGGTATTGCACGCCATAAGCTCCCAGCACTTGGCTGCTAGCAGCGCCCACACCATTTACTAAATCAACAATTCCTTTGTGCACAAGTGCAGGAGTTTCACTTGCGATATCTGCATCACCTAGTTGCAAATCACCGCCTCGGGTTATGAAATATTGCAGTTGATTGCTGGTTTTCCTGATTACAACCGTCTTTGGTTGTTCAGTTGTGCTTGCCAAATCAGTTATAAATGCAGGCACTATCTGCTCTTGATTTGAGCGCACCAAAGAGTTAGCACCAGCGGTGGCAGCCCACACTGATATTGAGGTCATGGAAATCACGGTAATTATGGTGGTCAAAACAGTTGCTATATGTTTAAAACCAAAATTACTCCGGCGCAGCTGTGGCAGTAACCGCTCTACCACTGCAAAAAAAGCAAGCAGGCAGAGCAGTTGGGCAAAAACAATTAATGGACCACTCCAAATTCTCTCTGCACCACTGCTGTTGCCTGCAATGTAATAAGAACTAAATGTTGCAGCAACAGCAATAACTACAACCGCAAATGAGGCAATTTTTCGTTGATCGTATGAAATTACTCCTACTAGCAAGAACAGCATAAATGGTGCCAAAATTAACAAACCTGGGGATCCCAAGCCGCCTGGATTAAATAATAAGACTGATACTTGATTACCAGATTCAATTGATAATCCTGGCTCCCGAAGCGCTTTAATAGGATGCATAATTAGATTAAACGAGTGGGGAACATTAATTAGTACTGGGGTTATCAGTAGAGCTAGGCGCTTTTTAAACTCCTCGGTATCTAGATTCTTAAGAATCACTTGCCACTGAATCGCCCGCCAATTTGTTGAAGTAAAGTAATGATTGATACCAACTGCAAAGTGAAAGCAAATCCAGCCAAGTAGGAATAATGGCGAAAAGGCGGCGGCAACCGCTGCTAACAGGGTAATAGAGAATATCTTGCGCCATGAAATTTTCAATAATCCTTGGTATCTGCCCAATAAAGTAATTAAGGCTGGCAGTAACAAGGCAACCACAATTGTGCCAAGTCGACCCTGATTTATTGAGGTTAGTACCACTGGTGAGAGTGCGTAGATAAATCCTAGAAATACACTGAAGTACTTACTCAAAGCATAATTTCGAGCGGAGCGATAACTTAAAATAAACAGCAGCGTTGGAGCTAGAAAAAACAGCGCAGTAATAAAGCTTTGGGGGTTGGCAGCAGTAATAAATGAAGCAAGACCAATTATTGGCACCCATAATGGAACAGCGGCGCTGCTGCCCAGCCCTATTTGATGCCAAGAGTTGAAATAGGAATTAATTAATTCATAAGCACTGGCAGGTGATACTGCTAGGGCACCACCAGAGAGTGAACCTAATCTATTTCGTGAGTAAAAAATGCTAATAAATAATGTTAGTAATACTCCAAATAATAAGGGCTGCTTTACTAAGGCTCTAATCTTGCCAAAACTTTTTGTTTGAACATAATCAATTTCATCAAAACTTTCATCGATGACACCAATATCAGAGTAGCTCTTTGCTCTTGTAATCTCACCTTCACCTCTGTTTGGTTTGAAAGCATTAAATAGTGCGGAAGAAATTCTCTCAAAAATACTTCTTATCTGAACTGCCCGTGCCGGGATAAAAGGTTTGATCACTCTGGCGGTTAATACTCGATTTGATCTTCGATATCTTCTAGATTTAATTAAATCTGCTGGCTTGAAAATCAAAAGTCCGACCGCAGCAATTTCATCGGCCGCATAGCCAGGAAGTTTTGCAAGTAAGTAAATTAGCGATCTACCCAATGAGGTGAAAAGAAGCTGAACCACCACCCACGGAAGAATCCACCAACTTGAGTTGGCGAGTAAGACAAATGCAGCATTGCGCCGATCCAACAGTAAGGGACGATGCAAAATCGCATCTTTCACATCAACCGTGCGCCGTTCAGAGGAGGCCGCCTCTGCGTGATAAAGAATTGCATCTCCCACACAAATTACTGAGTAACCAGCTATGTGAGTGCGCCAGCCAAAATCAACATCATCTCTAAATAATTCTAAGCTGGGGTCAAATCCACCCAACGTCTCAAACAGCGAGCGCTTTACTAACATTCCTGCGGTGCTTACCGCCAACACCTCATTAATCTCATCATGTTGACCTTGATCATGTTCGCGCTCCTCCAACCCGGTCCAGCGGCTGCCATTCTCAGTAATGCTTATGCCAACCTCTAAAATATGTTTACGGTCATACCAACCTAATATTTTTGGACCGGCGACGGCAACCTGTGGTCTTGTAATCGCGGCTGCTAATAATTTTGCTAGTGCATATCGATCCGGCGCAGAATCATCATGCAAAATCCATAACCACTCTTGTTCTTGGCTATTTTTTTTCATAGCTGGAAGTTGTCTAACCGCAGCAGCGACAGCTGCGCCAAATCCAGTACTACGAGATTTTTTTATTACTTGAATTCCAGCGTTACTTAATAATTTAGCTGAGCCATCAATCGAACCGGTATCGACCGCGATAATTTCATCTACCGGGTGCTTTTGCGAAGATAAGGAGGCAACAACCTCACTTAGCCAGGTGGCACCGTCATGGGTAACAATTACTGCAGTTACATATTGATCTTCAATTTGGGCACTTGCCCCGGTGATCGCTTTTTCAGCCACCCGTAATTTTAAGCGCTACGGCGCTTTAAGCGACGACGCTCACGTTCAGATAATCCGCCCCAAATTCCAAATCGCTCATCATGGGCTAAGGCGTACTCCAGGCACTCAGCACGGACCTCACAGGAAAGGCAGACCCGCTTCGCCTCCCGAGTTGAGCCACCCTTCTCGGGAAAAAATGCCTCTGGATCGGTTTGAGCGCAAAGCGCCCGCTCCTGCCAAGAAAGTTGTTCTGAGGAAACTACAAGGGCTGCAAGCTCTGCACGTTGATCTGACATATCTCTCCAATAACTCTTAAGTTAATTCCGCGAGTACCTAAGGGCTAGGGTGTGCCCACTAATGGGGTAATTACACGCCTGTAATTCAAATAAGTCAAGTCAGTAGTATCCAAATTGTGGAGATTAAAACCCTAAATAATTGCCGATAACTACCATTCCAGCCTCAATTTGGGTATTTGGCGCAATTATTGAGTCAGTTATGCGGCAATTAGACCCAATTTTTGCGCCGCTACCAATTATTGAACCACTAATCTGACAATTACTCTCAATATATACCTCAGACTCAATAACACTGCCATTATTAATACTGCTATTGCTAGCAACTGATGCAGTAGGTGAGATTAAATAATCTCCACTGTGTTTTGGGGTGGCTGATGATTTTATTTGGCCAGTAATTAGATCAGCAGAGGCTTTTACTAACGCAGCTGGGGTGCCGATGTCTAGCCAGTATGAGTTATCCAAATAACCAAAGACGCTAATACCTGCAGCTAATAGCTCTGGAAAGGTTTGCCGTTCCACACTTACTACTTGATTTGCTGGAATCTTTTCAATCACCTGGCGATTAAATATATAACACCCGGCGTTAATTAAGTTGCTTACGGGGTTTTCCATCTTTTCTAAAAAAGTTTTAACCTGGTTATTTGCAGCCAATTCCACGCAGCCAAAAGCTCTGGCATCTAGAACCTTGGTTAAATACAATGTTATCTCTGCGTTATTCTTGCGATGAAAATCCAACTGCGCAGATAAATCATGGCCACTTAAAACATCCCCATTAAATACCACTACCTGATCACACTTATCCAAAGCAGCTGCTGCATTACGGATGCCACCACCAGTGCCTAATGCGGTTTTTTCTACAGCGTATTTGATCTTGATACCAAATTTTTCACCATTGCCAAAGTAAGGCTCAAATAACTCTGCTTTATAAGAGGTGGCTAAAACTATCTCCGATACTCCAGCATCAGCTGCTTTTCTAATTTGGTGTTCTGTAAATGGCACACCAGCCACCTGCAGCATTGGCTTTGGAGTTTTAAGGGTTAGCGGCAACAGCCGAGTTCCCATACCGCCCACCAATAAAATTGCGCCAGTTTTCATGCACTTATCCGCTGAGCTGCTTGGCTGATATTTTCATCAGTTGCCGTTAATGCAATTCGAATAAATTGATCGCTGCCATAAAAAGCTCCTGGAGTTACTAAAATGCCTAGATTTGCAAAGTAATCCACGGTTTTATACCCATCCTCACCTCTGCTACACCAGATATATAAACCAGCGTGGCTGTATTCAATCTTAAATCCTTTACTCATTAACGCCGCTTTTAGTATTTGCCTGCGCCGGTCATACCGCGCTACCTGCTCCTTTACATGCTGCTCATCAGCCAAGGCGGTCACCATGACTTGCTGCACTGGAAGTGGGGTCATTAAGCCCGCATGCTTTCGCACCTGTCTAATCCGATCAATTAATTTCACATCCCCAACCACAAAGCCTGCACGGTAACCCGCCAAATTTGAGCGCTTAGATAGTGAATGAATCGCCAGCAGGCCGGTGTTATCACCATTTGCTATCGCCAAGATTGATTTGGCGTCAGTAGCAAAGCTTAAATAACACTCATCGCTGGCAACAATTGCATTATTTTTTCGAGCCCAACTGATGCAAGCAGCTAATTCAGTTTCATTCTGCACCTGCCCAGTTGGATTAGAGGGTGAGTTAAGCCAAGCTAAATCAGCAGTCGGCCAAGTGTTGGCATCTATTTCAACTGGCAGCACCTGCGCCGATGCCATCATGCCACTTACTTGATAGGTTGGATAAGCCACTTTTGGATAAAGAATTTTTTTGCTCTGCAAAAATGTTGGTAATAGCGCAATGAATTCTTTTGAACCAATTGATGGCAGTACATCAAACTCACCGCTTACGCCAAGATTTTTTATCGCCCACTGTCGAATCCCTTGACGCAACTCCTCTGTGCCTCCAGTTACTGGATAGCCAGGTGAATTACTAACTTGGGAGAGCCGCTCTTGAATAAATTTTGGCGTGGGATCAACTGGTGTGCCTTGAGATAGATCTATGAAACCGCCAGGATATTTTTTTGCCTTTTCACCATATGGTGCCAACAAATCCCATGGAAAATCTGGCAGTTTCAGAAAAAACTTATTTCTCTTGTGGCGGTAATGCAGCAACTACTTGATGGTCCTTACCAGTAGGGCCAAGTTTTGCTGCGCCCCCGGGAGAGCCGATCTCTATAAAAAATTTAGAGTTAACCTCGCTATATTCTTTCCACTGCGATGGCACATCATCTTCATAGTAAATAGCTTCTACTGGGCAGACTGGCTCACAGGCACCACAATCCACACACTCATCGGGTTGGATATAGAGCATGCGATCGCCCTCATAGATGCAATCAACTGGGCACTCTTCAATACATGATTTGTCTTTAACATCAACACAAGGTTGAGCAATTATGTAGGTCATGCCACTCCTTACAGCTAGATCTGCCTGATTAGGTAGAGAATACTGCCATTACTCTTAATGTTTATTAAGCCTTAAGTTTAGTAGAGAGGGTCAAATGCAGCCATCAGCGGCTCAGGTTGGTGAGCGGGTAAGCATTCGATTACATGATCCAGCAGGTGGCTACCGGGACTTACTGGGTATTTTAGTGAGTGAAAACACGGTGAAAAAGAAAGATGGCACTTTGATTACCTTTGACCCAAGCAAGATCGCAGTATGGAAGATTGTTCCCAATAAATGAGCAATAAAGAGATCTTATTATTTGATACCAAAAGCCGAAAGTTACAACCACTGGTAAGTAGCAACGGCAAAAATTTAAGAATCTATAGCTGTGGACCTACTGTTTACCGAGATGCCCATGTGGGCAATATGCGCACATTTTTACTGGGAGATTTGATTACCCGCCTTGCAAAATTTCTCAATTACTCTGTTGAATTTATCCAAAACATTACCGATGTTGGACATATGTCGGAGGATTTTGTGGAGGACAAGATACTAGCTCAGGCAAAAGCTGAATCTAAAGATCCATTTGAAATTGCTCGCACCTACGAAAAAAGATTTCATACCGATCTAAAAACCCTAAATATCAGCCCAGCTGATTC
>Ga0247840_10001618_pt1 | contig 43534 bp, 15 predicted proteins | sample LaCruzMarch2015__FD_192404 | JGI IMG/M metagenome (GOLD analysis project Ga0247840, IMG submission 192404) | Freshwater microbial communities from meromictic Lake La Cruz, Castile-La Mancha, Spain - LaCruzMarch2015_17m | ecosystem: Environmental > Aquatic > Freshwater > Lake | place: Spain... | reverse complement strand
TAATATTTAAACAAAACAAATAATATGATATTTTTTTATTTGTTTGCACAGTATAACTAACTACTAACTAATTGTTTTTTTTAATTCTCTATCAATGCATTGGAGCATTATTGTATTTATTTATCCTTGTAGATACAATAATTATAATATCATATATTTATTTTAACAAAAAAAATAAAAGCACAAATTGCAAGAGAATGCAGAAAACGAATAAGCCTTACAGTACTGCTACTGCAAGGCTTATGGGGAGAAATATTTCGTTAGCGTTTTAGTTGGAAGATAAAAATCTTTCGGCTTCAATGGCAGCCATGCAACCACTTCCGGCAGCTGTTATCGCCTGGCGATAATGATGGTCCTGTACATCGCCGGCAGCAAATACACCTTCGATACTGGTTTTGCATGAACCGGATACGGTTTTAATATAATCCATCTCATCCAAATCGAGCTTGCCTTTAAATATAGCAGTATTGGGCGAATGTCCGATTGCAACAAAAAATCCATGTATCGCCAATTGTTTGTCTTCTCCTGTTTTTACATTTTGCAATAGTACGCCGTTTACACCCGAAAAATCGCCTAAGATTTCTTTGGTAGTATGATTCCACAGTACTTCGATGTTAGGAGTCTTGAATACTTTTTCCTGCATGGCTTTAGAGGCTCTCAGTTCATCTCTTCTAACAATCATATACACCTTATTGCACAATTTAGCCAGATAGGTAGCTTCTTCGGCAGCAGTGTCGCCACCCCCCACAATAGCTACATCTTTTCCACGATAGAAAAATCCATCGCAGGTAGCGCAAGCCGAAACACCTTGTCCGTTGTATTTCTTTTCCGATTCAATACCCAACCATTTAGCCGAAGCTCCGGTAGCAATAATAACAGTATCGGCCAGTATATTTTTACCATCATCGGCTTTAACTTTAAACGGACGTTCGCTGAAATCAACGTCGGTAACAATGCCCCACCTGGCTTCGGTGCCAAAACGTTCCGCTTGTTTCTTTAATTGTTCCATCATTTCAGGTCCGGTAATGCCTTCGGGATAACCTGGGAAGTTATCAACTTCAGTAGTTATCGTTAATTGTCCGCCCGGTTGCAAACCTTGGTAAACAACAGGTTTTAAATCAGCTCGGGCAGCATAAATAGCCGCAGTATAACCGGCAGGACCCGAACCTATAATTAAGCATTTTACGTTTTCAGTTTCTTCGCTCATGATTGTATATTTATTATTGTATTACTAACAGTTTATAAGTAAAAATGATTTAATAAAAAAAAGTGTAAATAATTATTTACACTTTTTAATTATTTATTCGTCACCTTCATCCTGATCGTCGCCGATACTTTCAATATGTTCTGTTTCTAAATTTTCGTGTTCGCCTTCAGCACTTTCGGTATCTTCGGTTTTGTCAGCAGCACCCGAAACTCCTTTGAACAGCAATTTATCGAAATCTTCTTCACTCATCTTACTATCAACCCTTACGTCAACTTTTACAAGATAAGCAGCATCATCAGTATCTAAAGGAACTACGTAAATTACATCATTGTTGGGTTTTGTAACTTTAGTAATATAATCCGAATATCCATAAGGATATTTTTCTTTAAATGCTTCTAATGCTTCTGATGGAAGATTGTGATAACTGATTATTACCTTTCTTTTATTCATTTTCTTTACAAATCTTTTTTTTGCAATAATATTAATTTTTTAAACATGAAAATAAAAATTGATATTATTTTATCGAATTATTAAGTATTTTATTGATAAATTTCTTTTTTAGCTGCTTTCAATGTGTTTTGAAGCAATCCTACAATTGTCATTAAGCCCACGCCACCCGGAACAGGAGAAATATAGCTGCATTTTTTTGATACATTCAAAAAGTCAACATCTCCAATTAATCTGAATCCCGATTTTGTTTCGCTCGAAGCAACACGATGAATACCCACATCAATTACAACGGCTCCTTCTTTTACCATACTCGACGTTACAAAAAGCGGTTTGCCGATAGCTGCAATTAAAATATCAGCTTGACGTGTAATTTCCTCTAAGTTTTTTGTTTTACTATGGCAGAGGGTAACGGTAGCATTGGCATGTTTATTATTTCGCGACATCAAAATGCTGATAGGTGTACCTACAATATTGCTTCGGCCTAATACAACACAATGTTTGCCTTCGGTTTCAATATTGCATCTTTCGAGCATTTGCATAATACCATAAGGGGTAGCAGGAAGATAGGAGGGAAGATTCGCCAGCATTCTGCCTGCATTTATAGGATGAAATCCATCCACATCCTTTTTAGGGTCAATGCTTTCAATAACTTTGTCAACAGAAATATGTTTTGGTAAAGGCATTTGTACAATGAAACCGTCAATTTCATCATCTAAATTTAAAAATTCAACAGCCTTTAATAGATCAATTTCAGAAATAGTAGAAGGATAACGATAGATAGAAGATATAAAACCAACTTCTTTACACGATTTTTCTTTACTAGCCACATAAGTTTGGCTTGCAGGATCTTCACCTACAAGAATAGCTGCTAAATGAGGCGGGTTTTTGTCGTCGTCTATCATTTTTCTAACCTCGTTAGCAATCTCGGTTTTTATTTGTTCGGCTATAAGTTTACCGTCAATTATGTTCATTGTTGTTTATTTGTGATTGGTGATTAGTTAATGGTTAATGGTTAATGGTTAATGGTTAATAGTTAATGGTTAATGGCTATTAGGTTAATACTTAAAACTTAATTCCTAATTCCTAATTATGAATAATTACCTTCTTTTCATATTTCCCATTGATTGTAATAATTTACTTCCTTTTCCGCCACTCATCATTTTCATCATTTTGCGGGTTTCGTCAAATTGTTTGATTAAGCGATTTACTTCTTGAATATCAGTTCCGCTTCCACTAGCAATTCTTTTCCTTCGACCACCATTTAATAATGCAGGATTTGCTCTTTCTCCAGGTGTCATAGAAGTAATGATAGCTTCAATGCTTTTAAAAGCGTTGTCATCTATTTCAACATCTTTCATCATTTTCCCCATTCCCGGAATCATACCAACCAAATCTTTCATATTCCCCATCTTTTTGATTTGCTTAATTTGAGAAAGGAAATCATCAAAGTTAAAAGTATCTTGTTGTATTTTTTTCTGTAGTTTTTTTGCAGCTTCTTCGTCAAATTGCTCCTGTGCACGTTCTACCAATGAAACAATATCACCCATGCCCAATATACGGTCGGCCATACGCTCAGGATAAAACACATCCAACGCATCCATTTTTTCACCGATACCTACCAATTTAATAGGCTTTTCAACTACCGAACGAATAGTAAGTGCAGCTCCACCTCTGGTATCACCATCAAGTTTTGTAAGTATTACACCATCAAAATTTAATTTATCGTTGAAAGCTTTTGCAGTATTAACTGCATCCTGTCCAGTCATAGCATCTACTACAAAAAGTGTTTCCTGAGGATTCACTTCTCTTTTAATAGCAGCTATTTCGTTCATCATTTCTTCGTCGATAGCCAAACGTCCAGCAGTATCAATAATAACAGTTGAAATGCCTTTTTCTTTTGCATAAACAATTGCCTTTTTAGCAATTTTAACGGGTTCTTTGCTCTCGATATCAAAAAATACTTCTACCCCAATTTGTTCGCCTAATACTTTCAATTGTTCAATAGCCGCCGGACGATAAACATCACCAGCAACCAATAAAACATTTCGACCTTTTTTAGTCTTGATGTAATTAGCTAATTTTGCAGAAAAAGTAGTTTTACCAGAACCTTGTAAACCCGACATCAAAATAATTGCAGGGCTACCTTTGAGATTAATTTCAACTTTTTCACCTCCCATCAATGTAGTTAGTTCATCATGAACTAATTTTATCATTAGCTGACTGGGAGATATAGCTGTTAATACATTCTGACCTAAAGCTTTTTCTTTAACAGTTTCAGTAAATTGTTTTGCAATTTTAAAACTTACATCGGCATCAAGCAATGCTTTTCTAACTTCCTTAAGGGTTTCAGCAACATTAATTTCTGATATTCGTCCTTGTCCTTTAAGAACTTTAAACGCTCTGTCGAATTTCTCACTTAAACTTTCAAACATATCTTTTCATTATTTTTAAAAGGAGTGCAAAAATAATAAAAAAGAATATAATATTTTGATAAATAAAATTACGTTTATACAAATTTGTTAAATTCGAAATAATACGTAACTTTGCATGCTTTTTAGAAAAAAATATAAATATATATGGCAACAACACAAGATTTTAAAAACGGATTATGTTTAGAATTTAATGGTGAATTATATTCTATTTTTGAATTTCAACATGTAAAACCTGGAAAGGGACCTGCATTTGTTCGTACAAAGCTAAAAAACTTAAAAACAGGGAAAGTAATTCCTAATACGTTTACAGCTGGAGTAAAAATAGATATTGCACGCGTTGAAAGAAGACCTTATCAGTTTTTATATAAAGAAGAAGGTGGTTATAATTTTATGCATTCCGAAACTTTTGAGCAATTATTGATAAATGAATCAATAATTAATGCACCTCAATTTTTAAAAGAAGGACAGAATGTTGAAATTACTGTTCATGCCGATACCGAAACTCCATTGCAATGTGAGTTGCCTCCTTTTGTTGAAATGTTGATAACATATACTGAACCAGGTGAAAAAGGAAATACAGCTACCAATGCTATGAAAGAAGCTACTGTTGAAACAGGAGCATTAATCAGAGTTCCATTGTTTATAAATGAAGGCGAAAGAATAAAAGTAGATACCCGTACTGGTGTTTATTCAGAAAGAGTAAAATCCGCATAAAGAACTTAATAACTAATTAGATGAAATTATCTGCACCGTATAAATTAAATGAAATAGCTTCGTTAATCAAAGCTGAATTTGTAGGCAATCCTGATTTTCTAATTACAGGAATCAATGAAATTCACATGGTTGAAGCCGGCGATTTAACTTTTGTTGACCATCCTAAATATTATAAAAAAGCACTAACTTCAAAAGCAACTACTATTATTATCAATGCAAAAGTTGATTGTCCTGAAAATAAAGCTTTATTATTTTGTGAAGATCCTTTTGAAGCTTATGTTTCGCTGGTCCGTAAATTTAGAGGTTTTAAACCTTCAGCATCTGCAATAAGCCCTACAGCTCAAATTGGAGAAGGAACAGTAATACAATCTGGTGCTTTTGTAGGTAATCTTGTAAAAATTGGTAAAAACTGTATCATTCATGCCAATGTAAGTATTTATGATCACACAGAAATAGGAGATAACGTTATTATTCATTCAGGAACTGTAATTGGTGCCGATGCATATTATTTTCAACGAAAACCTCAAGGATATCGCAAAATGGAATCTTGCGGAAAAGTAGTTATTTCAGATAATGTTGAAATAGGTGCTTTATGTGCAATTGACAAAGGCGTTTCTGGTGATACATTTATTGGAAAAGGGACAAAATTTGACAATCAGGTTCAAATAGGACATGATACCCGCATTGGCGAAAATTGTTTGATAGGATCTCAATCTGCTGTAGCTGGAGTAACAATAGTTGAAGATGATGTTATTATTTGGGCAAAAGTATCTGTAAATAAAGATTTAATAGTTGGAAAAGGAGCTGTAATACTTGCTACGTCAGGCGTTGATAAAAATTTAGATGGCAATAAAGTTTATTTCGGAATTCCTGCAGATGAAGCCAGAAAAAAATGGAAAGAAATTGCTTACACTAAACAACTTCCCGACTTTATGGAAGATGCTTATAAGAAAAGTAAAAAATAATTTTTTTTATACTGTATGTTATTCGTAAAATATTGGTAAATAATATTTTGTATTGTAAGGTGATAAAGTAAGTGTTAGTATTGTCTTTTGTTTGCCTTTTTTGATATTGGGCAAGAATAAAATACTAAAAACTCCTTCCTTTCCCGATTCTATATTAGTTTCTTCATAATAAAATTTCAAACAATTGCAATCGGAACTTATATTATTAATACTGAAAGAATATTTCCCAATATTTTTAAATCGAATACTAAAAGCATTTTCAGTTTGAGTGTTTAATTTTCCATAATTAATGGAATCAGCCATAAAACGGAGCATTGGTGTAGAATCAATGGCTTTGGCAGAAGCGTAATCGTAATAAAGAATCTGAATTTTACGTTCCATAGCAGCAGCGATACTATAAACAGAATTTCTTAGATCGTTAGGATTATCACTCACTGTTTTGTTTGCCATACTTTTGCCTAAAGGTTCTTCATAAAGAAACAGCTTTCCATTACTATTAGTGCTATCAGCAATATAGGGTTCTAAAATCCCTCCATTGTAATCTTTTAAATAATTACGTAAGCTTGAAATACGCCTTTTGCTTAAGTTTATATTGTATTCATCTGTATTAAGAGGACTTGCAAAACCTTTTACTGTTATACGGATTTCATTACCTCTTTGTAAATCGCGCAATAAAAGGCTTGCAAATAATTCTAAGGATTTAAAACCATCTCCGACTTCTTTGATAAAAAATGAGTCGATATCATTGATTGCTTTTTGTTGATTTATACCTTTTAAGCCTTTTGAATACTCTGTTTTATAAATATCTCTCATAGCATAATAGTCTGCCAGTGTTTGTTTGTAGTTTTTATCGGTACTAGTAATAATATTATTGGGAGTCGGTTCATCGTTATGGAAATATAAAGTCAGTGGAAGTAATTTTTTGATACTCTCTTCAATAGTGATGCTGTCTTTTTTTATTTCAACGGGTATTTGTGTGATTGGTGCTTTTTCAAATATTTTATATGCATAAATATCGTTGCAACATGTTTCACCTTTAATAAAATAGGATCCTTTTCGGTTTGAAGTGAAATAACCTTCATTAGGTGTTTCGTTAACAGTAAAATACATATCGTTGTAACTTGTATTGATAGGGAAACCTAAATTTTCAGGTAGTGTCAATTGGTTGAATTCTCCCTTGGAATTAAATATATCGTAACCACCAAAACCAAAATGCCAATCGGAACTGAAGTATAGCTTGTTTGATTTAGTATCGTAAAATGGAGAAATTTCGTTACCAGGAGTATTTACGCTGCTCCCCAGGTTTACAGCTTGTTGAAACTCTCCATTGTTACTGATTGCATACCAAATATCCATTTGTCCAAAGCCACCGGGACGATTACTTGAAAAGTATAGAACATCTCTGCCATTATTGTTCGTAATTGTTGGTTGAGTGGAGGTATAGCCTTTTAAATTAATGTTATCATTCAATTTTTTTGCTTTTTCCCATTTCCCATTTTTGAATTCGCTTACATAAATTGCACAAATCATTTCAGCATTTTCATTTGAACTACATCTTGTAAAATAAAATTGAGTTTTTTTTATATCATTACTAAGATTAGCTGTATGAAGTTCGTCACTATTGATTTTGTTTCCTAGCTCACGTCCTGAAGAGTAGCCTGCAACAGAAATCCAAGAAAAATAAACTTTTGAAAGATATACGTCGGGCAAAAAACTCTCAAAATCGTTTGAAACAAACTGTCTAAGCGAAGAGTAAACCAACATGGAATCGCCTAACTGAACAGCTCCAAATTCAGAATAAGGTGTATTTACATTCTTTCCAAGATGTGTGATTTCTGCAGCAACAGTATCGTCAATTTTTTCTGCAGCCCAGTTGCATGAACTAATTTCATTTAATGCTTTTTGAGTGAAATAATCTTTTTTCTCCTTGTACTTATTGTAAAATGATTTGAAATTCCGAATTGCAAGTCCATATTTAGCATTATATTTGTTCATTTCTGCATGATAAAATCCACTCAAAGGAAATTTTTCTGCTTTGTCTTTAGCCAAAACGTAGGAATACCAATACTCAGCATCAATATAATTGTTGTATAGCCTGTTAGCATTAGCATATTGATATGCAATATCTAAATTGATACTATCTTTATCAAGCAAAATTTTGTAAAAACTACTTGCACTATAATAATTTCCATTTTGGTAGGCTTCGTCTGCTAACATCTTGTATTCTTCATTGGTTTGGGCGTATATTTTTGCACTTAAAGAGGAAAATAGTATGTAAATTATGATACTGTATAAAAATACATAACATTCAAAATGTTTATTTTGAAGAGATATAAAATGATATGTATTTGTTTTATAAGTCATTTTTATTAAAGCAGTTAGTTTTGTTTTTTTATTTCAAAAGTTCCCGAAAATCGTTTGTTTAAAAAATAGGGCAAGGTATTTCTTTTATTTTTCTTTTTCTAGACTGATTAACTATGTAACTAATTGATATTTCATAGCCTCCTAAATATTTGCTTGCGGGAGTAAGATCGGAAAAGTTAAAATCGTAGCTCAATCCAAATTTCCATTTTTGTTGCTCTAAACCTGCTTTTAAAATGAAAGCATCTTGATTTCTTAAAAATGCACCCACTATAATTGCTGAATAGTAATAGGAACTGTTGTTGTTGATAAACCTTAAATCTGCACCAAAACATAACTCTGCATAAGGTCCTTGTTTCATAACTAACAGTGATGGTATTATGTCTGTGTTTACATTTAATCCTATTTCTGAATTTGCATAAAATGCTAAACGAGCATTTAATTTTACATTGTTATTATTAAAATAAGAAAGTGAGGGTTGATTAAGATGATAAACTGAAATACCAGCATTGAATAATAATTGATCCTCTAATTGCAAAAACCAATGTGCTCCAGAGGAAATATCGAGATAAAAAAAGTTGGTTTTATTAAAATATTCACCATTAAAACGATTTGGTTCATAAAAATCACCGTTATATTGATTGTCGAAATTCAATTGAGTATAATCAAATCTATGTTGGGCAGCACCACCTTGTAAACCAAATGAAATAAAATGATTGTTTCTTCTGTTTAAGCTTTTTGTGTAGGATAAAGAAAGGCTTCCTTGGGTTGTTCCCATTCCTGCATCTCCTGCTCTATCACTATTAAAAATTATTCCAATTCCTATAATATCTTGCTTGAATTTTCTTTTAAGCAATTGCATATCAAATGAACCTGAAAAAGTACTGTAAGGTTTGCTTACTGATATCCATTGGTTTCTATGATTTAATATAAACCTATGAGAACCACGAAAAAAACCCGTTTGGGCAGGGTTCAAATTTAAAGGTGAACTCAAAAATTGCGAAAAATGAATATCCTGTCCTGTTAAGCAATAAGGTATTAGCCAAACAAGAAATAGTATAAATAGTTTTTTGCAGTTTTGGATCTTCACAATCTTATTTAATCAATGTTATATTGCCTTTTTTTTCATAATATTTTTGATTTTGACATTTCCCTCTAAAATAATATACAAAAACACCTGGTTGACAGAATACACCTCTGAATTTACCATCCCATCCATTCTCAATTGAATTGCTTTCAAATACTTTTTCGCCCCAACGATCAAAGACTTTAATATTCATTTCTTCCAATATCTTGCTGCGAACGAAAAATTTATCATTTTGCAAATCATCATTAGGTGTAAAACCATTGGGAATAAATATGTAAGGCTCACCACATAACTGATCTAGAACTACTATTGTTATTGAATCAGAATGAGTACAACCATACTGATCAGTCATAGTTAGATAATATGTAGTAGTTACCAATGGCGTTGCAATTGGATCTGGAGAATTTGCATTATTTAAACTAAAGGAAGGAGTCCAGCTATAGTTGACACTATTGAGATGTGTAGCGTGTAAACGAGTACTCAAATCTTTATAAATTGTATCCTTATCAGCCCAAACAGCTGCATTTGAAAAAATACTATTTATTCGAATACTTGCTGTATCCTCGGCTTTGCAGTTTTTGCTATCAGTTACTATTACTGAATAAAGACCAGGACATAAATTACTGATAATAGTAGTGTTTTGAGTTGTGTTCCATGCATAAGAATATGGTGGGTTGCTTCCTGAAGCATTGGTATTTATACTTCCTATGCAAACACCATTACATGGTACATGGTTTATCAATGGATTAATTACTAAAGGCGTTGGGTTGCTTAATGTTATGGTTGCAAAAGATTTACAATTAAGAGAATCTGTAATAATAACTGTATAAGTTCCCGCACAAAGCATGAAAATGGTATCGTTTGGAGGTCCTGTATTCCATGCATAAGTATAAGGTGGTGTTCCTCCCGAAGGTAATATGGCAGCCATTCCATTGCATGAATCGTGACAGCTTGGATTTTGTGCTATAGATGGATTAGATATAAAATTAGATTTAACTTTAATACTGTCAATACCTTCGCACCATTGATTTTTTATTTTTACCCAAAAAAATGAACTTGATGTAATAAGATGAATCATAGCAGAACTATCACTTAAATTAGAATTAAGTGTATCAGTAAAATTTATATTTGATGACCAAAAATATTGAACCGGATTTTCAGAAGTATGTGCTGTTAGTTTTACAGAATCAGCACATATCAAAGTGTCATTTCCTGCATCAACTATCATTTTATGAACTATAACCGTTTGTTTAATAGTATCAGTGCATACTCCATTTGATAACAATAAACGATAAGTTGTGCTTACAGATGGATTTGCAAAAGGATTAGAAATAGTTGAATCAGTTAGGGTATTGCCTGGTGTCCATATATAAGTATTTATAGGATTGCCACTTGGAGCAATACCTATTTGATTATTATCGCCTACACAATTATGAACACTGGGAATTGTATAAGAAGTATCACTTAAAACAATAACTTGTTTGATAACTGTATCTGTTAAGTTACATCCATTCAATAAATTTGAAATTAATTTCACATTATAAATGCCACTATTTGTATAAATATGGGTAGGATTTACTTGTGTACTTAATGGCGAACCATCTCCAAAATCCCAGATATAAGTGGTGCCAATACTTGTATTTTGAAAAATTACAGTATCAGGAGCACATCCAATTTGTGGATCAACAAAATCTGCTAAAGCAAAATCGTAATGTATATTAAATTTAAAAACTGCATTGTTACAATTTAATGAATGATTAGAATCCGACCAAACATTAGAAGGGTATGTAGGGAAAAGACTATATCCTCCACAGCTCGCACATACTGATTGGTAAACAGTGCCTTTTTTGTCAAAACGACTGGTGCCACCATCTACATGGTCTCTTCCACTGTATGGATTTGAAGCTGAATATAATTCTCCAAAATAAGTGGCATAATCGAGACTTGAAGCATTATCGCTCATTACCATAATATAAAAATCTTGTCCATCGGTAGTTGTTTGAAAGGCATTAGGTGTTATTGCCATATTAACAGTTCCAAAAACAGTTCCCCAATTATATGGAGAGTTTCCTCCCCAATTTCTACCCCAGCCAGAAAGATAAATCCTATTGCAAATATCAACTGAAAATGCAGTTAAAGAGATATTGGGTTTCCCATCACCAGTTCCAAAAACGGTTGACCATGTGATACTGTTTAAATTTCTAAGGAATTTAGCAATAAATTGACCACTATTTGGAATGTTATAAGGTGCATTGAAAATTAATACATTGCTGTCAGCTTTAGTTTGCCCAATTATATATACTTTATCATCTCTTCCGCATCTTACAAAATATCCTTGGTCGTATTTATTGCTTCCGTAATAGGTAGAAGCTACCAATGTGCTTCCGTTTTGTGAAATACGTGATAAAAAAGCATCAGTAGTGCCACCTTGGTAGGTGGTTTTATAAGCTCCAGTTGTTGTAGGGAAATTAGTTGAGCTTGTTCCTCCGGTAACATATACATCATATTGACTATCGTTATCAATTGAATAAATGGCATCATCTTCTGAACCACCAACGTAAGTACTCCAAATTAAATTACTTAAATTGTAATCTAATTTAAAAACAATGCCTTCTTGTTTACCTTGATTTGTAGTTTGAAAACCATTTGATGTGCCAGGAAAATTATTTGAAAATGTACAAGACCCTACATATACATTGCTTAAATTGTCGGTTATCATTTCCCCCCTTGCTCCATCTCCATAATTAAAATATAATGAATCATTTCCTATCATTATATTGTTATCATAGTGTTGTCTGTAGTTCAATCCATCATTAGCTGTACCACCCACAAAAGTTGAGGCTAATAACTGTGTGCCATCTGGATTTAATTTTGATACAAAAATATCAACTCCACTGGGATAACTTATTGAATAATCATAATTAATACTTTGTCCTCCATTAAAAGAGGTGTCGTAAGCATTTGGTGTAACAGGAAAGTTTGGAGACCCAGTTGTACCATAGATTAACAATTGATTCGATGTATTTACTATTAAGCTATGTGGCATTTCACCATTTGTACCGCCCAAATAGGTTGCATAAAGTCTATTAATGCCTAATGAATCGTATTTAATAATACCTATATCCCAATTTCCACCATTGACAAGTTGATAAGCACCTGTATTTATTGGGTAACCAGTTCCAAATATTATACCACCAGAATAAACATTTCTAAAAAGGTCGTAAGTAGCTGTAAATCCCCAATTATCAGCTGTAGATCCAGTATAAGTAGAAAAAATTAAAGATGGATCGATAATTAGTGCTTTCGTTTTGTCGTAATCTTCTATTTCAAAGCTCAATATATTCTTTTTTAATACATAATTACATTTAATTTCTTTTTCCTCTCCATTAATTATTTGATAACAATAGGGGCGAAGCTCGATTATTTGATTTACAGAAGTTTCTATTAATAAATGCCCTTTACTGAGTTTTATATTATCAACATATTTGTACTTAAGTTGAATGTTTTCAGGCTTTGCATTGGGTTTTACAATAAAGTCATATTTTAAAAATTTATTATTGCTATATATTTTAAAATCAATATTGTTATATAAATTTTTATATTCTACAATGTTGTATTTTAGTACGTTACTTGCCCATTTATTCTTATCATTTCCAATAAAATAGTTGCAATAATCATACATTTTTCCTGAAGGAGTGATTTCAGCATCATTGCAATTTAAAAACTCAACTTGATAAGCATGATAATGAATAGTATTATCAGATTCGTGATGTTTTTTCTCACTTCCATTGTGTGCATGAGAATGCTTAATATCAGAAGCTTTAACTAGATTAAATGTTAAGCATTTTTTTTCCAGAAAAAGCATTCCGCTTTCAACATCAGCACCAAAAAGCACTTTGCTATCCCATTGATTTTTATTTTCAATAAATTGCAGCATGGGAGATTGTGTGGTGTCACGTACTGCAAAACTTATTTTATTACAGCTAATTACAAATAATAAAACAATAAATAATACTCTTTTCACTTATTCTCAATTTTAAGTTACTGCTAAGAAAATAGCAAGGTATAAAATTACATATTTTTCACTATATATACACATAATAGACAATAAAATATAAATATTAGTTGCTTAATAAATAATATATAGGTTTTAAAAATGAATAAAATCTCTTAAAAAATAATTTGTTGCTTTTCAATACAAAGATTTATAGATATTTAAAGTGAGATTTATAATAAAGATTTTAACTAAAACTTCATTATTCTCAAAATAAATTATTACTTTTACACAAAATTATTTATTCATTTTGGTAAGCTTATTTGATGAAGATGAAATTCATTGGTATTAAATTTAATAGATTTTTAATAAGTACTATGAATTGTTTAAAAATCAATATATTGTTTACATTGTAAATTTTATTTTATGAAAAAAGTCATATTATTATTCAGTTGTTTTTTTATTTTAGGAAATTTCTTGTCAAAAGCTCAAGATAGACCTTTAGCTCCAAAACTTGTTGGAACTGGTGTTTTTTTAGGAGAAACTCCACCTCTAAGAAATCTTCCTGCTGTAACATTAGAGGAAATAGCTTTCTTAAAAGAAAAAGCGTTAAAAAAGGCTGCTCGTAAAGTGATAAAACAACGTAAATATCCTTTTGCTGAAACTGCTTTGCCTAAAACTGAAGATGCTGTATGGCAAAAAGCTATGGGGAAAGCAAGTGTATTAAGAGCACCACTTGTCAACTTTGAAGGACAGACTACCTCTTCTTTTCCTCCTGATTGTAATGGAACGATTGGCCCTAATCATTATATGCAAACTGTTAATTCTACGTATGCTATATACAATAGAACAGGAACATTAATTGCAGGACCAACTAATATGAATCTTTTATTCAACGGTGTTTCTGGTGCAACCTGCAATGATGGTGATCCATTAATTCAATATGATGAACAGGCTCAACGATGGATTGCTGTTGAATTTTCTCTATGTGGAGCAAATGACTTAATGTTAGTAGCAGTTTCATCAACCAATGATCCAACAGGCACTTGGTATGCTTATTCATTTGATGTTGCGGACATGCCAGATTATGAAAAGATTGGTATCTGGCAGGATGGTTATTATATGGGAACCAATACTGGTTCGGGGAATGATACCTACGTATTTGAACGTTCAAAAATGTTAATTGGTGCTGCAAACCCTCAGATGGTAGCATTTGACAATTCTTGGAGACCAGGTTCCGGATTTCTTTGTGTTCCTCCTTTAGACAATGATGGTGCTTTTGCCCCAGCTGGTTCGCCAGGTTTATTTATTGCATTCAATGATGATGCTGTTGCAGGAGGTTCTGATCAACTCTGGATTTATGAATTGGCAGTAAACTGGACCACACCAGCGAATTCAACTTTTGTAAGATCTCAGCAAATAGCTGTAACAGCTTTCGATAGTCAGTTTAATGCCAATTGGGATGATATAACTCAACCTGGAACACAAAAATTAGATGGAGTGCCTCAAGTTATTATGAATGCTCCTCAATACCGTAATTTTGGAGATTATCAAACTATAGTTTGTTGTCACACAGTGGATGTTGATGCTACAAACCATGCTGGTATCAGATGGTATGAACTAAGGAAAACTAGTACTAATCCATGGACAATCCGTCAATCAGGCACCTATGCACCTGATGCAAGTTCGCGATGGATGGGAAGTATCATGCTAAATGGAAGTGGAAAGATAGGTTTAGCTTATTCTATAGCAAGTTCAAGTATATATCCCGGGATTCGTTATTGTGGACAATCTTCTAGTGCTTATACCAATGCATCTGGAGTGCTCGATATTCCTGAAGAAATTATTCATAATGGAACAGTTGCTCAAACCACTTATAACCGCTGGGGAGATTATTCACTATTATCTGTTGATCCAACTGATGATGAAACTTTTTGGTATTCTACCGAGTATGTTAAATCAGGAGGAACTTTGAAAGGAACTAAAATTGCATCTTTTAGATTTGGCAATAATCCACAGGTTTCAACTTTGGCAGCTACATCTGTAGCACCAACAACAGCAACTTTAAATGGAACTGTAAATCCAAACAGTTTGGCTACAAATTATTATTTTCAATGGGGAACTACAGTAAGCTATGGTTATACAACCTCATCTACATCTGCGGGAACAGGAACTTCTAATGTAGCTGTAAGTTCTAATATAGCAGGACTTATTGCTGGAACAACTTATCATTTCAGATTGGTTGCTATAAATAATGATGGAACTACCTATGGAAATGATTTTACTTTTCTACCTGGCGCTGCTAGTATTACAACTAATTCTATATCCTCAATTACTACTTCTTCGGCATCTTCAGGTGGAAATGTTATAAATGACGGAGGTTTAAGTGTAACAGTAAGAGGTGTTTGTTGGAATACCTCAAGCAATCCAACTACTGCAAATAGCAAAACAACAGATGGGGGTGGTATAGGAACTTTTACAAGCTCAATTTTAGGATTAGCTGCAAATACTACTTATTACGTAAGAGCTTATGCAACAAATTCAGCAGGTACATTTTATGGAAATGAATTAAGTTTTACCACTTTGTCTAATTTACCTACATTAACTACAACTGCTATTTCATCCATCTCATTAAATTCAGCTTCGAGTGGAGGAAATATAACAAATCAAGGAATATCAGCTGTTACGGCAAGAGGTGTTTGTTGGAGTACATCAATTAATCCAACCACAGCTAATAGTATAACAACAAATGGAAGCGGTTTAGGTGCATTTAGCAGTTCAATAACTGGATTAACTTCAAATACCACTTATCATGTAAGAGCTTATGCAAGCAATTCACTTGGAACTTCTTATGGTAATGATATTGCTTTTACAACGCTTTGTGGAATTTTTACTTTACCATTTACAGAAAATTTTCCTTTTTCAAACCCAACTTTACCTAATTGTTGGACGATTGTCGATAATCAGGGTAATGGACAAGTTTGGAAAATAGGTACAATTACTGATCAGTCAACCAATCCAAATCTAAATTCCCTATATGCTTATCTAAATAGTGATAGCTTGGGTAGTGGAAATTCACAAAATACAGATATCATTACACCAACCCTAAATCTTAGTGCATTTACTTCAGTAACATTACAGTTTAATTATTATTTTAAAAGTTATACAGGCTCATCAGGTAATTTGTATTATAGTATTAATAATGGTAATACATGGACATTAATTACAAGTATTACAACAACTTCTACTTTAAACCCTACTGCTTTTAATCAAACAATAAGTGCTGTGGCAGGTCAAAGTGCTGTAAAATTCAAATGGAATTATACTGCTACATGGGGGTATTTTTGGGCTATTGATGATATAATAATTTTAGGTACACCATTATGTACTTTGCCTTCTGCTGCAACTGCAATAAGTGGTACAGCAAATGTTTGTCAAGGGCAAAACAATGTCGTATATTCAACAGCAACTATAGCTAATGCTACATCATATATATGGACATTGCCAACAGGTGCAACAGGCGCAAGTTCTACCACTTCAATCACTGTTAATTATGGTACATCAGCCATATCAGGAAATATTACAGTTAAAGGTAATAATACTTGTGGAAATGGAACAAGCTCTTCGCTTGCAATATCACTTAATTCATTACCTTCTGCCGCTGGAACAATTTCAGGAACTACAACAGTTTGTCAAGGACAAAACTATGTGGTTTACACTATACCTGCAATTGCTAACGCAACAAGCTATATATGGATATTGCCATCAGGTGCAACAGGAACAAGCTCTACCAATTCAATTACCGTTAATTATGGCACATCAGCTATTTCAGGTAACATAACTGTAAAAGGCAATAATATCTGTGGGGATGGAGCTAGTTCTTCGCTTTCAATAACTGTTAATCCATTACCTGGAACTGCTGGTGTAATTTCTGGAATTACTTCTGTTTGTCAGGGACAAAATAATATAGTTTATACGGTACCAGCAATAAATAATGCTACAAGTTATTTATGGTCTTTACCTACTGGCGCTTCAGGAACAATTACTTCTAATTCAATAAATGTTAACTTTTCCCAAAATGCAATTTCTGGAAATATTTTTGTATATGGCAATAACAATTGTGGAGTTGGAAGCAGTTCTTTGCTTGCTATTACTGTAAACTCACTGGCTGATACAGCAAGCACAATTTCGGGAACTACAACAGTTTGTCAGGGACAAAACAATGTGGTTTATACTGTTCCAACAATTACAAATGCAACAAACTATATATGGACATTGCCATTAGGTGCAACAGGAACAAGTACTACCAACTCTATAACTGTCAATTATGGTACATCAGCTATTTCGGGAAATATTACTGTAAAAGGTAATAATAGCTGTGGGGATGGTGTAAGTTCTTCACTTGCAATAACTGTTAATCCATTACCAGGAGCTTCTGGAACAATATCTGGAAATACTACTGTTTGTCAGGGACAGGATAATGTTGTTTATACTGTTCCGGCAATAACTAATGCTTCAAGTTATTCTTGGACTTTACCTTCCGGAGGTACAGGGACAATTGTTTCAAACTCAATTTATGTACACTTTTTCCCATTTGCAGTTTCAGGTGATATTGTTGTAAGAGGTAGTAATAGTTGTGGTAATGGTGTTAGTTCTTTGCTTGCAGTAACTGTAAATCCATTACCAGGAGCTGCTGGTACAATTTCTGGAAATACTTCAATTTGTTCAGGGCAGAACAATATATTATACACTGTTCCTGAAATTGCAAATGCAACAACTTATTCATGGACATTGCCATCAGGTGCAACAGGTACAAGTTCTACCAATTCAATAATAGTCAATTTTGGAGCATCGGCAATTTCTGGCAACATTACAGTTAAAGGTATTAATGATTGTGGAGATGGAGTAAGTTCTGCTCTTGCAGTAAGCGTTAATCAATCAGTTGCTGCTGCTGGTCCTATCACTGGGAGCACTATTATTTGTTCAGGACAAAACAATGTGGTTTATACTGTAGCTCCTATTACTAATGCTACATCATATATATGGACTTTGCCAGTAGGTGCTAGTGGTTCTAGTAATACTAATTCAATATCAGTTAATTATGCTACATCAGCTGTTTCAGGAACTATTTCTGTAAAAGCTCATAGCGCTTGTGGAAATGGAGATTCTTCAGCTTTGACAATTACCATTATTCCACGTCCTACTATAACTGGAACTATTTACGATACACATTGTGGAGCTGGAATTGTAAATTTAAAAGCAATAACAACATCAGGAACTATCAATTGGTATTCAAGTATTACTGGTGGCTCATCAATATATACTGGTGCTAATTATTCTCCTATGATTTCGCAAACCACTACTTTTTTTGTTGATGTTACTAACAATGGATGTACGAGTTATCCAAGAATTGCTATAACAGGAATTATCAAAACCATACCGGCTATTATTTCTACAATTTCAGATACAGTTTGTCCTTCAGATATTGTTACTTTAGGAGCAACAGCATCTTTGGGTACAGTTAACTGGTATTTAGATTCACTTTCATCTACTCCAATAGCTTATGGTAGTTCTTATTCGCCATCTATTACTTCTACTACAAATTATTATGTTGAAGCAATTGAAAATGGATGCGTTTCTCCAACAAGAACTTTAATAACGGCAGTTCTGGTTAATTCACCAGTAATAATTGCAAATGCCACAGCAACTAATATTTGTGAAGGAATAGCTGTTACCTTAAGTGGTAGTGGAACTGCTGGAGTTACTTATTCATGGGATAATGCTGTATTAAATGGCATCCCATTTTATCCGACTGAAACAAAAACATATACTTTAACAGGTACAAATTTCTTTGGATGTCAAAATACAGCAACAGTTGTTGTTACTGTAAATCCTGCTCCAGCACTTAATCCAATAAGTGGAACTACTACTCTTTGCGAAGGTGTATTAAATTCTGCTTATTCTGTTGATTTGCATACTTATGGACAACCATTGCCTCCTACAAGTGGACATGGAACTGATACTACAGATCAAGCAGATGGTGCTGCTTTTACTTATGCATGGTCTTATAGTGGCGTTGCTACAATAATTCCTTCAACTTCGATAAATGCTATTAACATGAATTTTTCAGTTGGTGCTACTAGTGGTATATTAACTGTTGTAGAAACAGATCCAACATCTGGATGTTCTAGAAGTAATCATTTAACGATTACTGTAAATCCACTTCCAATGAGCTCGTCTTCTATTTCTGGGTTAAACACTATATGTACTGGGCAAAACAATATTATTTATAATATACCAGTAATTGCAAACGCAACTAATTATGTTTGGACTTTACCAACAGGTGCAACAGGTATTAGTGACTCTAATTCAATAACTGTGAACTATAGTTTATCAGCAATTTCTGGTAATATTACTGTTACAGGAAATAATAGCTGTGGTGATGGTAATACCTCAATATTGGCAATTACTGTAAATCCATTAACTGGTTCGGCAGGAATAATTTCAGGCAATTCAATTGTTTGTCAAGGGCAAAGCAATGTAATATATACTATTCCTGCAATTGCAAATGCTTCATCTTATATATGGACATTGCCAGCTGGTTCAACTGGAATAAGTTCTACAAACTCAATAAGTGTAAATTATGGAAACTCTGCTATTTCTGGAAATATTAGTGTTAAAGCTCATAATTCTTGTGGTGATGGAGATTCTTCAACAATGGCAATTACTGTAAATACAACTCCGTCTGACAACCCAATAACTGGAACACAGATTCTTTGTGAAGGTAGTTTAAATTCGGCTTACTCTGTTATTATACACACTTATGGACAACCATTGCCTCCTACAAGCGGGCATGGGACTGATACTACAGATCAGCCTGATGGTGCTGCATTTAATTATGCTTGGTCATATAACGGCACTGCTATTATTAATCCTTCTACTACTGTTAATGCAATTAATATGAATTTCCCAATTGGTGCAACAAGTGGTATTTTAACTGTTGTAGAAACAGATCCTACAACTGGTTGTAATAAAAGTAATCAACTTGCTATAACTGTAAACCCACTACCTTTAACTCCAGGAGCAATTACTGGGGTAAATGCTGTATGTCAGGGACCAGATTTTGTTAATTATACAATTCCATTAATCCCCAATGCTACCTCTTATAATTGGACATTACCAGCCGGCGCAACGGGAGTTAGTACAAGCAATTCGATAGATGTTATTTATGGATTATCAGCCATATCAGGTGTAATTTCGGTAAGAGGAAATAATAGTTGTGGAGATGGTGTTGCTAGTTCAGAAAATATTGTTGTGAATCCTTTACCTGCTGATGCCGGCGTTATTTCAGGTTTAGCAACTGTTATGCAAGGTCAGAATAATGTGATTTACACTGTTCCTGAGATAAATGCTGCAACTTCTTATGTTTGGACTTTACCAAATGGTGCAAGTGGTTCAAGTTTTACAAACACTATTTCTGTTAATTATGGTCTTAGTTCTGTTTCAGGGGATGTTTCTGTAAAAGGTATTAATGCTTGTGGTGAGGGAGTTGCTTCAAATATGGCAGTTACCGTTAATCACTATCAATGCATTATTCGTTTAAAAGTAAATGGAAGTGCCAATGCTTATACCGACGAAACTATTGTTAGCTTTTGTAATCCAAGTGATCAGGATGGTGCCGAAAAAATGTTCAGTGTTATTCCAACGGCTCCTAATATATACTCTACGAAGTTAAATAAAAACTGGAGTGTAAATTATCTTACTACTGTTACCGAACATCCTTTAGTACCTATTGGTTTTATAGCAGGCGTAAATGGAAATTATACGATTACTGCCAGTATTTTGAGTGCTTTTATTCCTACTGCTTATATTTATTTAAGAGACTTAAATACTAAAATAGTTACAGAATTAAACGATAACACTACTTATTCATATACTGCAACTACCAATGATAGCAGCCATCGATTTGAGTTAATATTTTCGTTACAAAAGTTAAGATGGTTAGGAAATTATTCGACTAATTGGGCTGATATTACGAATTGGTCAAATAATACGTTACCTTTAGCTTCTGATGATGTTATTCTTAATTCGTGGACGAAAAATCAACCATCTGTTACAATGCCAATATCTTCACCAGCAACGTGTATGAACTTAATAATTAATCCTGCTACCAACGTTACAATTGAACCTGGAAAAGCATTAACTGTGAATGGAACTCTTACTAATAATGCAGGAAATTTGGGACTTATTATTAAATCTGATACAACTGGAACAGGTTCGCTTTTGCATACTACTGCAAATGTAGTAGGTACTATTGAAAGATTTATTAATCAACCTTATGCTGACGAATTTCACATGTTAGCCACACCTGTAGCGGCTCAGCCAATTAGTCCAAATTTTAATGAAACAGATGGCTTTTATGTTTGGAATGAGCCAAATTATAGTTGGGTAGAATATGCTGATTCTGCAAATTTTGTGTTGATAAATGGGGGAACAAATTTTGTTCCCGGAAAAGGCTATGCTGTATCTTATCCAAGTTCTCAAACAAAAATTTTTACAGGTATTCTTAATCAAGGTGATATTACAATTCCAATTTCATACACTATTGGAATGGATGCTGGTTGGAATTTTGTAGGTAATCCATATCCTTCACCTATTAGTTGGAATGCAAATAGTGGTTGGAACCGAAATATACTGGAGAATGCCAATGTAAATGAAAAAGCAATTTGGATTTGGAATGCTGCCGTTGGAAATTACGGTGCGTATATTTCAAATGCAAGCATAGGTACCAATAGTGTTAGTTCAAATATTCCATTGGCACAGGGGTTTTGGGTAAAGTCTGCTTCTGCGGGTATGCTAAGTATGAACGACGATGTGAGAATACACGCTAATCCGGCATTTTTAAAACAAAGCACTACAAATGCTGACATGCTTCGATTAAAAGTTAAAAGTGTTGCCAATGCTTATAGTGACGAAATAATTATTAGTTTCGGAAACGATAACAATCTGGGGGGTGCCGAAAAAATATTTAGTTTGGATGCAACTGCTCCGGGTTTGTTTTCAACTAAATTAAATAAAAAATGGAGTATTAATTATCTTTCGTCGATTGCCGAAAATGCTTTGATACCTGTTGGGTTTAAAGCAGGTGTAGATGGCAATTATACTATTTCTGCCTTAGGCGTTCAATCGTTTGGCACGGTGATGCTCGAAGATATTAAAAACAATATTCAACATAATTTATCGCAGGATTATTCATTTGATGCACAAACCACTGACAATCAAAACCGCTTTTTGCTTCATTTTAATAGCAATGGTATCAATGAAAATAATAGTGAAAAAACGCCAAGCATTTACTATTTTAATCAAACCATAGCTGTTTACAATCCATGGGCTGGCAAAACGATGATTGCTATTTACGACATCAATGGGAAGTTGATACAATCGTTTGATGCCAAGGAAGGAAACGGAAATTACAGCTTTACTTCAGCACAAGGGGTGTATATTGTGAAAATTGTAAATGATAAACATGTATTTGTGAAGAAAGAAGTTGTTTATTAATATCTTCTCTCTTTTTGCAAATTCTTATTTTTTAAACATTCAAAATTTGATATCATTAATGTATGATGTAAATTTATAGATTCCTCATTTCGCTTTGCTCCATTCGGAATGACATTAATAAGGCTATAAAAAGAGGGAAGATGAAGGCGGCTTCGCCGCCTTCATCTTCCCTCTCCTGAATAAGGTAAAGCTGTCATCCCGACCGAAGGGAGGAATCTCTCTGTAATCCCATTGAATATGCATATTATTGATAGCCTAGAGAGGAATCCCATAAAAACCCCATCGGATGTACATGTAATTACAGCATAGGGAGGAATCTAATTAAAGCAGTAATGGAAATATCTTTGGCAACGTAAGTAGGAACTTAAAGCATAGATAACAATTATAATGAAAATTCATATCTACTATATTTATATACTTACTAATAGAAATGGTAATGTTCTTTATATTGGTGTAACCAATGATTTGGTCAGACGTTGTTTTGAGCATAAGAATAAATTGTACAAAGGTTTTACCGAAAAGTACAATGTTGACAAGCTTGTATATTATGAAATTTTCGATTTTATAGATGATGCAATTAAAAGAGAAAAACAATTAAAAGGATATTCGAGGATTAAAAAAGACAATTTAATAGATAAGGTTAATCCCGAAAGAAATGAATTATATGATAAAGGTGTAATAAAACAGATTCCTCATTCCGCTTTGCTCCATTCGGAATGACATTAATGAGGCTGTAAAAAGGGGTGTAAGATGAAGGCGGCGAAGCCGCCTTCATCTTACACCCTTCCCTGAAAAAAGGAAAGGCTGTCATTCCGACCGTAGGGAGGAATCTCTTTATACAATCCCAATTGGATATACATGTTATTGATAGCGTAGGGAGGAATCTCTCTGTACAATCCCAATTGGATATACATGTTATTGATAGCGTAGGGAGGAATCTCTCTATACAATCCCAATTGGATATACATGTTATTGATAGCGTAGGGAGGAATCTCTCTGTACAATCCCATTGGGTATACATGTAATTGACAGCCTAGAGAGGAATCCCATAAAAATCCCATCGGAGATACATGTAATTAAAGCGTAGGGAGGAATCTCTCTGTACAATCCCATTGGATATACATGTTGTTGATAGCGTAGGGAGGAATCTCTCTGTACAATCCCATCGGATATAAATGTAATTAAAGCATAGGGAGGAATCCCATAAATATCCCATCGAATATGCATGTTATTGAAAGCATAGGGGGTATCTCTTTAAATGGTAATACATTTAATAAAAAAATAATCTTAATTTTGTTTGCGTTGTTTTTTTATTCTTATCTTTGTTACCTATTTATGTATTAATTTGCTAACAATATATACATAAGATATTAAAAATAAAGAGCCTAAAAAAAGTTTTTACAAGTTGTTACTAATAAACATATTAATATACTTAATCATACTTTATATCGCTCCAAATCCTTGTTAAATAAATTTATATTACTAATTAAACGAATAGTAAAGCGTGATTAAAATTAAAAAATTAAAACAATTCTTATTACTTGCCTTCTTTGGACTAACCGTAATTACTTTTTCTTATTTTACTGCCAATGCACAAATACCTTCAGGATATTACAATGCAGCTAATGGATTAACAGGTCTTCCCTTAAAAACAGCATTATATAATATTATCAAAGGGCATACTTCGGTATCTTATGACCAGCTTTATATAAGTTATCAAACTACCGATGTTTTGCCAGGTAATAAAGTATGGGATATGTATTCCATAAAAGCCGATGGTACAGCAAATTATTATTATACGCATGGTAGTTTACAATGTGGTACATATAATAGTGAAGCAGATTGTTACAACCGCGAACATTCCACTCCGGCAAGTTGGATTAATAATGCAACTCCTATGTACACTGATTTATTCAATGTGTATCCTACAGATGGTTATGTAAACAACCGTCGGTCAAATTTTCCTTTGGCAAATGTTGCAATTGCTTCTTGGACTTCTTCCAACGGAACTAAATTAGGAACTCCTGCTGATACTTCTAATATTGGAAACGTTTTTGAACCCATAGATAGTTTTAAAGGCGATTTTGCACGTACATTTTTTTATATGGCTACTCGTTATGAAAATATAGTAGCAAGCTGGCATAATAATTCTATAGCTTCTACAGTATATGCAGCTAATAATGGACTTGTTTTTAAACCTTGGTATGTAACAATGCTGTTAGCTTGGTGTGCATTAGATCCAGTAAGTGCCAAAGAAATTGATCGCAACAATGCGGTGTATGCAATACAACACAATCGCAATCCTTATATCGATCATCCTGAATATATAAATCAAATTTGGGGTGGTGGTAGTGTTGGTACTTCTATAGAACCAAGTAATTATCCGGCTAATTTTAGTGCTAAAAATTTTAAACTGCAATGGGTAGATGCCACCGGAACTGCACTTCCTGAACGTTATTTGATACGTATGAGTACGGTTGGATTTAATGAGATACAAACTCCTGTGGATGGTACAACTTATCCAGATAATGCAAAAGATAAAAATGTGAATTATGGAGTACAAAGTGCATGGTTTAATAATTTGAATGCCAATACAACCTATTATTTCAAGCTATTTGGATACAGAGGAAGTGGTGTTAATATTAATTATAAAACCGATGGAAATGTTCCTCAGCTGAGTAAGTTAGTTGAGTAAATAAAGGATAAAGGATAAAGGATAAAGGTTAAAGTAGAAAGGTTAAAGGGGATGGGGATTAAGTCATACATTTCGAGGGATTGAATGTTTTTGATGATAGTGTAAATCGAAATGAAGAATGGATTAAATAATAAACAATTAATGAGTCCATTTTATGATTGTTTAGTGAGAAGCAAATAAATAAACAAATAAACAAGCAAAAAACAATTAGTATTCATTAAAAATTTACGATTATGAAAAAAACATTTACTTATTATGCCCGCTTGTGTGGGCTTAAATTAATGGCAATCCTCTTTGCATTGCTGCTATTTAGCGGGCAAAGTTGGGGGCAGATAGTTGGATGGGATTTTAGTACACAAACTGGAGGATCTGGTAATTTTGGAACAAATCCATTAGCGTATTCTACTAAAGATGCAAATGTATCTATTGGTAGTTTAACCAGAGGAACTGGCTTTGGTACACTTACTGGAACTGGAGCAACTGCTGCTTGGGGTTCTACAAATTTTACCGCTTCTGGAACGTTATCAGGTGAAATTACTGCTAATAAGTATTTTACGTTTACAATAACAGCAAATTCTGGATTTAAAGTCTCTTTATCAGGAATTGCTGCTTATAATATAAGGAGATCTTCAACTGGTCCATCAACTGGTCAATGGCAGTATAAAATTGGAAGTGGTTCTTTCGTAAATATCGGATCTCCAATATCCTGGGGGAATATTTTTACAAGTAATGGAAATCCTCAATCAGCTATAGATCTGAGTGGTATTACAGATTTGCAAAATGTCTTATCTACTTCCACAATTACATTTAGATTAGTTTGCTATGGTGGATCTGCAACTACTGGGACTAACTATTTAAAAGATTTAGGAAATACGACTTCGAATGACTTAATAATAAATGGATCAGTAAATGCTCTTTCAGCTCCATCTGTCACAACCTTTGCTGTTGGCTCTTTAGGCGAAACTGCTGCTACTTTTAATGCAAATATTCCTTCCAATGGCGGTGATGGCATTTTAGAAAGAGGATTTTGTTATAATACTTCAAGCGGGGTATTGATTTCTGACAATAAAACAGCTGAAGGAGGTACAGATACCGGTAACTATTCCAAGATATTTAACAGTTTATCAGAAAATACACCGTATTTCTATAAAGCTTATGCTACCAATAGCATAGGAACAACATTGAGTACTACAGAAATTAGTTTTTATACCCTGGCCATAGTGCCTGCTGCACCAATCGTAAACAATGCAACTACCAATACCCTAGATGTAGCTGTCAATGCCAATGGCAACCCTTTTGCTACTGAATTTGCTATACAGGAAACGGGTACTTCAAATTATGTTCAGACTGGTGGTAGTCTGAATACAACTCCAGTATGGCAAACCGCCTCAACATGGTCAACTATAACTGTCAGTGGTTTAAATGCGCTTACGTCCTATACCTTTCAGGTAAAAGCCCGCAATGGCGCAGGCACTGAAACAGCTTTTGGAAGTACAGCCACTTTATCTACATTGGCTGGATTAACGCCTACTTTATCAGTTAGCACGATTACAACTTTTGGTTCGCTGTGTATCAACGGAACTGCTGTCAATACCTTTACCATTACCGGTGAAAATCTAACTACAGACAGTGTCAGACTGGCAGCATTGGAAGGATATGCCTATTCTACTATCAACGACGCTTTTACATCTGCTTTATCTATTCCTCAATCAGGAGGTAGTTTTTCTCAACTGGTTTATGTGCAGTTCTCGCCAACAGCTGTTCAATCATACAATGGAACTATTTTAATTTCCGGAGGTGGTGCTGATAATGTAAACCGTTCGGTAGTGGGAAGCGGTATTAATACAACAGCTTCTATAAGTTCGCCAACAGCCACATCTATTGGCTTAACTTCTGTTTCTTTAGGTGGAGATATTACAGCTATTGGTTGTTCAAATGTTACTGAAAGAGGTATTTATTGGAGTACATCCAATGGATTTTTAGATGGTGAAGGTACAAAAGTATCGGAAACTTCAGGTCCTTATGGTACAGGAACTTTTACTGTTGATGTTTCTGGTTTAACACAAGGCACTCAATATTATTATAAGGCTTTTGCAACCAATAACGGAGGAACCGTTTATACTTCGCAAGGAACATTTACTACTTTATCACCATCCTTATCAGTAGGAAATATTACTGATTTTGGAAGTCATTGCATAAATACTACCTCAGGACCCAATAGTTTTACAATAACAGGTACAAACTTAACTACAGCAGATATTACCCTCACTGCACTGGATGGATATACTTATTCATTGTTATCCAATGATGCTTTTGGTACAACATTGAGCATTCCTCAAACCGGAGGAAGTTTTGCAAAACTAATTTATGTAATGTTTTCGCCCACAGCGGTCCAGTCTTACGATGGTAACATCGTAGTTGGCGGTGGTGGTGCTTCGAATGTAAACCGTTCGGTAGTGGGAAGTGGTGTAAATAACTCAGCTACTGTTACAACTGCTAACCCAGCAACTTCAATAACTGCAAGTACTGTAACTTTAGGCGGTGAAGTAACGGCAGAAGGTTGCCAATCGGTAACTGCAAGAGGTTTTTGTTATGGTACTTCTTTAAATCCTGATTTAACAGGAAGTTTTACTTCAGAAATAGGAACTACCGGAGTTTATTCAAGCAATCTTATTAATCTTACACCCAATACAACTTACCATTTCAGAGCGTATGCTACAACCACAGCAGGCACAAGTTATGGAAGTGATGTAACGTATACGACTCTTAATTTAACAGCACCAACAGCCACAGCTGCTAACTTACTAAACTCTACAGGTTTTACTGCTAATTGGAATGCCGTGGATGGTGCAAGCAGTTATAGATTGGATGTAAGTACTACTGCTACATTTGGAACAACTATTCCATCAAATTTATCTGTTGGGTTTGACGCAGGTACAACTCCTCCTATTGATTGGGCATTTACTGCAATTGGTGCTACTTATACTTCTTCTGGTAATTTCGGGGCTTCTTCTCCCTCAATAAGATTTGATGCTACAAATGATGCTGTGAAAACACCTCTATTACAAGGTTCAGCATCAGAGTTAAGCTTTTGGATGAAAGGACAAACATCAACAGGTAGTTCATTGCTTGTAGAAGGTTATAATGGTTCGTCTTGGATTAAAATTGATAGTATTAATACCCCTTCAAATATTGCTAATACATATGTTTATAATTCAACATCTACACCTATTTTACCTAATGGTCTATTTCAATTCCGATTTACTTATACTAAAGTTACTAGTAATATTGCTTTTGATGATGTCTCAATAAACTATAATGTATTTACCCCATCTTACGTTTCCGGTTATGAAAATCTGACTGTATCTGATACATCTCAGCCAGTAAGCGGTTTAAGCTCAAATACAAATTATTATTATCGAGTAAGAGCCTATAGTGCAGCAAGTACCAGTGTAAATTCAAATGTTATTACAGTATTAACAGCTCCTGCTGCTCCGGTAGCTATACCCGCAACCGATACTACTTCTTCAGGTTTTAAAGCTAAATGGGATGCTTCAGCAGGTGCTTCAGGATATAAATTAGAAATTGCAACCGATGATTTATTTTCAACGATTGTTGCTGGTTATAATGGTTTAGATGTTAGCAATGTAACCAATTATTCAGTAAGTGGTTTAGATGCTAATACAACGTATTACTACCGTGTAGCTGCATACAATATAGAATCAAGTCTTAGTCCTTATTCTTCTTATATTACAGTACTTACAGCTCCCGAAACTCCAACTGCTATAGATCCTACAAATATTGCTGCAAATGGCTTTACCGCAAACTGGAATGCAGTTGCAGGAGCTGATGGCTATGGTTTATATGTATCAACTGATATTAATTTTGGAAGTTTTATTACGGGTTACAATGATTTAGATGTGTTGAATGTAACGAATTATAATATTAGTGGGTTAAGTCCAAATACTACTTATTACTATCGTGTATATGCTTATAATTCAAATTTGGATGTAACAGAAAATTCAAATACTATAACAGTTTTAACAACGCCAGCTGCTGCAACTGCAAATATTACACATCCAAGTTGTACTGTTGGAACAGGAACTATAGAAATAACAGCCCCTTTAGGCGCTGATTATGAGTATAGCTTAGATTTAGGAACTTATCAGTCATCTACAACATTTGCTGATGTTTCATTTGGAGGTCACACTATTTATGTAAGGAGTGCATCAGTTCCATTAAGTATTTCTGAAGTAAGCATTGTAAATGTAAATGATCAACCAGCTACACCTTCATTGCCAGTAGTTTCAGAAACTCAACCTAATTGTACTTCATTAGGAAGCATTGAAGTTACATCACCTCTTGAAACAGGTATGACATACAGCATTGGATTAAGTTATCAATCAGAAGTATTGTTTGCATCCTTAGCAGGTGGCACTTATACTGTTACTGCTAAAAATTCTGATGGATGTATTTCCCAAGGATTTGAGGTTATATTACAAAACCAACCTTCATCACCAAATCAAGCTACTGTTGAAGTAATTCACCCTACATGTACAGAAATGTTTGGAACAATAACTGTAACTGCACCTATTGGATCGGATTTAAGTTATAGTATTGATGATATGGATTATACCAATGTTGGAGGAATCTTTAATTCGGTTAATGCAAATACTTATAATGTTACCGTGAAAAATACAAGCGGATGTGTTTCTGTTGTTAAAATTGCAACTGTAAATTCACAACCAGCTACACCACTACAACCATTAGTAAGTGTAACCCAACCAAGTTGTACTGTAAATACTGCAACACTTACAGTTACTTCTGACATTACTGATCTGCTTTTTAGCATTGACGGTATTGATTATACAAATACAACAGGTGAATTTTCTGGTATTGCAGCCAGTTCAACATATAGTGTTACTGCAAGAAATGCTGATGGATGTGTTTCTCCGGCTGCAACAGGAACAATTGCTGCTGCTAAAGTAGTGCCTTTAGCTCCTCATGTAGTTTTAAATCAACCTAATTGTTTTATTAATAGTGGAACCATAACAGCAAGTGTTAATAACCCATCACCATCTCCTATGTTAGCTCCACCAATTTATAAAAAGAATACAGATATATTTTATAGCATAGATGGTATAAATTATACTAATACAACTGGGATATTCTCTACTGTTTCTCCTGGTAATTATTCTGTTACCATTAAAAATGAGTCTAACTGTATTTCTCCTACAACAGATATAACTATCAATCCGCTATTGGATGTGCCAACTAATCCTATTATTGATGTAATCCAACCTAGTTGTACAGAATCAACAGCAACCATTACTGTTACTTCAGGCACTTCAGGTTTAGAATTTAGTATTGATGGTATTGATTATACAAATACAACTGGCATTTTTACCGGCATAATAGCTGGTTCTTCCTATAGTATTACTGCAAGAAATGCTGATGGTTGTATATCTCCGGCTACAACCGGAACTATTGACGACCAACCACTACCACCAACAGCAGGTATAACAAATACTTCAGGTATAACAACACTCACTTGTACAACTACTTTTATTGATGTTACTGCAACTGGAGGCGTTTCGTATTCATGGTCAGATGGAGCAACAATAGTTGGAACTTCTGATGCACTTTCAATTACTTTACCAGCTACTTATACAGTGACTGTAACTGGAAGCAATGGATGTACTGCTACTGATCAAATTACTATTGGTCAAGATATTTCAACACCAACAGCTGCAATTACAAATACTTTAGGTTTAACAACACTCACTTGTACAACAACATCAATTGATGTAACAGCTACTGGTACAGGTACGTATTCATGGTCAGATGGAGCAACCGAAGTTGGAACTTCAGCTGATTTATCAATCACTTCTCCAGCAACTTATACTTTAACTGTTACTGGAAGTAATGGCTGTACAGATACTGAACAAATTATTATAGATCAGGATATTCTAACACCAACAGCAGGTATAACAAATACTTCAGGTCTGACAACACTTGATTGTAATATTACTTCAATTGATGTAACAGCAAATGGTGGAGGTTCGTATTCATGGTCAGATGGAGCAACCGAAGTTGGAACTTCAGCTGATTTATCAATCACTTCTCCAGCAACTTATACTGTAACTGTTACTGGAAGCAATGGATGTACCGCAACTGAACAAATTACTATTGATCAAGATATTACAACACCAACAGCAGGAATAACCAATACTTCTGGTATAACAACACTTGATTGTAATAATACTTCAATTGATGTAACGGCAACTGGTACAGGTACGTATTCATGGTCGGATGGAGCAACTGAAGTTGGAACTTCAGCTGCACTTTCAATTACTTCACCAGCTACTTATACTGTAACTGTTACTGGAAGCAATGGATGTACCAATTCCGAACAAATTATTATAGGTCAAGATATTTCTACACCAACAGCAGGTATATCAAATCCTTCAGGTATAACAACACTCACTTGTGCTACCACTTCAATTGATGTAACAGCAACTGGTACAGGTACGTATTCATGGTCGGATGGAGCAACCGAAGTTGGAACTTCAGCTGCACTTACAATTACTTCACCAGCTACTTATACTGTAGCTATTACTGGAAGCAATGGATGTACCAATACCGAACAAATTATTATAGGTCAAGATATTTCTACACCTACAGCAGGTATTTCAAATACTTCTGGTTTAACAACTTTAACTTGTTCAACTACATCAATTGATGTAACAGCTTCTGGTACAGGTACGTATTCATGGTCGGATGGAACAACTGAAGTTGGAACTTCGGCTGCACTTTCAATTACTTCACCAGCTACTTATACTGTAACTGTAACTGCAAGCAATGGATGTACCGATACCGAACAGATTATTATAGATCAGGATATTGCAACACCTTCAGCAGGTATAACTAATCCATCTGGAATAACAACACTCACTTGTACAACAACATCAATTGATGTAACAGCTAACGGTGGTGGTACTTATTCATGGTCGGATGGAGCAACCGAAGTTGGAACTTCAGTTGCACTTTCAATTACTTCACCAGCCACTTATACCGTAACTGTAACTGCAAGCAATGGATGTACCGATACCGAACAGATTATTATAGATCAAGATATTGCAACACCCTCAGCAGGTATAACTAATCCATCTGGAATAACAACACTCACTTGTACAACAACATCAATTGATGTATCAGCTAACGGTGGTGGTACTTATTCATGGTCGGATGGAGCAACCGAAGTTGGAACTTCAGTTGCACTTTCAATCACATCTCCAGCTACTTATACAGTAACTGTAACTACAAGCAATGGATGTACAGATACCGAACAAATTATTATAGGTCAAGATATTTCTACACCTACAGCAGGTATTTCAAATACTTCTGGTTTAACAACTTTAACTTGTTCAACTACATCAATTGATGTAACAGCTACCGGTACAGGTACGTATTCATGGTCGAATGGAACTTCAATAGTTGGAACTTCAGCTGCTTTATCTATAACTTCACCAGCAACTTACACTGTAACTGTCACAGCTAGTAATGGTTGTACTGCTACTGATCAGATAATTATTGGTCAGAATATTACTGCACCTTCTCAACCAAATGTAATTATTCTACAACCTACATGCTCGTTATCTACAGCTACAATAAGTGTTACTTCAACAATAAGCGGTCTGCATTTTAGCAAAGATGGTACAACTTATACAAATACAACAGGCGTTTTTGCAAATATTGCGGCAAATTCTTCTTACAGTATTACAGCGAAAGCTGCCAATGGATGTATTTCTCCTGCAGCTACCGGAACTATTAATAATCAACCTGCTACGCCAATTGCACCTACAGCCACTGCTGCTTCCAGTCTTTTATCAACAGGTTTTACTGCTAATTGGAATACAGTTAGTGGTGCTACTGCATATAAGATTGATGTTTCAACGAGTATAATTTTTTCTAGTTTTGTAGCAACTTACAATGATTTAACTGTATCAACAGGACTTTCAAAAGTTATTAGTGGTTTGACTGCAAATTCTACTTATTATTTTAGAGTAAGAGCATTTAATGCGAGTTGTACAAGTATAAGTTCAAATGTAATAACCGTAAATACTTTGGGCATACCTACAGTTACTACTTCTGCAATTAGTTCTATATTAACTACAACTGCAACAAGTGGTGGAAATGTTACTGCTGACGGAGGATTAGCAGTTACAGCGAGAGGTGTTTGCTGGAATATATCAGGATCTCCAACTATTTTTGATAGTATTACATCAAATGCCTCTGGTACTGGTGTATTTGTTTCAAATCTAACAAATTTATTAGCTGGTACTACTTATTTTGTTAAAGCTTATGCTACCAACAGTATAGGTACTGCTTATGGCTCACAACTTTCGTTTACAACGGCTTCAGGTAGTGATATTATTGTAACCAATACTAACGATGCAGGTTCAGGTTCTTTACGTGAAGCATTAGCAAATATTACCAATGGTGGAGTTATACGTTTTGTTACTGGTATTGACGGGCAAACCATTACTCTCACAACTGGAACTTTGTACATTGATAAAAATGTAATATTTAACAACAATAATCACAATATTGGTATTAAAATCGCTGGAATAGGTTATAATATTATCATTTATGAGGGCAATACACTTACATTGGCGAGTGGTAGTAAATTTACTGTTTTAGGTGCAATTAAAAATGAAACACTTGTAATAAACACAAAAGAAACTTCAGGTTTGGTATTGGCTTCAGGTGCATCGTTTATTCACAATACTGTAGATTTGCCAGCTACTGTGCAACGCAATTTAACCAATGTATGGCATTTGTTTGGATCACCGTTTAAGAAAAATACTGGAGCTATGTTGGCAAATATAACAGGTACTACACAAATGATGCCTTATACCAATGGAACAGGCTGGGGAACTACTACTACATCACCGGTAACTTTATTTGTTCCCACAGTAGGTTATGCAATTAAGCCAAGTGCTACCATAACAGCATCCTTTAGCGGTAAATTGTATTACAGTGCCATACCTGCTGATTATACCACTTCATTAATTTATAATGGAACATCAGCTACGCAAAGCTGGAACTTAGTAGCCAATCCTTATACTGCATCTATTGACTTTAATTTGTTAGGAAAAACCAATTTGAGCAGTACATTGTATTATTGGGATAATGCATACAAACCCAACGTAACACCAATAGCCAGTGCATCGTATATGCGTACCTATAATTCGTGCAATGGAGTAGGAGTGCCGGCAGGAACAAATTCTTATATAGCACCATTACAGGGTTTCTTTGTAAAAGCAGTTTACACATCTCCCAAACTTGCTTTTATACCATCAGCTCGTATACATAAACCAATCACTTACTACAAAGACGCATCGAATACAGAAATCTTAGTTCGTTTGAAAACCGAAACAGAAGAAGGAAGCGATGAATTGGTAATTTGCAAAAACGAAAATTCTAAACTTGATTTTGAACAATTTGATTCAGAAAAACTGTTCAACGATTCACCTGTAGAAATCTATTCACAATCAACGAGTGGTGAAAATTTAGTTATCAATACCATCAATGTTACAGCAAACAACATTATTCCATTAGGAATAAGAGGCAATGCAGGTAAAAAAGTAAAGATAACTGCATTTGCATTAGAAACAGCCGAACAGGTCTATTTGGAAGACAGATTTAAAGGAAAGCTAATCAGTTTAACAGAAAATACAGCTTACGAATTTGAGTTACCAACCGAAAGTTTGATTGGCAGATTCTTTATCCGATTCAACAACACAAACGCTGCATTAACCACATCAGATGTGAAGGTGTTTGAAAACAACAACGAACTCAATATCATAGCCCAAACCGGTGAAGACTTGCAAACTGTTGAAGTATATTCACTTACCGGAGCTTGTGTATTTAAAGCCGAAGGCAACAGCAATGTATTTAACACCAAACTGCAATTAGCTCCGGCTGTGTATATGGTAAGAGTAAAAACTTCGATTGCTACACAAAATGTGAAAGTGAGTTGGAAATAATATGAATTACGAATTGAAAATTAGGAATTAGGAGATTGATATCTAATTAACTATTTAAACTAAAAGAGCCTGTATCCGATGGATGCAGCCTCTTTTTTGTGTAATCCGATGATGTTGAATTTCGATTAGAGATAATATTTAGCAGTGCATCTTAATATTTTTGTAAAATATTTACTGATGTTTAATAAATTTTAAAAATATTATTTAAATAAAAAAAAATATTACTTTTGCTTTATTACTTCAATAATAAAGCAAGATAGTGAGCCAATTATCTAATGAATAATATGTTCCTAATAAATGAAAACAAACAATAAAAAATTATAATAATTTATCATTAATCAACTCCCAAGTATTATGAAAAAACAATTACAATCTTAATTCTTTTTTTTGCATTTTTCCTAGTTAGTAATACTCATGCTCAATGTATCGTTAACGTTCCTGACACAAATTTTAAAACAGCCTTACTTGCCATACCAGGGATTGATATCAATACGGATGGTTTTATTCAATGTTCGGAAGCTGCTGCTTATACTGGAACTATTGATGTTTCATCAACAGGCATACATGATTTAACAGGAATTGAAGCATTCACTCAGATTACTTTTTTGAACTGTAGTTATAATTCATTAACAAGCTTGGATTTATCATCCAATACAACTCTTATTTATTTGAATTGTGATTATAATTCTTTAACAAGTTTGGATGTTTCAAACGATTCATCTCTTAGAACATTGACTTTTGATCATAATTCATTAACAAGTCTGGATTTATCATCCAATACAGCTCTTACTCATTTGTATTGTGGTTCTAATTCTTTAATAAGCTTGGATGTTTCATCCAATACAGCTCTTACTCATTTGTATTGTAGTTCTAATTCTTTAACGAGCATGGATGTATCATCCAATACTGCTCTTACTACTTTATATTGTGGTTTTAATTCTTTAACGAGTTTGAATCTATCAACCAATACTGCTCTTATTTATTTGTTTTGTCATAAAAATTCATTAACGAGCTTGGATCTATCATCCAATACAGATATTACTGTTTTATATTGTAGTTTTAATTCTTTAACAACATTGAATGTAAAAAACGGGAATAATATTAATTTTTCTAATTTTTATGCGAATAACAATCCTGGCTTAAGCTGTATTCAGGTGGATGATTCAGTCTGGTCAACCACTAATTGGTTAAATAAAGATGCAGGAGCAACATATAGTGAGAATTGCCATTATTGTTTTGTCAACATTCCGGATGCAAATTTTAAAAATGCATTGTTAGCCATATCAGGGCTTGATGCCAACAACGATGGTGAAATTCAGTGTTCTGAAGCTGCTGATTATACTGGTAATATAGATGTAAATGGTCTTGGGATTTATGATTTGACCGGTATAGAAGCTTTTAGTCAAATTCTTGCTCTAAATTGTATGAACAATCATTTAACAACATTGGATTTGTCAGGATGTACAAGCCTTGATGACTTGATGTGTATGAACAATCAATTAATAAGCTTGAATCTTACTGTATGTCCAAACATTTATAACTTGATGTGTATGAACAATCAATTACTTAGTTTAAATGTTGATGGATGCACCAGTCTTAATTTTTTGGATTGTAGTGACAACCAGCTAACAACATTGGATGTGTCTTCCTGTACAAATCTTTCATCGCTTTTATGTGTAAACAACCAATTAACAAAATTATACGCAAATAATGGTAATAATCTTTTTTGGTTTTCCTCTATTGATAATTCCTCATTATTTTGTATCCAAGTATATGATGCTGTATATGCAAATAATAATTTAATAAATGAAAAAGATTCATGGGCAACTTATAGTGAGGATTGTAATTATTGCACCAATCCAACTAATGGTGGCGAAATTGAAGCAAATTATAATGCTGTTTGTATTGGCGATACAGGTGTTGAGTTCTCTAACACTATTTTCCCTAGCGGAGAATCAGGTGTATTGGAATACCAATGGCAAGTTTCATTGGATGGTGTTAATTTTTCTGACTTAACGGTAGGGACTTATACTTCAACAGCTTATATTTCTGGTGTTTTAACTGATACTACTTATTTTAGGCGATTGTCAAGAGTAAGTTGTATGACTGACTGGACGGGTGCTGCAATATCAAATGTGATTATGATAAATGTTAATCCATTGCCAAATATACCTGTGATAGGTTTCATTACTCAAGCAAACTGTATAAATGCAACTGGAAGTGTAGAATTATCTGATTTGCCTATTGGAAATTGGACTGTTAATCCCGGTGCAAATCCCGGCTCATCTTTATCTGCAACAATATATAATTTGCCAAATGGAGTAAATAATCTTACAGTAACTGACGAAAATGGCTGTACTTCTCTTCCAACAGCAGATATAACAATAGATGCGCAACCTGAATTACCAACAATGCAAGCCACTTCTTTAAATGTTTCGTCAATATCTGCCCATTCAATGACAATCAGCTGGACTCGCGGAAGCGGAGACGGGGTTGTGGTTGTTGCAAGATATGGAAGTGAAATCAATACCGATCCACAGGGAGGAACAATATACAATGCCAATGCAAGCTTTGGAATGGGTGATCCTATTGGAAATGGAAACTTTGTTGTTTATAATGGAACAGATACATCAGTTAATGTAACAGGATTGTCAGCACAAACCTCATATTATTTTGCTGTTTATGAGTATAAATCATCTACAAATTGTTATTTAGTACCTGCTTTAACTGGGAGCGCAACCACAACTTATTATTGTACTGCAGGTGCAATTGATAATACAAATGATTATATAACAAATCTTACGATAGGCTCAATAAACCATTCTTCAGGAAATGGAAGCAACGGATATGAAGATTTTACTTCTGAATCTACACCTTTAGGAATAGGAGATAGTATATCAGCTACTATAAGTTTCATTAATTCTGATACTTCTTCTCAATTATTAATTTGGGTTGACTGGAACCATGATGGAGATTTTGATGATGCAAATGAAAATGTCTACGTTTCAAATTCTTCAATAACTTCTTCTCACACAACAGCAAGTTTTTCAGCACCAGTTGGTGCAGTTTTAGGTGCTACCAGAATGAGAGTCAGGTTGAATAATTCAGCTACCGGTCCTAATATTACTCCATGTGGATATTCCGATCTTGGAGAAGTGGAAGATTATACATTAATTCTTTACAATACAAATGTTGATGCAGGCTCAGATTTAACGGTTTGTCTTCATGATTCCGTTCAATTACAAGCAATTGGTGGATTGATTTATAACTGGACACCCACAGAAGGATTAAGTAATCCTAATATAGCCAATCCGTATGCTTCGCCACAGGTTACAACAAAATATTATTTAAATGCTAATGCTCAAGGACCCAATTTAATTGTTAATGGTGATTTTTCATCTGGGAATACAGGTTTCACAAGCGATTATACTTATTCAAACTCAAATAATACAGAAAGTTATTACACAGTTACGCCTTCGCCATACTGGTGGCATAATTTATTCAGCGAATGTGGAGATCATACCACTGGGAATGGTAATATGATGGTAATGAATGGTTCTTTTTCCAACAATACAGTTATTTGGTCAGAAACTATTACAGTGAAACCACACACCAACTACGCTTTTTCATCATGGGTGACTTCAGTTCACCCATCAGATCCTGCAATATTACAATTTTCGGTGAATAATAATTTATTAGGAACTTCTTTTAATGCATCTTCTACAACTTGTAATTGGGAAAGATTTTATCAGGTGTGGAATTCAGGAAATGATACTACCGCTGAAATAAAAATTGTAAATCAGAACATTGTTTATTTTGGAAATGATTTTGCACTGGATGATATTTATTTTTCGGAAATGGAAGCAATAAGTGATTCAGTAATTGTTACTGTTTTAGATCTTCCCTCTGCTCCAATTATTGAAAGCATTTCACAGCCAACTTGCCTACAAGCCAATGGAAGTGTATCATTAAGTGGTTTGCCTTCAATCGGAGGATGGATAGTAAATCCTTGGAGTATCAGCGGCTCAGGAAATACCTTATTAACAACAAACCTTTCTGCAGGAACTTATAGTATTACCGTTACCAATGCCAATGGATGTACTTCAATTCCTGCTACAGATGTTGTTATTGATCCACAACCTATACAAACATCTCCTGTTATAACTATTCTTTCACAACCAAGCTGTAGTCAAACAACAGGAGATATTGCGTTAAATGGTTTACCTGATACTTGGGTTTTATCTCAAGACCCAGGATCAACAATTATAGGAAGCGGTACTACAACAACTATATCAAATCTTACTACCGGAGTTTACAATTTTACGATTACAAATTCCGATGGATGTGTTTCGATCCCTACTGAGGTGACTATTGAAATGCAGCCAGTTCAATTACCACCTGTAGTTGGAACTGTAACACAACCAAGTTGTACAGAACCAACAGCAAGTATCGAATTAATTGAATTACCAAGCGGAAACTGGGTAATTAATCCGGGAGCAATTACTGGCTCAACTACATCCACAGTTATAGTCGGTCTTACAGAAGGAATATATAACTTTACTATTACCAATGAAGATGGATGTACATCCTCAGCATCTGCAGATATAACTATTAATACCGCACCTATTCAGTCACCACCAGTAATTGGAACTATAATACAACCTTCATGTTTATTGTCAACAGGAAGTGTTGAATTAACCGATTTACCTGATGGAAACTGGACGATTAATCCCGGGTCAATTACTGGATCAACTTCTTCTATTACTTTTTCTAATTTAGCAGCAGGAACATACACTTATACCGTTACAAATGCTGACGGTTGCACATCATTGGCTTCTTCTGATGCAATTGTTGATGTTCAACCGATACAGCCACCTCCTGTAGTTGGAACTATAGTGCAACCAAGTTGTTATGTAGCAACAGGAAGTGTTGAGTTAACTAATTTACCTGATGGTGACTGGACGATTAATCCTGGATCAATCACTGGTTTTTCCTCCTCCATAACTATTTCTAATTTAGCTGCCGGAACATACACTTATACTGTAACTAATGCAGATGGATGTACCTCAATTCAATCCGAGGATATTGATATTCAAACTCAACCATTGATACCCGATGCTCCGTCAGGTGCATCATCTCAATCTTTTTGTAATAGTGCAAATGTAAGTAATTTGATAGCTTCAGGAAATATTATTAAATGGTATGATGCTGTAAATTCAGTGACTGTTCTCGATAGTTCAACAGCATTAATTGATGGGAATCATTATTTTGCAAGCCAAACTGTTAATGGTTGTGAAAGTACAAACTGGTTAGATGTAAATGTTACAATTAATCCGAACCCATCTGTAAATATTGGGTCTGTTTTAACAACTATATGCCAGAGTGCTACAACCGTGGCATTAGGAGGTTCTTTTGGAGGAAGTGCTACAGCAGCCATCTGGGATGACGGAGGAGCTGGTGGTACATTTTTTGGAAATGATGGTTCATCTCCTTTTACTGCAACATATACAACATTGCCTACAGCATCTTCAACTGTTTTATTGACTTTAACAACAAGTGGAGGTAATTGTGGGGATACATCGGCAAGTAAAATCTTATCAATAAACCTAGTATCTGTAGGTGGAACAATAACAGGATTAAACAGCATTACCTATGGCTCATCCACAGGAACTCTGACATTGGACGGTTATACTGGAAATATCCAGAAATGGCAGAAGAAATTAGGGGCAGGTAGTTGGATAGATATTAACAATACTATTTCAACATATTCTGAAATACCTGATTCAGCCGGGACATGGAATTATCGTGCAGAAATAAAAAGTGGTGTATGTTCTATGACATATTCTTCCGAATTTTCTGTAACTGTTAATAAAAAAGCCTTAAGTATTACTGCAGACAATAAAACTAAGAATTTTGATGGATTTGTGTTTAGTAATCCTTATACAGTAACTTATTCAGGTTTTGTTACAGGAGAAAATTCATCTGTATTGAATGGTAGCTTAAGTTTTAGTGGTACTGCTATTACTGCTACAGCAATAGGTAATAATTACACAATAATACCCGGTGGCTTTACTTCTGGTAATTATTTTATTACATATTACAATGGAACATTAACTATAACTAATTCTTCTTGTAATGCTGTTGTCTTAAATAATCAAAATAGCGGAGCTGGTTCATTAAGAGAAGCAATTGCAACTGTTTGTGATAATGGGACGATAACTTTTGTCAACAATATGAATGGACAAATTATTAATTTAACAACGGGAACATTAATTATTAATAAGAATATTATCCTTAATGACAGTAACCTGATGAATGGTTTTGCAATTAATGGGCTTGGTGATAATATTACTATCATTTCTGGTAAAAAACTTACAATAGCAAACAATAGCAAAATTACAGTTACAGGAGCAATTAAAAATAATTCTGGTATTAGTGGATTGCAAATAGCCTCCGGAGCATCGTTTATACACAATACAGTGGATTTGCCAGCTACTGTGCAACGCAATTTAACCAATGTATGGCATTTGTTTGGTTCACCGTTTAAGAAGAATACGGGAGCTATGTTGGCAAATATAACAGGTACTACACAAATGATGCCTTATACCAATGGAACAGGATGGGGAACTACTACTACATCACCAGTAACTTTATTTGTACCCACAGTAGGTTATGCAATTAAGCCAAGTGCTACCATAACAGCATCCTTTAGCGGTAAATTGTATTACAGTGCAATTCCAGCAGATTATACCACTTCATTAATTTATAATGGAACATCAGCTAATCAAAGCTGGAACTTAGTAGCCAATCCTTATACTGCATCTATTGACTTTAATTTGTTAGGAAAAACCAATTTGAGCAGTACATTGTATTATTGGGATAATGCATACAAACCTAACGTTACGCCAATAGCCAGTGCATCGTATATGCGAACCTATAATTCGTGCAATGGAGTAGGAGTGCCGGCAGGAACTTTATCATACATAGCACCATTGCAAGGCTTCTTTGTAAAAGCAGTTTATACATCACCCAAACTAGCTTATACACCATCAGCCCGTGTACATAAACCAATCACTTACTACAAAGATGCATCCAATACAGAGATCATAGTTCGTTTGAAAACAGAAACTGAAGAAGGAAGCGATGAATTGGTTATTTGCAAAAACGACAATTCGAAACTTGATTTTGAACAATTTGATTCAGAAAAACTGTTCAACGATTCACCGGTAGAAATCTATTCGCAATCAACGAGTGGTGAAAATTTAGTTATCAATACCATCAATGTTACAGCAAACAACATTATTCCATTAGGAATAAGAGGCAATGCAGGTAAAAAAGTAAAGATAACCGCATTTGCATTAGAAACAGCCGAACAGATCTATTTGGAAGACAGATTCAAAGGAAAGCTAATCAGTTTAACAGAACATACAGCTTACGAATTTGAGTTGCCAACTGAAAACCTAATTGGCAGATTCTTTATCCGCTTCAACAACACAAACGCTGCATTGACTACATCTGATGTGAAAGTGTTTGAAAGCGACAACGAACTCAATATCATCGCCCAAACAGGGGAGGAGTTAAAGACGGTTGAAGTATATTCACTTACCGGAGCCTGTGTATTCAAAGCAGAAGGCAATGGTAATGTATTTACTACCAAATTGCAATTAGCTCCGGCAACGTATATGGTAAGAGTAAAAACTTCGATTGCTACACAAAATGTGAAAGTAAGTTGGAAATAATACTTGTTAAGAATATAACATCTTAATAACTAATTTATTATATAAATAAAAAGAGCCTGTAATCCGATGGATGCAGGTTCTTTTAGTTTATTTATTATTAATATACCAAAATTTTTATATAAATTTGTTTTGTTTTTTTAGCAAATTTATTTCATCTAATACTAAACCGCTAACATGATACTTAAATATGTTGTATATTTGCAATATGAAAAAATTACAATTAAAACAGCATTTAACGACAGCAGAACTTTCAAGTAAGTTTATGTCCTGTACAAATTTA
>Ga0247840_10001613_pt1 | contig 43669 bp, 32 predicted proteins | sample LaCruzMarch2015__FD_192404 | JGI IMG/M metagenome (GOLD analysis project Ga0247840, IMG submission 192404) | Freshwater microbial communities from meromictic Lake La Cruz, Castile-La Mancha, Spain - LaCruzMarch2015_17m | ecosystem: Environmental > Aquatic > Freshwater > Lake | place: Spain... | reverse complement strand
TGCCCCCGCTGGTACGCCAGGAGAGGAGACTCCATCACCAGTTTGGGCGTCCGCCTTCTCGACGAAACCAGCTGCCCCCCCGGACCCCGCTGGTACGTTAGGAGAGGAGGCTCCATCACCAGTTTGGGCGTCCGCCTTCTCAACGAAACCAGCTGCCCCCCCGGACCCCGCTGGTACGTTAGGAGAGGTTATAAAAGTAGGCCTTCTTGACTGGCCAAACGGACTGGCTGCATAGACCTCTGGCATAAAGTCTGTCGTTTCTTCTAGTATCCATTTATTTTTGTATCGCAGAAGCACTTGAGCATGGCCAATGCTATCCGCATATAGACCGCCCTCATACGGTATTACCATACTCACGAACGCCACTGGGATATCCGCGTAGCCGTAAATAATGGTGGATATTAAAGTGCCTATGTCGCAGTTGGCCGGTATTCTTTTACCCTGATCCAAGTAATGGCTAAACGCCTGACCCCAGGTATTACCAATTTTTTTAAAGGGGACCTTTTTGTTATATTCCGCATCCTGCGCGAGGATTTCATGTACGGCCTGTCGGACGAGTTCGTCCCGTTTTTCTTTCGGCTTCTTTTTGATGGGATCAATGATCTTCTTCCATTGCTTCGGAAAATCCCTTCGCTCCTGTTGGGAGAGCACCGGTGGCGAAATATCCAGATCGCCAACCGCCTTGGCGTTTCCAAGAAGAGTCTGGTTGGCGAAACGTATCGTGTAAGAGATTTCTGCTGAGCCGTATTCCTTGGCCTCAAGAGTCACGCGTCTGTCGCCGTCGAAATGAATGGGTACGGGTTTGCCGGGAACAACATGCACCTCGCTGATGTATCCGTCGAGCCTGAAAGGCAGGTTAAAGGAACCCTGGGAGGGAACCGTAACCGTGACTTGGCTTGAAACAGTGTCCTGGATCGGTGTCTTACGATGGAACGAAATAGGCTGCCATGATCCGTCGTCCGGAGACAGCCCGTAAACCCCGATGACAAGATGATCTAAAGGGGATGTTACGCTTCCGTATTTATCCGTTGGCTCTGTCTTGCCTTCGGATAACGAAGCTTTGTTTTGACTCATAAAAGACTGTTTCATTGCATCGTCTGGAAGAACGTGAACAGCAATGCCCGAGACGGGGGGATCTCCAACGGGCGGACTCTGAACAGGGGGGACTGTCCAGTTCCAGTGGGCCCAAAGGAATGTTCCCAGCGTGACGATCAGGAGAAGGATAACAACAGCTTTCTTCCAGAAACGCGTAACCGGAGACCTCTTCCGTTGCGGATCTTTTGTTTTGATTTCCGCAACCGCTTTTTGCACTTCCCGGAGCCGTTCTGCTACACGGGAAATTAGCATCTCCGCTGTTCTTACCGAGGGTCCGCCCTCCGCCCCGAATAGACGTCTGTCCAGCACGGCGATCCCTTCGTTCTTCCGCGAGCCTCGGCTTCCGGAGGGAGTGGGGACCTCGGGCAGGAGGATCACCGGGGACTGGGACGGTTCACCGGGAAACTCGCCCGTCCACACCGTGGCACCGGCGGAGGCCAAGGGCTGGAACCGTGCGTCCGTGGATTGTTCAAAACCGGCGTTCTGGAAATCTTGGTCCGTCACGTCAAAGAGGCCGGGGTCCAACGGAACGACCGTCTCTTTTTTTGACATCGCTTCCCAGTCACGGGTGTTGGGGAAAAACGATCGCCCTTTCTGTCGTTCAGCCTCCAAGAGGGGGGCCAGCTTTCCCCGCAGGTAAAGCCGCAGGTTCATCCGCTCGGTGTGTTCGCCTTTCACTTTTTCTATGTCGGCGGGTCGCTGTTTAACCTCAATCAGTGCGGCCAGGGTGTTCACAAGGGCAAAACGATCTTCGGAAATCCATTCCGGGCTGGTCAGCCGATCAATGATCTGTTGCAGGCCCACCAGAGAAGCCGTCGTCCCTTGGCCGGTGGGCATGAGGGAGAGGGATGTGCGCTCTTGGGAGAGTTCACCGGTCGCCGCCCGGGGCAGACACAGGTGCAGTTCCGGGGCCATGTTCAACCGATCCGAGGGAAGACGGTGAGGTTCAATTTCGTTGCCCTTGATCCGGAGCGAGGCGATGGGGGCCTCCACACCCGAGGAACCGGGCCGATAGAAAAAACCGGACTCCCGACGCATCTCTTCCACGGTGGAGGAAGGAATGGGCTTGTCCGATCCGTTTGGAAAAAGATAATTTTCAAAAACCTCCTTGAGCCCCATCCCAACACCGGGGTCTTGAACACTCCATCCGTCTTCTGTCAACGTCACCGTCACCGGGTCCGCTTCCTCCAGGGAGGGCGTTGGGCCGTCCCCGCGGTATAAATAGTCCTCGGGTTTGTTCAACAGCTCACCGTTGAACAGGACAGGGCCCTCGGTGTTAAGTTTATACCATCGTCGCAAAAGCGTTTCCCGACGGGTCAATTCCTCCGGGGAGAACGGTCGGATCACCCGGACATGGGTTCCTGAAAACCCTTTCGGTTTTTCCTTGATTCTGTAATTGAAATAGGTGTCTCGTCCCACCTCCCACAGCCAGACTTCCACCAGACGACCATCGTCTTTTTTTGAGGTTTGAATCACCCGGCGGTGGGATGGTTTTTCCATATCCATCTGCTTGCCACCCAGACCAAACTGGCCGATCCAATCAACGATTCCTGAATTTTTCTTGATGGCGTCCCGAGAATTGTTGATGGCTTCCCGCATGGATTGGGCCGGATCCACGGCTTGAAGATGGGTGAGCGAATAGGTGTCTCCCGCACGGGAGACGGCGTCGCGATGTTCCTCCATCTTCCCGGCCAAAAACCCTTCAGACCGGTAGTCCTCTTCACTCTTGCCCTGCCCCCTCAGGATTTCCATGACTTTAATGAACTCGCCCAATTTGTAACCGCCGGTGGCGGGGTATTCTATGTCGGGCTGGTCCTCGGGAACGGAAGCCGTTTCGGACGTGAACAACAAGAGCCCAAAGGCCCACAGAAAAGGGTCCGAAGGATGAACGATGCCAACGAGGAGGATGAACAACAAGACAACGATCCGATTCAAGGAAAATCCCCCCGCCCCCCCTTTTCCAAAGAGGGGAAACGCCAAAGGACCGAGAGGCCCTTTGGATCGGAGAGTTTCAACAGTGTGACGAAGGAAACGCATCAGAGAAACACGGAAACCGGTGAGGGGGCGTTCTTCGAAGGCGAGTGTTTCCTCGCGGAGGGTCACGGCCACCTGGACCCCAGCGGCTGGGAGGGACACCTCCGCCGTTCCGGCGGACAGGGAAATTTCGGCGGGGGTGTTCCCCAATCGTTCCACGATGGCGGGCGCGGCGGAGAGAGATTCGGGTTGCATCAAAGCGGAAGCCCCCGCCACGAGGGACGCCGCCAAAACGGGGAGGCTCCTTCCTTCCCCCGCGGGCTGTATCCCCAAAAAAAGACGCTCGCCGGCGAACCGTTTTTCCAAGGGCGTTTGCGGCCGCCGGAACACGTCCAAGGATTGTGCCCCGGAAGAATCCTCCACAGCCCCCACCGGGGGCGTGACCGTCATCACGGAAATCCCTTGTTGTTCCAATCGTTGCGTCACGCCCGGCGAATGAAACCCTCCCGCCACCAAAGCGGAAACAGACGCTCCCCGCCGGTCCATCTGCCGGATCAAATTATCCGCCATGGCCCTGTCTCGTGCTTCGGCCCGCTCGTAAAAAACCTGAAAATCGGCCAGATCGGATCGTAGATCTTCAGGAACGGATTCTAAAACCAACGGATCGTCTCGCAGGGACCGCCATTCCCCGGGTGTCAGGGAAAAGTCGGCCAGACGACTCAGCAGGGACAGGCGGCGATCCCGTTCTATGAGCGTCTTTTCCGATGGAGAAATAATTCGTCGACGATACCCCTCTGCCTCCAAAAGAGTGAATTCACGGTCAAGAGCGTCTGGGACGATGGACTCCGCGGCCCGAACGTAACGAAGGTAGGCGTCCAAAGCCGGACACGGAAGAGAGACCCCGCGGGATTTCGCCAAGGCTCGAAGCCGGTCGTAAAAACGGGCGGATCCTCCCCCTAACCAACGGTGATCCACAGACCAACGGGCCATTTCCGTCAAATCTTCCGGCCTCAGAACCGGGGACAACATCTCAATGAAATTCTTCCGTTCTTTCTCCGCTTCATGGAAATCCACCGTTTTTTCCATGCCCCAAACCTTGAGGAATTGGGACGATTGGGGAAAATCCTTCGGAGAGTTCCCTTCAAAGAGGGTTTCTGCGTATGTCCCTAGACTCGTCTTCCCTTGCCGGCGGGATTCCATCACCCCATCAAAAACCGCCAAACTCGGGTTGAACACTTCGTCTTTTTCAAGGACCAATTTCCGGTGAATTTCTTCCAGAGCGGTCCGTGCGGACGCCATCTTTCCAGACGAACGCAAATAAGCGTCCACATTGGAACGGTAGAGGATCGCATCGTCCACACCTGTCAGAAAAGGGATCGGGCCCGCCGACACCATGGCCCCATGCACCGGTCCCGTGACGCGACCGGCTCGCAAAAGACTGTCCGCCGCCAAACGAACGGCGTTCCGTTCTGGAAAAACGCGGAACAAACCCAAGTCCACAGGGGCCCAAGCCCCCTCCAACCCCACGAAGTCCACGGTCCCGCCCAGTTTTTCCAAAACGCCCGAAAGAGCCTTTTGAGCGTTTTCGTTTAAATGAACGTCTTGGAGAATAACGACCGTGCGGGAAGACGGGCGAGGCCAAGAGGAAACGGCCTGAACCGAAAATCCGTCCCGAGCGAACAGCGTGGCCAGATCGGAACATTTTCCCAAGGGGAGAGAGGAACGAGAAGGAGAAAAAGCGGAACGATCCACCGAGGGGAACACAGACGGATTGACCAGAGAAGACAAAAGGGACGGAGGACCAACCTCCCGTTGTCTGTGCCGAAGCGACTGGCGTCGCTCCGCCCAAAACGTGGAAGCCTCCACGAAAGGGGCACTAACAACGTGAAAGAAGAACACCGTCGTGGCCAGAACGGAAAAAAAAGGGACAAACGAACGATTCCTTCCTCGTTGATTGAACACATCAACACCTCCGCCCCGACACAACAAGCATCGCTGCAGAAGTATTATAACCGAAAAGATTTAAGGCAACATAACGTACATGTAAAATCTGTGTGACGAAAAAACCTAAAAACGGAAGTTGCCCCCAATTTTCTTTAGATTCGTCATACCGGCGAAGGCCGGTATCCAGAAGATTTTTTTGTTTCTTCGACGGAAATTTCACGAACTAGATACCGGCCTTCGCCGGTATGACGAGACTGAAAGACTTTTTTAAGATTCACCCATTGGGTGACTCTTTTTCATTGACCAATCAAGACTAAAACGTAATCTTATCAATGCTTTGCCTTGTTTTCATAAGAGTCCAACTTCCGTTTTTAGGTTAAAAGCGGGGAAAAGAATCAAGATTTTCCCTCTTCTCTTTTGCCCCATTTTTAGGGTCAAGAATCTTCCACAAAAGTTCCGTAACCTCATCGGTTTTTTTTCGCAAATCCTCTTTAAGTCCGCCATGAAGTCGCACAACGCAAAGACGAATGACAGCCCCCAAAATCATCGAGCCCCCCACGTAAGGGTCCAAGTCCCGGTAATCCCCTTTGGCTTGTCCTTCGCGAATCATGGCCAACACCGTGTGACCCGGGTGCTGGTAATCCGCTGGGAACCGAACCAACTCCCGGTGTTCCGATAAAATCAAAAAACTAAACAGGTCCCGCTGGGTCTCAAAAGCTTCAAAACAAACCCGTATAAATATCCTCAATTTTTCCTTCCCCTCAGTCCCTTCGGCCACCCGTTGCCCCAGCTCCCGCGTGAACTCGTTTACATGAGTTGAAAAAATGAACCAAGCCAGCTCGTCTTTGCCTTTAAAGTGCCGATAAAACGCCCCCTCGGACACACCGCTGGCGTTGGCGATGTCTTTGGTGGTCGTCCCATCAATTCCCTTGGCCACAAACAACCGCACCGCCGCCTTCATCACCCGCGGCAACACCGTGTGCACTTTCGCTGGATCAATCATCAACTTCATAACCCCACCCCCAAGAGTAAGTAAACGCTCACATTTTAATTCAGAAGACGCCCCTTGTCAAGGTGTAAGGGGCCGTCTCATTATCGATTTTGTGTGTTTTTTAGGTCGGATGGGGACTGAGTTAATTTTTAAACGCGATACTCATACCCACACGAAAGGTTCGTCCGGGCTGGGGGTTGCGTGTGACAACCGCGGGCCACGTGCTCCAATCTTCGTCACAGGTCATGGCGTAATGACGATCCAAAATATTATCAATAGAAAAATACAATTCGGCCGCTAAAATTCGCTTGGACACTTTTGTGCCCCAAAGAGCGTAGGGGGCGAGGACCACACCTTGATCTCCATCTTCATAAAACTGTTTTGACGTGTATTGAACGGTGTTGAGCCACTCAAAACGCCCCCCCGGGGTCCACCAAACCCGACAATGAACCATATGCCGTGGGGTCAACCGTAAGGCCACGCGAGTGGATTCCCCAAGAGTGTTTCCGATGGCGTGGGTGTAGGTGTAAGCCAAGCCTCCAGAAACCGATGGCAGGAAGAGTCGATGATGAGATTCAACCTCCACGCCAGATATTTGAGCAGAGGGGGCGTTGTCAACGGTTGTACCGGAATTCGTGAGTGCAATATAGTCTTTCATCTCGGTGTAAAATCCCGTGACCCCTATCCAAGAAGAACTCGACGAAATGAGTTCAACCCCCGCATCGTAACTCCAAGATTTTTGTGGCTTAAGATTGGGATTCCCATTGAAACCGGGGCCCCGTGCCCCCAACTCCAGAAAACTAGGGGCCCGAAAAGACCGCGACGCGTTTCCTGATATTTTTAAAAAAGGTTCGGGAGAACAAACCAACGCCAGACGAGGGTTCCAAACACCTGAATAATCGCTGTGGTCATCGTAACGAACCGCCGGAATCGCTCGCCAAATGCCTTTGGATAAATCAGCCTGAACATAGGTTCCGATATTGCTCACATGAATTCCATTGTTCCCATAGGCACTGTAACTTTTTTCTCCATCCCACCCATAGGCCCCCCCCACGGTCAACCAGTTGTCCCACAACCATTGGGTGTCGTTGCCCCAAAAGAAACTATCCATTTTGAAATCGGGGGAAGCCTCCCGTGTGGGCAAAGTCTTGTATTCATTTTTAGACTGATAAAAAGTTGTTTTTATATTCGACCGTCCCAAGGGGAAAAATAAATCTTGATTGGAACGCACAGTCTTGTCTTCCACCCGTCCATAAGGATCCACGGGCACTCGCTCTCTATGACCGTCCCACTCGCTCACGGGAAGGGACGTCCCCTTTGGATTTCCCACCTCCCCATCCACCACCGAAACCCCCGCAGAAACCCGGGCCCCGTTCAGTGCCGTGTAGCCTCCTCGAAAAGACCCAAAAACGTTATCCGTGTCTTGATTTTCCATAAAACCGTCCGAAAGAGACCGCCCCCCGCTCACCCGCACATCCCCGGACCCCACGCGGGCACTGAATTCTCCTGCGTAAAGTTTTTCATAAAAAGATCCAACCCCTACGCGAAAAACAGTCAAGGGGGTGTCCCCTTGGGGACCTTTAGAAACCAAGCGAACAACGCCCCCCATGGCGTTAGGACCGTAAAGAGCCGAAGCCCCCCCCCGCAACACCTCAACCCGTTCCAAATCCACCACAGGCAGTTGAGACACATCCACATTTCGACTAGACACACCCGACAAAGGCATATCATCCAAAAGAATGACGGTCTGAGCCGAATTTGGGGACCCCCGAAGGCGAAGTGTGGTCAACGTCCCCAGCGTTCCAGATTTTTCAATTTTAATCGAGGGAACAACAGACAGGGGGTCCGCTAAAGTGATTGCGTTTTGATCCCACAGGTCTTTGCCACTCACCACCGACACGTTGGTGGGCATTTTTTTTCGTGGTTCGGCTTTTCGCGTTAAACTTAAAAACACATCGGGATCTTTCGCCGGGGCCGTGGACGTCACCACCACCGGTTCCTCGGCCTTCAGTTTTGGAGATAAAAGAGCCAACACCGACAGCAGACACACGTATTTCATAAGAACTCCCTTTTGTTTATTTTTCATCGTCATTTCAGATTTTACCGGAACGACGGGACAACCGGAGCGGAGGTTGTTTTCTTAAATTGAATCGGGCCGGGGCATTCGCCCCGAGGAGGGGACATCACAACATCCACCCCATAAACCTCCCGAAGAGGTTTTGGCGTTAACACCTCCAAAGCCAACCCTTGGGCGTGGACACGACCGTCTTTCATCAATAAAAGGTGCGGGCACCAGGACGCGGCCAAATTCACGTCGTGCAAAATGGCCACCACCCCTAAGCCTCGATCTTTTCGTAACGTGTTGATCACCTCCACCAGTTCCACCTGATGGCGAGGGTCTAGGTGAGCCGTGGGCTCGTCCAACAAAAGAACTTTAGGCTCTTGGGCCAAGGCCCTCGCCAATAGAACCCGCCGTTTTTCCCCTCCCGACAAACGATGAACGGGCCTGTGCCTTAACCCCACCAAATCCGTTTCTTCTAAGGCCCGGGCCACCTGGCGGCGATCTTCCCGCCCCAACGTGCTCCACGCACCGGTTCGGCAATAGCGCCCCAGCCGAACCATCGCTTCCACGGTCAAATGAAAAACCGAGTCCAACTCTTGGGGCACCCACGCCACCCGCTGGGCCGTGGCTTTGGCCGAAAGACGGTTAACGGGTTCGCCCAAAAGGGAAACCGTCCCTTGCTCGGGGATAAGGGATCCCCCCAACAACCGCAACAGGGTGGACTTCCCGGCTCCGTTGGGCCCCAACACACCCAAAAGTTCTCCTTCCTTTAACGAAAACCCAATAGACGTCAAACCAAAACCCCGGCCCCCCTCGTTCGAGGGATAAGAAAAACAAAGATTCTCCACCCGCAAGAGAAGGGTCATCCCAACTTCTTCCGTTCTCTTCTTAAAATGATCAGAAAAAAGGGTGCTCCCACCAACGCCGTCACCACCCCCACGGGAATTTCTTGGGGAGCCAAAAGCGAACGACCCAAAGCGTCCGCCAAGACCACCAACATCGCCCCCATCACAACCGAAACGGGCAGGGCCCCTCTGTTATAAAACCCCACCAACAACCGATCCGTGTTGGGCACCACCAACCCCACAAACGGAATCACCCCGTTAAAAGTCACCGCCAACCCCGTGGCGAGAGCGCACAAAACAACCGCCCCCCAGCGGAATCGGGCCACGGCCAACCCTAAGGAACGGGCCGTGTCATCGCCCAAAGACAATAAATTCAAGGCGGGGGCTAAAAGAAAAAGAGCCCCCAACACCAAACCGCCCACCCCCAAGAGGGGGACCAACCGCCCCCACGGGGGAGACTCCAAACTGCCCAACAACCAAAAAAGGATCCCCACGCTTTCTTCCCGACGGGCTTGAGATAAAATAAACGTGAGCAAAGACGACGTGAGGGCGTGAAGAGCCGCTCCGGCCAAAATCATCAGTGTGGCACTGGGCGTCCCCCCACCCCGGGCCAGAAAAAGCACCGCCCCCAACGCGATCAAGGCCCCAGCCATGGCGGCCACGGGCTGAGCGATCCCGACCAACAATCCCACAGCGGACCCCAAGGCCGCCCCCGAAGAAACGCCCAGCAAATAGGGATCCGCTAACGGATTGCGAAGAAGCCCCTGAAGGGTACACCCAGCCCCGGCCAACAATCCCCCCACCAACCCACCCAACAGCACCCGGGGCAAACGAATCCGCCAAAGAATTTCCTGAGCCGCCCCGGGCTCGGTGAACGCTTTCCAAAACCCACCGGAAAGATCCACGGCCCCCACACTCAAGGCCCCGAAGAAAACAGTCCCCCCTAAGACCAACAACCCCAAAAACAAAACCCAGTTCTTTGATTTTTTCATTGTTATCGAACGACTCGTCCGAGTTCTCTTGACCGTTTTCTCGGATCGTCTCTTGTATCCTTGAAAACTGTTTTTTCTAAATTCTCACCACGTCGAATCCGAATCAGTTCTTCAAGGGCCTGAATAATTCTAGGTCCCGCCCGAGAAAACAAATCCCCATCCAAAGCGATCACCCGCCCCTCACGAACCGCGGGAATAGTTCCCCACCCCGGGCGACGCACAACATCGTCAACAGACACATGGTCCGTGAAAAAAATCCAATCCGGGGCCTCACGCACCACCCACTCAGCGGACACCAAAGGCATCTCGTTGCGGGTGTCGGGAACAATATTCTCAAACCCCGCTCGGTCCAACAAACGTCCCTGCAAACTCGAGCCACCCACGGCCTGAAGGGGGTGAGGCCACACCTCAAAAAAAACCTTCGGTTTTTTTTCCGATGCCAAGTTTAGGGGCAGACGATCCCTTTGAGCCTGAAGATCAGCCAATAATTTTTCAGCCTCCGTGGAACGGCCCACGGCTTTTCCTAAATCTCGAATGATTTTAAAAACATCGTCAATGGATTGGGCTCGGGTGGCGGGGAAAAACGAAACGGGAAGGGAAAAGCGTTGGAAATCGGACAAATATCTTTTATGGGAATCGTCGGCCAAAACGAGGGTGGGGGCCAACGCCACGAGGGGTTCCCAGCGGGGCACCACGCCCCCCACGCGCGGGAGACCGGGGAAACAGTTCGGCCGTTCGGCGTCGGAAACAGCCACCAAATCGTCCGCCCCTCCCAAGGCCACTAAAATTTCCGTGTGGGACGGGAGCAAACTCACCACCCGCTGATCGGTGGCAAACAAAAGCCCCCCCATAAAAGTGGGGATTAGGGCGAACAGGATTATTATTTTTTTGGACAAAAAAATACCCATCCGCCTAAAGGGGGATGGGGACATGAACCCACCCCAACAGAGGTCTGAGGAGTGGGTGTCAAATCCTTCCCGCGAAGGCGCCTTTCAGCGTTTCCCTAAAATCCCACGACGCACCGGGGAATTTCGGGTTTGTCCCTTCCGCTGTAGACCGGACTTATGTTCCACTTGAAACCGTGGAACCTTCACCGTTGCGGGGCAGTGCCTGATTGACAGGACTTCCTCAGCCGAAGGGTATGATGGGCGCTATTTTAGGTGACTCTCCCATGAAAGTCAAGAAATCATTTCAACGGGAATCCATTTTCTGACGGAATTAATGAGATACACCCCATCGGCTGTCAAAAGATCCCCGGGAACCAAGGTTCGTTCCCGAAGGACGCCTCGATCCAATCCCTGTTGACGAAAAACCCCGGGGAGCAACCCCTCTTTCACCGGCGGTGTGTAAAATTTTCCCCGCTTTTTAACCACCAAATTCGCCCGGGTGGATTCGGTCAAAGCCCCTCGCTCGTTAACCAAAAGCACATCGTCCGCGTCAGGACGGAGCCCCCGTTGCCGATCATACACGTCCCGCACCGTCGTCTTGTGATACAAAAACGGGTCTTGACGGTCCACGGGGACCGTTGAAATCGCCACCCGCCAAGGGGGTTCAACCAAACCCAAGGGCACAACGTGGACAAGGGGAGAACCGTCCGATGACATCGTCAATCGAACGCGGTGAAGGCCCCGGGGATTTTCCTTTTGAACGGTTCGAAGAACAGATTCCACCGTCTTTTTATTCAAAGACCAACCAAAACGTTTCGCCGTAAAAATCATCCGGTCCAAATGTTTTTTAAGAAGAAACCACCGACCTTCTTCCAAACGCAGCGTCTCCAAGGGAGACCCCGCCCGGGGCGAAGGGGAAAGGAACCGACTTTTCAAAAGACATTCGTCGTATTCCCGCCCCGCTTGGCTCGGCCACGTCACACCGCTCCCCACGGGGCATCGGGCGGTGCCTGTTTGGGTGTCCAGCGTGAGCGTGCGAATGGCGACATTAAACGTCCAACACCCCCCGGGACGCAAAAGGCCAACGGCCCCGGTGTAAGCCCCCCGGGGTTCGTCTTCCAACGAGTGAATCAGTTCCATGGTGCGGCGTTTCGGAGCCCCGGTGACGGACCCGCTGGGGAAAAGAACCTGAAACAATTTCACCAAAGGAACGGTCCCCTTGGCCCGGAGGGTGGACGTCATCTGATGGATGGAGGGGTATGTTTCCACATCAAAAAGACTCACCGTTTGAACAGACCCCGGCCGAGAGATTTTCCCTAAATCGTTGCGAAGCAAATCCACAATCATCAGGTTTTCCGCCCGGTCTTTTTCACTCATCCCCAACGCCACAGCGTTGGCCCGGTCCACTTGGGGCCACAACCCTCGCGGGGCGGACCCTTTCATGGGCCGCACCCAGACCGATCGAGGCGTTCGGTGAAAAAAAAGTTCCGGCGAGAAACTCAAAATCTTGTATCGGCCTAAATCCAAATAAACCGAGCTCCCTCCCAAAGCCGACCACCACCCCCGGGGGGAACCGGACCATTCGCATTCCAAAGGAAACGTAAAATTGACTTGATAGGTGTCCCCGCGGGCAATCCATTTTTTGATTTTCTGGATTTTCTCAACGTAACGAACTCGATCCAAGCGAGCCGTCCAAGGGGTGTGATCGTAGGTTTTCGGAAAAAGAAGGGAAGAAACTGGGGCCCCGCGGTTTTGGTTTAAAGATAAATCCCCCCTGCCCCCCTTTGTCAAAGGGGGGAAAAGACCGAGTTTCCAAGGGTGTTCCCCCCTTTGACAAAGGGGGGTAGGGGGGATTTGCCGTAAGTTTTTGGGAAGTCCATAAAACCCGCTGTTCATTTGAGGAGATCGGAACGTGGCCACCCAAACCAATGGAAAATCCGGCAAATCGTGGGTGATTAATTTATTGTCAAAAGCCCGAGCGGCTTCGTAAGACACCAAAACAACCACCCACAGACCGGCCCGAGACGCCTCTTCCGCAAAATTCAAAACCGGCACAACATCGGCCAACCCGTGGGCCACACGAACCGATTCGGGGTTATCAAAAAGAAAATCACTCCCGGAAGTTCCCGGGGGAAAAGAACGAAATTCCGCTAACGCTGAAATGGCGTTTTTCCCTCGGTCGCAAAAAAAGGTTTTGTGCCAGCCCCGTGGTCCGTCACGTCCCGGACCCCCCGGAGTTCAGGAATTTTAGACCGCAGAGTCTGTTCAATACCCAAAGACAACGTCATCTGGGCCGCCCCACACCCTTGACACCCACCGGACAATCGGACCAACGCCTCGCCGTCCACCATCTCCACAAGGTCGGCGTGGCCCCCGTGTTGAGCCAGTCCCGGATTCACGTCCTCATTCAAAACCCGTCGAACCCGTTCGGTTAAATCCTCCACAGGCGTCGCCTCACGGGTCACCCCCATCGGCGGATTTTCTCCAGAAACTGTTTTTCGCACCACCTCTCCCATGGACCGGGCTAAAGTTTCCCATGGTTGAGGCAACGAACAGGCCACCGTCACCCGATCCCCAGACACCCACACCTGAACCACGTCCGGGAACGAAAAAATCGCCTCCAGCAAGGGCGAGCCTTTCGCTTCGTCTTTGCTTCGACAAAGGACAGACCCGTTCACCAAAGGCCGGTCCAAGGCAAAAGAACACACCCGGCGATCGCTGGGAGAAACGGACGCGGTGATCCGAACGGTTTGCAAAAAATTCTACACAGAAAAACTGTTGCCAGCGGGAGCCCGCTGGGCCGTGCACAAAGGACACTCGCACAAAGATCGCAACCGGTCCCACGTGTAAATACCGGTGCTGTGCCCATCGGAAAAAGCCACAGAAGCCCCGTAACGCCCCACGGGCTGGGTGCCCGAAACCGTCACGTCCAGAGGGATTTTTTTGGGATCTAAAATCCGTTGCCCCGTGTCTTCGTCCACGCAAGCGGCGCAGGGGCATTGGGTTCGAAGCGTCCACCCCGACACGACCCCTTCGTGCCCATCGCTCCATTCTATTTTAAGCGATCCTTGGGCTCCCACCCCCACCTGTTTCGGCTCTCCCGAAAGCCCCGATCCGTTCTCCCGGGCCACCTCGGATTCAAAGGCCTTGGCCAAAGCCAAAAAAGCCAAAGACGAGACGCTCGTGGGGTTTTGAACCGACACAGGCTCCCCCGCGTCCCCTCCCTCCATAATATCGGCGTCCAAAGGGATACGTCCCAAAAAGGGAACGCCGGACTCTTTCGCCAATGTTTCGCCCCCGTCTTTCTTAAACACCAAATGACTCGTCCCACAGTTTTTACAAACGAACCCACTCATGTTTTCCACCACACCCAAAATAGGGACCTTCACCTGCTGGAACATTTTAAGCCCCTTGCGGGCCACGCCCAAAGCCGCCTGCTGGGGCGTGGTCACCACCACAGACCCCGTCAAGGGGGCCTGCTGGGCCAAACTGAGTTGCACGTCCCCCGTGCCCGGGGGAAGATCAATCAACAAATAATCCAAATCCCCCCACCGCACGTTGTTTAAAAACTGATAAATCACCTTCGTGGCCATAGGAGCCCGCCACACCACGGGCCCGTCCGTGGGCATCACCAACCCAATGGACATGAACCCCACCCCATGCCGGACCAAGGGGGTCAACTGATCTTCGAAAGATTCCGCCCGAGCCCCCCCAGACCCCAACATCCCCGGCTGACTGGGCCCATAAATATCCGCGTCCAACACCGCCACCGACGCCCCCAACCGGTGCAAAGCCATGGCCAAGTTCGTCGTCACGGTCGATTTCCCCACCCCCCCCTTGCCACTCCCCACCGCCACCAAATTGCGTACATTTTTCAAAGAGTCCGGCCCGGCCCGCCGAAAAGCGGGACCTTGACGAGCCAGAACTCCATCAGAATTTTCTGAATTTTTTGCGGAAGGAATTGTCATGGAAGGTCTCCTAGGGAAAAGCTTGGAAGACCTATTATACTATTTCTCTCAGGAATTCCCCAAAAACAGGAGAATTCCTGAAACCACAGGAGAGATTAGGTTCAGGGATCTATCAACCTAAAAACGGAAGTTGAACCTCTCTAAAAAACGAGACAAAGCACTGACAGTGTTTCGTTTTACTCTCAATACAACCAACAAAAAGAGTCACCCAATGGGTGAATTAAAAAAAGCCTTTCATGTTCGTCATCCCGGCGAAGGCCGGGATCCAGTTTGTAAAATATTCGTCGAAGAAACGAAAAAACTTTCTTCCAACGAGATCGAGTCAAAAACATTGAAAACCAATGGATTCCGGTTTTCACCGGAATGACGAAACTTAGAAGAAATAGTGAGCTCGTTTTCTCCCTTACCCGACCTTTTTAGTAAGTTACTGACATTGAGAACAGGGGGAAAAAGGGTAGCGCCGCTTTGCACGAACGATTTTTACTCAGAAAACTCCATTTTACCGTAACAAACCGTCCCCGAACCGCTCTCATAAGTAATATCAATCTGTTTAACAGACGACATATTTAAGTTGGCACCAGAAGTCAGAACGAAAGACTTAAACTTCCACTCTGTGGTCACATTAACAAGAAGATGATATTCCAAGTTAGATCCGGACATAATCTTTATGGTCACACTCACGGGGGAATCAGCTCTTACGTAAAACTGAAATTTTTTGTAGCGGGAAAAACGGCAAGGCTTTGCCGTCCACCCCTTCTCACCTCCCCCCAATAAGATAAAGTGAGAGGAGCCTGGCCTATAACTCGACATCAAAGCCCGAGGGCAAAGGAGGTAGTCTGTGTTAACATAATTAATAACACCACCCCCACCAGACCCCATCTGCCCCCCTAAAGGTCCCGGTCCAAAATTGTCCGGGAAATAATCCACGCGGAGAACGTCCGGGCTGGAAATGGGCGTCGCCGAAAAAGAAATATCGTCGATAAACACCGTCCCGGACGAGTCAAAACCAGAACTGTCCGCGTAGGTTCGATCGAAAATGAAACTAATTTGAGTGACATTGGCAAAACTGTCCAAGTTGGCAAAAGAGTCAAGGGGAATGGTTACCTTGTGAAACGAATCCGTGACCCCAGTGTCCAGATAATCGTGAAGGGAGAGAACTGATTTTTTCCGACTCTCGTCCGTACTGGCGTTTTCTATTTGAATTTTCATATGCTCTCGACCGGTGACACCACGGATAAAAAAAGACAATTGCCTGTAATTCGACAGATTCCGGGCCCTCCCCAAAGGGATGTAGTAGCCACTCCAAGAACCAGCCACAGGAAGGCTGTATTCCAAGTGAAGGGAGCGACCGGCACTCTGGTAAACCATCGTATCGAAATAACACTTCGTTATAAGTCCCCCGTCCCCGTTCATGGGGCCCATGGTCCCGTTCCAATAATTTATGTTGTTCCCATCGTTAAAATCATCCACCAAGTCGGGGTTGGGTGTCGTGGCGTTGTTGACGATGGCGGAAACGGGTGCCGATACAATTTCCGTGGCCAGCGCATGGGATGGCCCCATCGCACAAGAAGAAACAAGCACGACTTGGACAAGACGCCAAACCCGATAAAATCCCCTCATTTTATTCAAAACGCCACCTCTTTGGAGTTAAAATTTAATTCCCAACGTGACCCGGTGGGAACCGGAGGAATCTTTCAGATCCAAAGGCCAGAGAAACGCGTAGTCAAAAGACAACGACAAATCACTGTTTAATGGATAGACATACCCCAACCCCGTGCCAATTTGGTGCGTGTCGGAACCGGCACGAAGGGCCAAGTTGTTTTCCATAAACGAAGCCTCCACCCCAACTTGGGGTGTCACATCAGCCCCTCGCCGAACGATGTCCACAGGAACGGAAATTTTACGCCATTTATACAAAACCCCGAGGGCCACTTCCAAAGGCAATTTTTCTTCTTCGTAAAACCCCACGTTCGGGCGATTGATCCCACGAAAAGAGATCCCTCCCGACAAAGCCGACTCGCCCAAGCCCACACTGGGAGAGAAAAGATGGGCGTCCACGGCCCAACTTTTCTTGGTGCTTCCATCCTGAAACACAGGGTCGTTCCTCGTCCGTTCGTCCAGCGTGTAACTTTGAGATAAAAATCGCACCCCCACCCCAGCGGACACGGGCCCCACGTATTTTATGTTGCGAAACATATGGGCGACGCTCAAGATGAGCGTGTCTTCCCGACGAAGCCCCCCAGCGGTCACACTGCCCCACCCCGCCGTGATCACCCCGAAAGAGTCCACGGGTTGGACATAAGCCAGTTGATTCAAAGACAAATTAACGTCGTCCAATCCCGCAAACAGTTTTGCGTAGCTGAAACTAACAGCTTGGGTTTCCATATCCACAGCCGCTGCGGGGTTGTAAAAAGCCGCCTCGGCGTCGTCTCCCACGGCGGTAAAAGCCCCCCCCAAAGCGGCCACCCGGGCGGACCAGAGAGGGTCTTTAAAAGCGGCGTGGGCCCCGCCACAAAAAGCCAACAGGGCCACCATCGTTCCGATTTTTCTGTTTTTTTTCATGGGTTTATCGCGCCACCGCGATCATGCCGGTCACCGTCAAGCCCTGCCCCGTGACGTGGTAAATGTACGTTCCCGACTCCACAACCTCGCCGTTGTCGTTGCGTCCGTTCCACACATTCACGTTAGATAACTCTCGAACAACCACCCCGCGAATGTCCACAATTTCGATGGTAAAGGCTCCCACCAAGGGATCGAGGGCCGAGAACACAGCCTCATCGTTTTTGTTGTCGCCGTTCGGCGTGAGCACACGCTCTTTCGGCCGAACATCCTCCGCCGTTAAAGAACCCGCGTATTGAAAGAGCCCAAAGGATCCTAAATGAGTGGTGCTGAACTTGATGCGCCGATTCACAGAATCCAACACCCCCCCCACCAACCGCCACGCATACCCGTCAAACCAGAAGACACGTAAATCGGAAACAGGGATGCTGGTCCCGTCCAACACATTGTCTCTGGGGTTGTTATCAGAATAAGGGACGTGAACCATCGCGGGGGTTAAAAACCTCACCCCTTCGGGGGAGAAATTAAAAAGTCGAAAAGGGTAATTACCGTTCAAGGGAACCAGCGTGTCCACTCGGTCAATTCCCATTTGCATCAAACCGGCCGAAACCACGCCACCGGACGGCAAATCCAAAGCAATGCCCGGTAACCGCGGATCTCCCAAAGCCACGGAAAACACACCGCCGGCTTCCGACAGGGGGCGATCCGCGGATTCGTTTTCCGTAATCATATTGGCGTGATACTCCGGCGATTGCCCCACGTTACCATCGGCGTCCACACCAATAAATTTGTAATCCATAGGGCCTAAGAGATCGGGTGTGATCAGGAGAGGGTCAATTTCAGCGGTAAAAATCCATCGCTTTTCATTTCCAGAATCCCGTTTTAATTCACCAGAAATCATCGCCCAGTTCGGTGCCACCGGGTGCCCATTTAAGCGATAACAAAAAGTAGCCGACACCACCGAAGAGTCGTCCGTCATCGTCGCGACAAACCCCGGCGTAACCGTCCGCAAATAGATGAGATCGTGGAATTCTTGGTGGACGACCAAAGGACCATCGGCGTCGTTCGTGTTGCTAAATTCTTCGACAACCAAGTGAGACCTATAGTCCCCCCCCACATCCCCCGGGGCGACGTTTATCCCCAGATAAACAATGGATCTCTTCTCATCTCCCGGCAGGAGCAAAGCCCGAGCGTTCTTGACAGTGTCGTCAGCGAAAACCGGTTCGGACGCGTCCAGCAAAGGGGTCCAGAGATTTTCCGTTGATGAATTGAACAAAGGTGGAGGAGAAAGGACGTTGTTGTTCTGTTGGAAGTAAAAAGGAAGAGGCGGGTGAATCCCGGGGGTTAAAAGACCAGGCCCTGTAACGACCGAATCCAACAACCTATTATCGGTAAAAAGGTAGAGACTCCGATTGGCTTCGGCGGAATGCCCCACATCCAAATAAACACCAGCCGAAGCGTAGGGATCGGGGCTGTCCCCGTTCACAAGACCAAAAGAGACATCGGCTTTTTCCTCACCGGTCACCACGTCGCGAACCGTCACAGTGAAAGCACCCAACCGCCAAGGGCAAAGAAAAAGGAGGAGCCCGGTCGCAATGAAAACGGTCAAGCAGGATTTAATTTTCATAGACCAAAACCCTCCAATCGAAAGGAAAGGCTCAAACCCTTTCAGGGATAAACACAACCGTTTCGTTTCCGCCGTCATTCCGGCGACGTGACAATCCCTAAAGCCTAAAAACGGGAGTTAAACTCGTTTTCTTTAACTTCGTCATTCCGGCGAAAGCCGGAATCCATTCGGTGAAATTAATTCTTAAACAACTGTTTTACAGACTGGACTCCGGCTTTCGCCGGAGAGACGAACCATTCGTATTTTCCACCATTTTGGTGAAACGGGTTCAGATGGAAAAATTTCCATTACGTGATCTTTTGGGATGGCCCCCCACCCCAAGCAGGGCCCGCCGGTCACTCCATTTAAGAAGTTTTCCAGCGAGCCCTGCCATTCAACGATTGTTACTCGTTCGTTTTATCGAAATACAGCGTGGTCGCGTAAGTGGCCACAGCCGCTCCAGCGCAATCAGCCTCCAAATACACACGGAAAGGCTCATTGGCGTTGATCTCCATGGGATCATATTGTCCAGATTCAGTGGAGTTAACCACGTTCACTTTTTTCGCATTACCAACAGCGACGGTGGCGTAGCTGGAGTCATAACCTTCAACATCACCCGTTTCAAGATTATCCGCAGCCGCCCGATCAACAACAAACGTCCACCGATTGGCCATAACGCCAGGGTTCCCCAACGAAAAAGGGATAGACCCGTTCACCGTTGTGGTCGAAGCACGCCAACCCATAGGAACCCACGCCCCGGGATTGTTTGTTGCTTTCAACCCACCCCAAGACCATCCCCACGTCGGCGTTGTGGCTAAAACTTGGGCCGGTGTTGGAGGGTAAGTGGTAATGTCTGGAAAGTTCTTCGTGTACATCACCAAACGCCACCCGTTAGCACTCGAGTTGTCTTGAATGGTGAACTGAACGAATCGTGCCGGGTGGGTACTCCAAGAATCAGCACCACCGGACACAGAACCGAAGGGGAGAGCCCCCGCGGGATCAACATTTCCATTAGAAACAAGCCGAACACTGGTGGAAATCGAAACAAACGATGTCACCGTGGCACTGGCCGGCACCGTCGCAATATCCGCCGCACGAACCGTTAAAGCACCACCAACAACAACACCAACAACACCCAACCACTTCATGATTCTATTCATTGGAATACCCCCTTATTGATTATGGCTACAGAGTTTTGTCGCTTACCTTTTATTTTATACAAATGGGTTAAGTGGTGATTAGATCAAAAATCAGGACGGTGGAATAATCCGTGGCACTCGCCCCCGCGAAATCGCCCTCGATAAAAACTTTGAAAGGATCCCCTGCGTTGAGGTGAGTGGAAATCACAGGATCGCCGTTTTCGTCCTTAGCGATGGGATCAATCACCTCCGTCCCCTTGCCGTTGCCAAAAGCGACGTTGCAATAACCGGAAGTGTTCGCGGCGGCAAAACTCTCATCGCCTTTTGTGTCCTCCCCGGGAGAATTCGGATCGTCCTTCGGGGTTTGCGGATTGTCCAAATCGTTCTGGTCTTTCACAAAAGTCCACCCATGGGTGGGAACTGTGGGGTCCCCCGGCGGTGGATAAACCCCCACGACGGTTTGAGTGGACGTTCGCCACGAAAAAGGGATCAACGCTCCTTTCACCTGCCCCATCAAGCCCCCGTAGGAATACCCCCACGTTCTAATCGTTAAGGCTTCGTCGTAAAAACCGTTCGTCGTTTCCCGCACCGCGTCGTTCTTTGTGGTCAACCGCAACATCCAATTCCTATTAAACTTGATGGTGAAGCGGATATGGGCCGGGGCCAAGGTGCTCCAAGAGGAATCCGCCGCGGACACGGTTTGAAAATCAAGGGACGACACAGGAGAATCGTCCGCGGTCAAAAAAACGCCTGTGGTCACAACAACCACTTCGTTTACGTGAGCCGTGGCCCCCACGGAAACAACGTTCGTCACCGTGGCCCCGGTCACGGATCGGGTCCCCCAAAAAACACCCAAGAGACCGACGAAAATCGCCATTTTCTTCACACCGGCCTCCTTTTAAATTTAAACCTCCAAAATCTCCACACATCGCCCAACGGCCCCATTATAACTCAATTTTTGAAAGAATAACGAAAGATCTTGTAAACAATTTGTAACATTTTTTTGCCCACAAGGGCAATACTTAACACCGTCACAAAAATTTACCCCTAAACTCAGCCACCAAGAACGTGTGATCCGATGGAGTGGGCCAACTTCGGGGGACTTTGTCTATCCAAATTCGTTGAAGGGTTTCGACCGCGACAGGAGGAATCCGTCCAAAAATCACCCATGGCCTCGGACAAAGCGGTCCGAACCACATTTAAATCCCCCATCCACAAGAAGGGCACTTCTTTTGACGTGTTTTCTTTGAACAGTTTCGCCAACCATTGGAGCACCACGGGCAAACGGAATCGAATGGAATTGGCGTTAAACATGACTATTTTCATGGTTGAATTTTTAAAACTTCTTTTTGAGTTGTTCCACGACGGTCCACAAAATAAGCCGTCACCCATCCTTTGGTCCACGGCAACGAGGGGGTGGGGAACGTCACGTTCCCCCGTTCCCCCGGTGCCAATGGAAAAACATTTTTTTCATGGACGTTCTTTTTTGTACCGTCGGCCAAAGAGAACTCGGCCGACACATGAGGCTTGATGGTCACGTTCCCTTCGTTGACAAAAGAGACAAGAAGGGATTCCAATCCTTTTTCCTTTTGTTTTTGGGGGGATTCCAGAAGCAATCGACAAAGATCCGTCCCCTCGATGGTCAACCGGACGCGTCTCACGGACCGCAACTCACTGTCGCTGACGGGCCCTTGTGCACGAACCCACAGCTCCCCATTTTTTTCTCCCGCACCCATCGGCACCCGAACACGAACCGACCCAAACCGAACCTGCCCCGGACGCAAACTCATCTTCCGCGGAGAAACGGAAAGCCAAGGGCTTCCGTCCTCAGCCCCATGGACCTCCAGAACCACTTTCGTGGGGCGATCGCCATCGTTGAAAACCCGCACGGGGATCTTTCGTTTGGTGTTCACAGGCCCCTGAAAAGAGAAAAAATCCGGCGTCACCTGCAACGCAAACAGGGGAGCCGTCAAAAAAACCGACACCGTTAAAAAGAAAAGAATTCGATGAAAGTTCAGTTTTAACAAAAGAAAACCTTAACCAGGACGAGTGAAGGAGAAGATTCTAACGGGGTGAATGTTTTCTCGAAATGTTTCATGGTTGCTCCAACCGAACGACTCGTCCAAGTGGTCTTGACCGTTCTATCGGATCGTCTCTTGTATCCTTGAAAACTGTTTTTTCGAAATGGGGGGAACATTCTGTTAACGGACAGGCTCTCCAGTCTCTTAGCTCTAAAATCTTTGACGTTTTGTCAAAGATTTTAGAGCTAAGAGACTAAGGGACAACATCGGCGCCCTTAAGATCCACACCCGTTTCCGTGACATCTAAAATATATTTTTTTTCAAGGGTCAAAGGAGGTCCCCAGCTCTCACCGTAAGTCAAAGTGAGAAGAGCCGAATAAGTGCCTGGGAGCAAAGGCGTTGCACCCTCCGCGTAAAAAAAACGAGGGGGTGCCCCCGGAAACACAGGACTTCCAGAATCCACAGAAACACGTTCGATTTCAGCCCCTGTCTGATCTGTGATGAGAATGTCCCCTTTGGGACGAACGTGAACATTCCCCTCCACAGTTAAGTTCAACCGAAATTCCATTCCGTTGTCTCTCTTAGCCCCCTTGAAATCAGCCACGGACAACACCGCCCGTTCAGACCCGCGAGCGGACAGATAGATTGTTATCCCCTGACGCATTTTCATGGTCACCCCACCTCCCCCCACGAGCGGAGCGGACGACTCCCCCCCACTGATGAAAACCACCGCGGAGACTTCTCCGTTCAAATCCTTGGGCACACGAACGCGATACCCCACTCGTTTTTTCCCGTGGGGGGGGACAACCCATTTATTGGAAAATTTTAAACGGAGCCACTCTTCCGTCAGGATAGGCAGGCCTGTCATTCCCCCACGCTCGCTTTCAACCAACAAGAGCACCGGCGTCGAACCGTTGTTGGTCACAGTGATTTTGCCTTTAGCTGTTCCACCGGGGCGAACAGACAATTCGATCACACCAGGACTCACACCCATAAAATCCGCCTGGACATTCCCAACGAACGCCATCAAAGAAAAACCCATAAAAAGATTTTTTATTTTCATATCACTCGTTAATTAATTCGAACAAGAGGACCGTTGAATAATTAGCCATGGACACCCCCGAAAAATCCGCGTTAAAAAAAACGCCAAAAGAATCGTTTTTGTTGGGCAAAAGAACGGACCCAGTGCTGTCCAAAGGGGCCTTAATCCGTGTGAAGTTGTAATTTCCGGAAGCCACATTGCAATAGCTGGGGGAGGCGTCAGCACCTAAAAAACTTTGATCACCAACAGCTTTTGGATCGTCCAAATCGTTTTTATCTTTGACAAAAGTCCACCCCGACGATGGATCTTTAGGGTCTTTGGAAATCACGGGAGAAACCCCGGTCACCGGGGAGGTGCTGGCCCGCCACCCCATGGGGACCTTCGCTCCGCTCACATCGCCGCGCAACCCACCCAAAGCGTATCCCCACGCAGACACAAACGTCGCTATTTCTGAAGGGGTTGAAGACGCAGACAAAACGGGAGGAGTTAAGGGGTTTGAAAAGTTATCCGTGGCCAATCGCAATCGCCAGTTGATGGCACTGAACTGGACCTTCATCTTGACATACTGGGGGGCCAAAACATTCCACGCGGGATCAAACGGATTGGGTGTTTGAAAATCGATTTTTTCGGCCTTTCCGTTATCGCTGATGTTTAGAACTTCGGCCGTCAAAGAACTCGATTTTTGAAGGATCACATGGGCATTCCGAGGCTGTCGGCCAAACGACACACGGGCCTGAAGAGAAGACCCTATAACAAACAGGCCCACCACCAAAAGGGAACAAACCACCCCCTTCGAACGGATCAAGGGGAACACAGACTTTCCACCGAACAGCAGGGACTCACACATAAAAGCCACACCCCCTTCCGCTGGATTAAACCACGCAAAGAATCACAACCTGCTGTTATTGTAGTTAAAAACAAAGGTGTTTAAACAAATAACTTGTAAATTTATTGTAACTTTTTTATGCCCACGTGGGCATAAAAAAAGAAACCCGGGGAAACGGCGGGTCTTCGTTCTAAGGGAAACGCAGACCCGCCGCCACCGGAACAAAATTACTGAACGATTTTGATGTCGTTGATTAACACCCGACCTTTTCCGCCGGGGCCACTGACAGCCACGTCTAAATACCGAATGAGCGAGGTGTCCAAACGGTTGTCGCCACCCCACAGATACGTGAAATCGGACAGGGGGATTTTGACTTCTTGCCACTGATTGGATCCGGCCATCCCCGTGAACACTTTCCCAAAAACGGAATCGTCCCGATCCACCAATTTTAATTCAAGATTGTTCGCGTCCCCTTCTCCTTTCAAACGCAGAACCACCGAAGGATTCCCTGTAGAAAGGTCCGCGTTGATGGCCCGACGAATGGAAACCCATTGCCCTTGAGGAATAAAGTATTTAACCGCGAGGGCTTTCCCTTTCACGCCATTGGCGCTTTCCAAAGACAGGGACGCTCCTTCTCCTTTAGAAATCATCCACCCTTCATCGGATTGGCCGTCAAACACCAAGCCCCCTTTGCCGATGTTGCCTTCTTTAGACGCGGCCACCAAACGCATGTCCGCCAACAAAACTTCACCAGCCCCAGCGTCCCCAGCGGAAACAGCGATGTAGATGTCTTTGATCCGATTCAAGACAGGATCCCCACCCCACCAATAACTAAAATCCGCCTCGGAAATGGTCAAGGGTGTCCAATCGGTATTTTTCAAAGGGATCGGGCGCTTGAGTCCGTAGTTGGTATCGTCTTCATCCACCAACTTAATCTCCAAGTTGTTGTTAGCCCCTTTTCCCTTCACCTGCAAAGAAAGAGCCTTTCCACGAAAATCATCAATTAAAAATCCTTTCCCGATGGACACCCAGCGACCACCTTTGAGGTCGTAGGCTATTTTTAAGGCAGAGCCGCCGGGGCCAGCCACCTGACTCAATCGGATTTCAGCACTGGCGTCTTTCGCTATGGTCCAATCCACTTTTGTGAAATTATCCAACAATTGCTCCCCAGCCATATCGGATGGGGCGACATTCTTGGTGGACTTTGCTTGGACCCCCGTTCCGCAAAACAAAAACGCCACAGCACTGATCAGACAACTTGCTTTTCTAAGAACATTCATTACGAGTCTCCTTTCTATTGATGAGTTTTTTTCATTTTTCATTCCAGCGAAAGCCGGAATCTAGGAATTTGAACTTGTTCTTAAACAACAATTTTAAAAACTTCCAAGAAACTTACGGCAAATCCCTCCTAGCCCCAATGCCAGTAACTTAAGGCAAAAAAGGCTCGTCATTCCGGCGAAGGCCGGAATCTAGGAATTGAAACTGGTTATTAAACAAAGATTTTACAGACTAGGTTCCGGCCTTCGCCGGAACGACGAGTCTTAAGTTACTGGCATTGCCCCTAGCCCCCCTTTTTCAAAGGGGGGGAACATGCTGGAAACCAGTCTTTTCCCCCCTTTGAAAAAGGGGGGCAGGGGGGATTTATCTTTAAAACAAAACCGAACGGTCAAGTTTCATCCCTCTCTTTCTCGACAATCGTTTTGTCGAGTGCACAGCTCTTAGTTCTAAAATCTTTGGCGTTTTGTCAAAGATTTTAGAACTATAGAGACTAATTTACTCTTTTAATCCTGTTGTGGCAATACCCCGTATGACATACTTTTGGGCCAACAGAAAAACCAGAATCACCGGAAGCACCACCACCACCGCCGCCGCCATCAACAAACCGAAATCCGTGGGGTGTTGCCCGTTCAAATTGGCCAAAGCCACCGGCAACGTGTAGCCCTCTTCACGCACCATCACAATCAAAGGCCAAAGGAAATCGTTCCAAGATCCCATGAAGGTGAATATCCCCAAGGTGGCCAACACGGGACGGCAGAGGGGCAACACCACGTTCCAATAAATTCTAAATTCAGAGCACCCATCTATGCGGGCCGACTCGATGAGGTCGTTGGGAATGGACATCATAAATTGACGGATGAGAAAAATACCGAACACGTTCGCGCTCACGGGGATAATCAAACCCATATACGTGTTGAGAAGTCCCATTTTTTTGAGCATGAGGAACACAGGGATCATGGTCAATTGGCCCGGAACCATCATGGTCGCCAACAGAAGACTGAATAATTTTTCGCGGTGGCGAAAACGATGTTTCGCAAACGCGTAACCGGCCATGGAATTAATAAAAAGAGAAAGCACCGTCACCGAAACGGACACGATCACGCTGTTCCGAAAATGAAGGAGAAAATTGACTTCCTTCACCAACTGAACATACCACTCCAGCGTGGGGTGAGGAGGAATAAACGTGGGGGGGTAAGTGAACACCCCGCCCCCCGTTTTAAACGACGTGGACAACATCCAAAAGAAAGGAAGCAACGTGGCCCCCGCGGCCACACTCAGAAGGAAATGAACCAAACTTGAAGACAACAGCTCGGACACCCGTTTTTGAAAACGTGGGGTCATACGGGGGTCTCAAAACCACTTTTTTTCAACCTCATTTGAAAAAAGGTAAAAACGAAAATCAACCCGAACAAGGTGTAACTGATGGCCGAGGCGTAACCGAGGTTAAAAAAACGAAATCCGTGGTTGTACATGTAAAGGACGATGGACATGGTGGAGTTTAAGGGCCCCCCTTTGGTCATCACGTAGGGTTCGGCAAAAAACTGAAGATACCCGATGGTGGTCATGATCAAAACAAAAACCATCGTGGGGGCCAAGCCGGGAATGGTGATGTAACGAAAACACTGCCAAGAACTGGCCCCGTCAATGCGAGCGGCTTCATACTGACTTTCAGGAATGGTTTGAAGACCGGCCAAGAAGATGACCATGTTGTACCCAAAATTTTTCCAGACGGCCATGAGGATTAGAGAAGGCAAGGCCTTGTGGGAATCCGATAACCAGTAAATCTTTTCAATTCCAAGACCGGCCTGAAGAAACCAGTTAAAAGCCCCATAATCGGGGTTATACAACCACCGCCAAACCACCGCCACCGCCACCACCGTCGTCACCACAGGAGCGAACAAAGCCATGCGAAACAACGGTTTGCATTTCACCACCCGGTGATTGAGAGCCACAGCGGCCAACAAAGAAACCGCAATGGTCAAAGGCACACCCACCCCAGCAAAATACAGGGTGTTCCAAAGGGCTCGCCAAAAAACCGAGTCTTGAAGAATCTGAAGATAGTTTTGAATCCCGATGAATTGTGTTTTATCCCATTGGTTCAAGCTAAAAATATTCAGATCTGTCAAACTCATTAAAAACGAAAGAACGATGGGTAAAAAAAGGAAAAGCCCGAGCAACCCCACCGCTGGGGATAAAAAGAGAACGCCGGCCAGATCCCGCTGAAAAAACTCCCGCCATCGAAACGGGGGTTCTGGAGGGGCCACCCCTTGATGAATGCGCAATTTCCAAAAAGAACGAACCCAAAGGACCAAAACCAAGAGGAACAGCCCTCCCCCGCCCCACCAAAAAAAGCGTTTCCACGTTCCCGGGTGCCACGTCCGCTCGGCTCTTATCTTTATTATTTCCGTCTCTAACTCCAGTAAAGACACCTGAATTTGAGCCGCCGTAAGCGACGGGTTCAAGACGACACGCTCCATGGTGTTGTCTATGGCACTGGCGATTTGTTCCCATTCGGGCAGAGTGGGAGGGATGGTCGTGTCCAGCATTTGTTCACCAAAAACCTGAATTATGGGTTTATCGGAAAAATACGGGTCTTCCCACGCTCGGCGAACCGCGGGCAAATCCTGAGTGATCCTCATCCAATCCACTTGGGAATCGGGACGACTCATGAATTCCAAAAAAGCCCACGCTAATTTTTTATGGACTGATTCTTTGTAGACCACCAAGTTCGCCCCACCCACAAAAGACGTGCGGGCCTTTTTCCCGGGCAACAAAGCCACTCCCCAATTTCCGTCCAGTTCAGGGATCTCTTTTTGAATCAACTCCACCATCCAAGGGCCTGAAATAAACATGGGCAGATAACCCGTTCGGAACGCATGAAAAATGTCCACGTCCGCCGCGTCCTTGGCCGGGGCAAAACCGTGACGGAAAAATCCTAAATAATACGTCATGGCTTCCACAAACGCCGGCTCCGAAGGCTTCAACGGATCTCCACCGTTTTGCCAAACGGCCGTCAATAACTCCGTCCAACCCCGGGCCGGCAGAGAAACAGCGTAATTCTTCTTTTCCCCAACAGAAGGCCGGGCCACCAGCCGACGAGACACTTCGGTCATCTGGGCCCACGTTTCGGGAGGTTTTGAAAACCCAACGGACGCCAACAAATCTTTTCGGTAAAACAAAACCCGCGTGTCCACATACCAAGGAACACCGTAGAGGGTGTTGTTCACCAAACACGTTTTGAGGGAGCCAGGGAAAAAAGCGTCTGGCCCCGCCACAGAGGAAGAAGCGGCCCAAGAATCCAAAGGCTCCAAAGCCCCCATGGCGGCGAACTCCGCCATCCACGTGGTGCCCAGCTGGCTCACGTCAGGAGGAATCCCCCCCACCACCGCGGTGAGAAGTTTGGCGTGGGCGGCTTCCCACGGAATGGCTTGGGTTTGTACGGTGACACCGGGATGAAGTTGCTCAAAACGGCGGGCCATTTCTGCGATTTTTTTCCCTTCTTCTCCCATGGCCCACACCAACAAGGTCTCCGCCGAGGCCCCCTTTGGAGAACAGAAGGCCAAGACCAAAAAGAAGGGGAACAAAAACCGGTGCATCAGAAGGTGACTTCGAAGGAAACGCGCGTGTAGTTGTCGTCGTAGGGATCCCCTTGGGGCTCATTAAGGGGATTGTCGTAACGGGAAATTTTATGCTCGGCAAAAAACCGGGCGTTGTTGGTGATGTAAAATTCCAACCGAGCCTGAAGACTGTCCGCCGTGTAACTGGTGTTGTCCACGGGATGCCAAACACGGTCTTGTTTCGGTTTCAACCAAGCCCCAATGCGCGAGGACAACTGGGCCCGCACGTAAATCTCTGTGGAAATCACTTTTTCGTTCTGATCGGTGGTGAAAGCCGAACGATCGCTGGTGAATTGATAAACAGCCCTCTTGTATTCTTGATTCAACGTCACGTCCATCCCTCGATAGCCGTAGCGACCCAAACCCCATCGAAATTTATGCTGAAACGCGTTCGAGTCTGAATGACGTTTAATCGCGTCGTATTCGGCCGACGCGGCCCATCCGTTGATTCTTTCAGCCACCCGAACGTTGTGCCCGTATTGATCGGAATCCGTGTCATCGTAGTAGGTCGGTGTTTGACGGTAATGGGGTTTATAGCCGGTACCAATATTCCGATACCCGTAAGCCATTTCCAACCCCCGTAAAAGCCATTCGTTGGTTTGAGCCTTGGATCGCCACAGACGCCCACCGGTGTGATACGCCGGTGTTCTTTCTTGGGAAAAAACAGGGTTGAACGGATCCGTGTAGTCCCCATCGGCGTAACGGGCGTAACTGTTGTACCCATAGGTCCCTTCCAATTTCAAACGGTCATCGAACAAACGGCCCAAAGCGGAAACGTTGTAAACCAGATCTTGAGCCAACCGTTCCAGATTTAAATTTTCAGAATCTTGCGATTGCCCGTTCACGATAGAACTGGCCGACGTTTTCCCTGTTTCCTCCCAATAAACACCTTGTCCCTTGATTTGCCAGCGAGGCAAATACACGATGCCCCGACCACCCAACGTGTAACTGTTTTGAGCGTGTTTGAGAACCACCGCGTGGTAGTTGAACCGGTCGTAATCCCCCTCGACCGACAGCCCCTTAAATCCGAAAACCGGGGCCATCACGTCCACCCCATAGTCAATAAATTGATTGCCCACCGTGAGGAGAGAAACCACCGGATAAATATTGGTGGCCACCACCTGAAAACTGGGCATTTCCAAAGAGGGGTATCGGTTCTCCGTGGCGGTCACAGAAGACCCAACCAAAACAGAGGATTGGCCAAACTCTTGAGACACCGAAGCGAATTCGACCCGGGCACTGAAATTATTTAATTTCCCCGTGGTGATGAGTTTGGCGTTGGTGTTCACTTGGCTCTGGGTTTCCGGAGCGAAAAAATACTCCGTGTAACCCACCAAACTGAAATCCACGTGACGACCGCTCATCCCTTCCACCGCCGGAGCGGCTGGCGAGGCCACACCCGAAGGAACCGTGACTGGGGACGGCGTGGGCACACCCCCACGCAACATCTCTCCGGTCACGTAAAGAAGGTCCACCCAAATTTTCCCGGCAACATTCTTAGATCCACCGGTTGACGCAGACCCCGAACTCCCCACGGCCAATTCGTAAGATTTCACGACGGACAAATCCGGTGATGCTCCCGTGGAAGGACGCCCCACCAAGGTGAGTTGTGAAATGGGCATCACCACTTGGGTCCAACGGTTGGACGATAAAACTTTTTTGTCCACGTATTCCCAAACCCCTCCGTCTCCAACAGTGAACCGAAACCGAAAATAATTATCCGAGCCATCGCCCTTCACCCAAACCTTAACACCGTTCACCCCGGACCAATTAAGGGGTTCCGTTAACGATCGCAACGCACCCACCCAAGACCCGAAAGAGATGTTGGACGCTAATGTGTATTGCATTTCCATGGAGTATTCCCCATCGTAAAGAACCCGAGACGATATAAGAGACAGCTGGGATGAATCACCGGAAAACGTTCGGTAAGTGCTTTCCGGAGCCGTTCGTTCAAATCCGTCCACCACCGCTTTATTAGAAAAAGAACCAACCACCGATGGCACGGGGGCCACGGGGGCCCCGACGGGATCAGGAAGTCCTTCAAAGTCAATATTATCGAAATAAAGTCGCCCACTCTTTTTGGCCGGGAAACCAAAGGTGATGTTGTCCAGACTGGCAAAATTGACGCCGCCAAAGTCCGCGAGGGGAATGAGAACCCTCTGCCACTCCGTGGAGATGTCCGTGTAAACCGTGATGGCCTTCTTTCTTTCTTGCCCCCTCACGTCCCTCAGTCCCACCTCAAAGAATTCCCCCCCCTTATCCCCTTTTAAATCCATGGCGATGTAACGAAATCTGGACACGTTCGCCCCTTTCATCACAATCCCATACCCCCCCCAACCACCCTCCAGAATATCGTATTTGATCCCGGCCACTCGCCCCTTTTGCGAATCGGGGTAAGCGGAACTGGCGTTTAAAACACTGCCTTTTTCGTCTTTGAAGGAAAAAACATCGGGTAGGACATCGTCAAAATCCGCCACCAAGAAACGGTCTTCCGCCAAAGAGAAGTGTCCCAAAACCAACAAACCAACCATTAAGAAAAAACAGTGTTTTTTCATCGGAAGACCAGCTTGCCTAATCGAAATTTGTTGGACCCCAAACCACTGAAATTGGAGGTCAACTTACAATCGGGGGTTCCGTCTTTTTCATCCGCGTCATGGAACGAAAAAGAATATCCCATGTTGGTTTTTGATCCCGCTCCCCCCAGAAAACTCCAAGAGACAGCCACCTCCAAAGATTTTCTATCCTCACTCCAAATTCCGTAAGCTTCTTCTTTGGTGGGGGATCGTCTCTGGAACCAAGCCCACAAAGCGGGATTACCCGCCGACGAGGACGGGGAAAAACCCAACTGAAAAGAACGCGAATCCCCCCACGTCATATCTTGGCCTCTAGGATTTAGATAAATCTCGACACAATCGCCCCTCCACAAATCATCCCCCATGCCCTTATTCAGGATCTCGTTGTCTTTCAGAGCCACGGCGACGTAGAGCCATTGATCGTCCCACGAAACGGCGTAGCGAGCGGACGCATCCGCTTTATTCCCACGAGAGCCTCGTTCCACATAAATCGCACCCGACACGTCGTTCCAAGAAGACCGAGGCCACTCCTTCAAAAGACCATCCACTCGGGGAGACTGATCCCGACGAACAGCCGTGACCGGGGTGTCAGGAAGAGAAACATTTTGCTCGAGATGTTCGGCAAAGTAAATATCATCGAGATAAATGGTACCGGTTTTTCGTGTCACGGAATCACCCGAAAAAACCAAGACAAATTTTTGAACCGTTGAAAGCTGATCCAACCCTTCAAAAGAACTTAGAGGGATGGTAAATCTTTGCCACTCCCCAGACAAACCGGAAACCTGAACGCTCTTTATCTGAGGGGAGACCCCATCGCTTAACTCAATTTTGAAAGAACGTGTGTAGCCTTTTTCCGTGTCTCCCTTCGCCCAAAAAACAAGATACGGGTAAGCGGTCAGATCTTGCGGGGGGAACAGGGAGTAATAGCCGTTGTAAGCCTCGTTGCTTTTAACGGCCGGGAACGACACTGAGTGATGGGTGGGAATAAAAACATTTTCTCGACCACTCTCAATATTGTAATCCAAGCGAAGGCCCCCCCCCCCGACCCCCAAAAAAACGTTGGCGTCGCGAACAGCTTCACAAAAAATGCTCTTGTCTTGGGAATCGAGCCAAGAGCCGGCCGCCCCCCCCAAATTGTTTGTGGCACGGGCCTCGTTGAAATTGTCCACTAAAATCGGAGCCGACTGGCCCAGACTGGCCAAAACCGTGACCGAAAAAAAAGCCAAAACTTTCATGAACCTATTCTTCATTTTCCAAACCTCACATTGAGAGAAAATGTTTGAGTGTTACCCAAATCTTCGTGGCTGTCCCAAGCGTAGTCCACACCGATGGCCTTGAATCGAAACCCACCCCCCATGGACATTCCCCATTGGTCCTGCTCCCCGGCCCGGTGGGTACCCACTCTCAGGGTCAGCAAGTCGTTAAACAACCGCTGGGCCACACCCGCCCGCCACACCCCTTGAAACGTGGACGTTTTATCGTATTGAAGCGTCGTGTCCAATCCCCCATCGGACCGAAAAGCCACACCGGTTCGAGACGTGTAGGGAAGATAGTCTCGAGCCCCCGTGGACCAGTCCACACGAGGGCGGTTTAAATCTTGAACGGACGAGGCCAACCGCAAATGATCGTTGAAAAGACGAGCCAAAACCCCCACATCAAAACCCAAGGCGGTCCCCTTTGTACCTTCCCCGTAGGCGGAATAGTAACGCATCCCGACTCCAAGACTCACACAATCTTCGCAAAAACTTCGCCCATAAGCCAACAAATACGTGCTCTCGGCGTAATTGTAAAATTTTGCATCGCCCCCTGTGCCCAAGTGAAGAAGTTGCGCACTGAGAGTGCCCTTCCCTATATTGGGATGGGTGTACCCCACCGTGTTATACCTTAGAAGCCCCAACCCGTTAAGGTCTTCCGTGGACGCATTGAATTCCGGTTTTTTAACCAACGAAAGCCCCGCCGGATTCCAGTAAGAAGCGGACCCATCTTCGGCCAAAGCGACAAAGGCTCCGCCCATCGCTTTAGCGGCGGCTCCGTGGCCCAAAGGCTCAAAAGCCGCCGCCCACAAACCCGCGGGAAACGAAACAAGGGCAAAAAAACCGAAGACTAATTTTCGTTTCATCGAATCACCGCCACAACCTGTTTGAACGAATCGGTGCCATCGGCCCCATCAGCGTCTAAAACATAAAAATACAGCCCGTTGGCCACAAGCCGCCCCGCGGCGTCGGTCCCATCCCATTCGATCACGTGATCCCCCGCGGGCCGACTGGCGTCGTCCACGGTTTTGATGGGGATCCCTTGGAGGCTGAACACACGCCATCGCACCCGGGAAACTTGGGCTAAGTTGTAATTTAAATGGAAGAGATCTTTCACGCCGTCCCCGTTCGGCGAAAAAGGATTGTCGGGTGTGGACACACGGGTGATCACGCGGCCAATCCCCGATTTAGAAAAATCCACACCGGGAACGGACTCCAACAGATCAAACGCTACAGTGCCCGCCGCGGCCACGCCCCGAGCCACCACCAGTTCTATTTCAGAAACCCTTCGCCAATCGAGATTCGAATCGGCACCGGCCGTAAAAAACGAAAAACGGTCCACGGGAATTTCCGCACTTTTCCAAACACCACCCGTGTTCGTCACGTCGGACAAAACCTTTCGATACACGGTCCCATCGGCATCAGTCACTTTAACTTCGATGTCGTTGGCACTGGTTTCTCCTTTAAAGCGAAACCGAAGGGCCGGGTCCGCCACAAAGTTAACCCCCAAAGCTCGCTCGACCACCGCGTAAGGAGTGGAAACTCCCACAGCGAAAGAATAATTCAAACGCCCCACTTTATTGTCGGCGGAAGACCCGGGGACCGACGGATCCTTTTCAAAGGAAAGGGCCACCGTCGCTTCACCTGTGGGGGAATACTCCCCATACCTCGTGATGATTTTTGATCCTGAAAAATCTTCTAGGGTTTTGACGAACGACGGAGCGGGAGCCGAAGGGCGGGACAGGGAGACATCGTCAATATAAACTCGTCCGACACCGGGATCCAAGTGGGTCACGGGATCGGGTTCAAAGAGAAAAACAATTTGGGAAATAGAGTCCAAGTCCAATCGAGAATCCAACGCTTTAAAATCCCCAAAAGGAACAGCGATCCGTTGCCAAGACGTGGTGAGTTCCACAGGAAGATATTTCGTTGGAAAAGGGTAAAGCAGATCCGTGGATTTTACTTGAAGGCGAAGTTTTTCTCCGCCGGCCAATCCCTTGGCGTAAAAAACGATTTCATCGGTTCCAAGGACCGCCGTTCTGGGAGCCGTGGCACCGACCATCGATTCAGAGGGGCCCACGCCCTCGGAAAAGCCAACAAATCCAGCGGTTCCACTGGGCAAAGTGTAATGAATCTCGCGACTGTGAGTGCCCGTGTGGGCTTGGGTGGTAACGATCTGAGAAGACCCCCAATCGGGCCGGTTCACGTCGAACGCTCCCGACGCCAAGGGGGGAGTCCTTTCGTTGATGCAACTGTTGAGGCTGGAACAATCGGGGACAAAATTCTCATAACTGTTCACCAACGAAGACGGCCCTTCCAAATGATAAAGTTTGAAATCATCAAAGGAAACGACACCCATCCCGGCCGAACCATCGTCCTTGGTCAATCCAAAACTTAAGTGAGACACGGAAGCGGGGTCGAAACTATTGTTTCCATCGGGGTAAAGAGAAAAACCAGACAGGGGAACCAAAATCGAATGCCACGCGTTGTCCCCCAAGACCAACTGCTTGTAAGTCAACTTGTCGGAAGAACCGGTCGTGGCTCCATCGGAATCCGCCAATTGAATTTGAAGGGTGTTGACCAGAGGAGACGCTCGGTAGGAAAATTGAAGGGCGTTGGCCCCCAACGCGGTGAAATTCAGGCCACCAACGGTGTTGTTGGTGATGGAAACAAAATTCCCCCCAGACAAGTTGTAGTTCAACTGAAGGGCGTCGCTGTCAACACCCGGTACCGTTGATAAAACAACGGACGCTCCCGTGTCGGGGTAGGAGGTCCAATCGCTCGTGGATTCAAAATCACTCAAAACTTGGGCTCTGGGGGAAACAAACCCCGCCATAGAAATCAAAGACAACACCCCGAAACGCTGAAAGAACAACACTGTTCTCACGCTTGACCTCGGTCTTCAGTAATGGGTTTTAGAATCGTTTTTTAACTCGTCGCAATGCCACAGATCCATTTTCCGAATCAATCCCTCGGCTTTTTTGTACCACCGAGATTGAGCCATCACGCGTTGAACAGCGTCTCTCGCTAGGGCTTGGTAAAGCAAATTTTGATTCAAAGACAAAACCCGTTGGTTCAAAACGACCCCCGTTCGAGAATCCAACGCATCGGGAAACAGCATCGGTTGAACGGAAAACTTTATTGATTTTACTACTTTATGGAAATTTTGCAAGGCCAAAGGATTTCCGACGGTGGTGAGGAGAGCGGCCGCGTAGGGGGTGGTTACTTCGGGGTTGGACAAACCATACTCTTGGTAGCGATCTTGGGGATTGTAGCAGGGAGCCCAACCAAAAAGAGAATACCCTCGTTGCGTCGCCACACGACGACAAGCTTCCAAATAATGGGTGTGCCCCCGGCCCAACGTCATCGGAGCCAAACGGTCTTCGTCAAAATAGGTGTTCGCGGTCAGTTCCACAAACGCACTCAATTTCCAACCATCGGCCACGGAAACGCCAAAAACGTTTGTTTGTTTATACGTCATATCCCGCCAAACGTTATCGGGAATTTTACCGATGGCCGTCAAAAAAACCACACAAAGACGAGCCTCGCTGTTTTTATTGTCGTAATTGTAGGGCCATTCCTCCACAACGGTGTTGTCCATGGAGTCCACCGTGACCCCATGACGGATTTTGTTCCCATCGTGTAAAAAAATTCCGTAATGGGCTTCCTCAACAAACCCACCCAAACTCTGGGAAAGAACCGGATCTTTCTTACGATAGTAATCTTCCGCCACGCTCAACGCCAAATGCAACCAAGCCGAATCTATGCTGGAAAACCGAATCCGCCCGTTGGACACGTCGGCGAAAACTCCGTCGGGGGCAATGTGAACATACTCGGGAAAAATACCTTCATAACATCGGAGGGTGGACAACCCCTTCGCCACGGTGGCGATATGATCCCGAGCCACTTGGGGATCTTCCACCCCCTGCTCCACCGCCGTGAGGGTGGACAAAATATCAAGACCGATGTTGGTGGATTTGGTGTAGGTTCTCCCGCCCGGCCCCGTATTGTCCACGGTAAATTCATAAGCCACCGCTGGAGAGTGCAACGTCTTAAGAGCCAAATAGGAAGCTTCCCCAGTGACATGGATAACCCGAGCGGAAAGGGTTTTCGAAAACCCCGCAAAAGAAAAAAGGAGACAAAAAATTCCGAGGGCTCGAAAAAGATGCAAACGAAAACTAATGAGCCGAACGTCTAGAAACATATCTCCCTCCGAAAACCCAAAAACTCACGTAAGGAAAAAATCGTCTGAGACCGTTTCACTAAAATGGTGAAGAATTTTGGCGATGTTCCCCCCTTTGAAAAGGGGGGGGCGGGGGGATTTTCCCGACAATGAAAACAAAAATAAATCCCCCTCAATCCCCCTTTTTCAAAGGGGGAGGCTCGGCTTACGTGATCTTTCAGGCGAAAAGATGAAAGTTGACACCCGTTTCTTTTCGTTTCGTCATTCCGGTGAAAACCGGAATCCATTGGTTTTTAATGTTTTTGACTGGACGCCATTGGCGGTTGCGAGTTTTTGGTTGATTCCCTCGTTAAAAGAACTCCTTGGAAAAGGATTCTCTCCCTTGTGGGAGCTTTTCCCGTTTTAATCCAATCCAAAAGCAAAACCCTCGCTTGGCAGGCCATCTCCCTCACGGGTTGACGAAGACTGGTCAAACCTTTCGTTGCGGCCTCGGGATCATCGTCAAACCCCGCCAAAACCACGTCCTCTGGAACGCGAAGCCCTCGTTCGGAGAGAACCGCCAACGCCCCGAGAGCCATGGCGTCGTTGGCGGCAAAAACAGCGTTGGGGACAACGGGCAAAGACAAAAACTGTTCCATCGCCCTTCGACCCGAATCCCGATCGAACCGCCCATCAAACTCATAGGCCGGATTCAGAGGAATCCCCGCTTGTTCCAAGGCCCGCCGAGCCCCGGACCGCCGATCCGTCCCGTTGGCGGTCTCCATTTTTCCGTTGATAACCGCCACCCGGCGACGCCCCGATGCGATCAAATGAGTCACCACCGATTCAGCCGCCCGAACGTTGTCCAAATCCACGGACGGTCCCCCAAGCCCCGTTCCGTTCATCACCACCGCCGGCAACCCATCCGACAAAGCCTTCTTCCACCAAAAACCAACATCTTCCGGAGCCAAAAAAATCAATCCGTCCACCAAAAAATCCACCGACGGATTGACCATGAAATTCCACCCGACCACTCCCTCAGACACACCCCGCAAAGATTCCGAAAAATAGGGGGCGGAAAGATCCGGCTCCGCGTGAGTCACCACCCCGACACGCCCCGAGTGTTTGTTCACCACCCCTCTGGATTTCACTTGTTTTCGATGTTTTCCGAAAACAACTATTGAAAAAAAACTTCGTTCCTCAATAAATCCAATTCTCCTGCCATCGGAGGGTAACTGAGAAATCTTTTTTGAATAATCCCCTCTTTCAGGTAATTGGCTAGAGAAATAAGAGTCATTCCTTGGTCAAGAGCTAAATAACTCTTGGATATTTTTCCACTGCGCACGTTCAGACTGTCGTAAAACCCGTAGGGGCCGAACAGACCCGGAATGGCGGCCATTTGCTGTATATTGGCAAGAGCCGCTTTGGGAGTGACCATCAAGGCTAAAAAAGCGACATGGGGGGTGATAACCCCCTCATCGGGATATCCCTTGGTACCCAAGTAGGGGACGCCGTATTCTCGATACCCCTGCATCTGGTCGGGGATGGAACAAGGGGAGATGCCCCAGAGAGGGTATTTTTTTTCTTTGATGGCGTAATGGATCTGTTCATTCACCGCCACCGAGTTGTTGGCCCCAAGCCCCCGAGGAGATAAACTCTGTTCATCCAAAACCAAAGTCGGCATCAAAAATTCGAAAAGACTCCCCCCCCAAGAGGGAACGAACTTTATCTTCTCCTTCTGGTAATAACCGTAAAAAACGTCGCTATTTCCCATCTTGCGATTAACCCCTTGGGGCACTTGGGTTTGCCACGTTCGATCCAAAGGAAGCGTACGGAAAATGAGGTACCAATGCTCCCGGGGCAAATCCCCTTTGGCAATGGCCAAATAAGAGGCCAAGCGAGGCTCGGTACACAAAAGCCCGTAATGACTGGTGGTCCACTGCCCCTGCTCGATATCGTAACCCAAATAAAATTGTCCTACTTCAGGGTCGTACAACTTGGCAAAATTCATAGCGTTTAACATGGGATCAATTCGACCACTCAAGGCGGGGAACGATTGTCGCGCCACAATAAATCCGGCGGCCAACCAACCGTTGTCCACGGAAGAAACGAATTTTCGACTGGGCTCCAACGTGATGGTTTCGTAATAGTTGTAAAGCTGACCTTCCCAGTGGGGCAGTTTTTCCAACGTGTTCAACACACGCTTCACCCGGTCCTCCGCTTCGAGGGAAGAAAGGAACCCCAACTCTTCGGCCGAGACCAAAGACATTAAATACAAACCGATGTTGGTGGTGGATGTAAAACTGCCCACCCGGGACTGGACCCCCGATAGATAGACGTTATCAATGGGAAGTCCATTTTCCTTATCCACCAAATCACGAAAATAGATCCACGTGACTCGAGCGATCTCCAAAAGCAATTCCTGATCGGATAATTGGGGGGACAACGGGGCTGGTTTTATGGGATTAAAAGAAATCAATCGAGCCTGTTGCTCAGCTTCTGGAACCGGCGTCTTCCCCGAGGCCCCAACCCCAACGGACAAAACAAGAAAAACCCACACCACAAAATTTTTTTTCATAACCCATCCTTTCTGTTTCATTTTATTCCCGTGCCATTATACAAGATTCCCATCCCCCCCCTTTTTGTCAAAGGGGGGGCAGACGCTCTTTTCCCCCCTTTACGAAGAAAGGAGGGAACGGGCAATGCCAGTAACTTAAGGCAAAAAATGCTCGTCATTCCGGCGAAAGCCGGAATCTAGGAATTCAAACTGGTTATTAAACAACAATTTTACAGCCTGGGTTCCGGCCTTCAGAACGCAAAACCTTAAGTTACTGACATTGGGGGATACGGGGGGATTTTTTTGAAAGTTCAACTTCCGTTTGGCAAGGGCCCGGGCCATGCGTCCGTTGCCAACGAAACCCAAGGGATTCCATACGCCCCATCAGCCGTCCCTGCCAATGCCGGACAAAAACAAGCTTCTCCGCCAAACGGTTCCCCTCCCAGCGAAACCATGGCCAATCCCTGAGCTCGTGAATGTAATCCGTTATTATCCGCATAACTTGCGGAGATTATGCCCCACAATCACCGTAAACAGCAAGCCCTTAACCCGGGCGAAGAATTTGGACGATGTTCCCCCCTTTGAAAAAGGGGGGGCGGGGGGATTTGACCGACGATGAAAACAAATCCGAGTCTCTTTAGCCCTCCGAAGTGATTTTCCCTCTTGGGAGAGGGCTGGGTGAGGGATTTTATTTTCCGATGAGACAATGCCATATCCCTCATCCGCCACTTCGTGGCACCTTCTCCCGAGGGGAGAAGGAACTTTTTTTGCGTCCGTCGATAACTTCGGAGGGCTAAAGGGACTCCTTGACGAACACGGAAATTGAATGTATGATAATTTCATACAAGGAGGGCCCCATGGCTCGAAAACCCGTCACTATTAGTTTACCGGAAGATTTGGCTAAGGAAACCGGGCGCTTTTGCCGAAATCATTCTGTCACACTTTCTGAAATCGCCCGGGAAGCGTTTCGCGACTATCTGGACCGCCGGGAAATGACGGACATTCGTCGGCGTTTTACCATCCTTGCACAAAAACAAGGGCTCTTGACCGAACAATCGCTCCTCAAAAAACTGAATTAATGAAGATCGTTCTAGACACCAGCGTTTTAATCGCTGCTTTTTACCAACCCCTCCGTGGCCCCAGCTTTTCTAAAGAGGTTTTCGATTACGCCGTAGAAGAAGAGACAGTATTCCTTTCCACCGACATCCTCGCAGAATTCCAGCAAAAGTGCATGACAAAACTTAAACTTCCTGATTCGCTCATTGAATCCATGATCGCTCTTCTTCAGCACCGAACACAAACCATCACCCCGTCTTCAATAGACTTCGCCGGCGTCTCATCCTCTCTCCGGGACCCCAACGACCGTCACGTGTTGGCCTTGGTCGCCACGGTTCACGCCGATCTCCTCCTGACGTGGGACAAAGACCTTCTCGTTCTAAAAAAATCAGGAACCGCAACGATCCTCACCCCCCGCCAATTCTGGAACACCCTCTCTTAATTTTTTGAGATTTTGTCAAAGATTTTGGAAATAAGAAATTACAACCCCCACTCGTCAAAAGCACTCCGCCAGAACAAACAGGTCACTTCCCCGATCTTTTTTCGGGTCGGGTCAAGAGACAAACAAAAAGCCAAACCGTTCGGAATGTCCGGTGTCAACCGATTCAAACAAGCCACATCTTTTTCTTCAACCAGATCGGTGGATTTTATTTCCACCAAGAGACGAGACAACCCCGGACGGTCCACGATCAAATCAATTTCACCACCGTCCGTTGTCTGCAAGTAGGAGAAGGTCCAATCTTTTCGCGCGTAGTGAACGCGACGATGGATTTCATTGATGATCCAATGCTCGAAAGCAAACCCCCAAGCGAAGGTCCTTGGGTAAAGTTCTTGATCCAACGTCCGATCAAGAGCCCGTTTAACCCCCGTATCAAAAAAATAAAATTTAGGGTGGGACCGCTGTCTTTTACGAACAGACAAGTGAAACGCTGGAAGGGAGATCCCCATCAAAGTATCTTCCAAAATCTCAAAATAAGACTGAACGGTTTTCGTGTCAACGCCCACGTCTCTGGCCACTTTTGTGAAATTGATCACTTGGCCACTGCACTGGGCCGCCACACCCAAAAAATTTCGAAACGGGGGCAACCAACGGACCACCTGCTCCGAGGCAATTTCTTCCTTCAAATAAGTCAGAGCGTAAGCCCGCAAATACTCCGCTTTGTCATCGGCCTGGGGAAGGCTCACCAACCGGGGAAGGGTTCCCCAAGTCAAAGCGTCTTTCAAATCGAAGTCGTCCCCCAACTCTTTTTCCGTGAAGGGAAACAACTGATAAACGAAAGCCCGTCCCGCCAAAAGGTTCGACACCCCTCGTTTTAATTTTCTGGCACTGGACCCTGTGAGGGCAAACTTTGTTCCTTTCCCCTCGATTAAACCATGCACCACGTCCAACAACCGAGGAACTTTTTGAACCTCATCCACCACCACCCACGCCGGCGGATTTTTTCGTCCTTCGATTTGATGCTTAAGTTCATTGGGGTTGCGAAACAGGGAATCTTCGGTTTGAGGATCCAACAGATCAACAAAGAGGGTATTTTTAGCCGGGGAAAAACCCCGAAGCCACGTGGATTTTCCCGTCCCTCGAGGCCCGAACAGGAAGAAAGAACTCGTTTTTGAAGGTTTTAGGTCTCTGTGGATCATACTCCATATTTCTACATCATTTGTGGAGTATTGTCCACAAGATTTTACTTGCTTTTTGTTTTGCCAAAAAAGTAAACTTTTGATATGTCCGACAAAACAAAAACAGACTTTACGAGATCCGTTGAGGCTTCCTTCCGCAAGGGTTTGGAAAAACCCTACGTCCAGATTTTGTTTGGGGCACGACAGACGGGAAAAACCACGTTGATGGAACGGGTTTTACCAGAGGACGCCCTCCGAATCAATCTGGCCGATTCTCGTCAACGGCTTCGCTACACGGAAGACCCCGGGGAATTCATTCGCCTGTGCGAAAGTCTGCCAAAAAGGACAGCCCCTTGGGTGGTGTTTGTGGACGAAGCCCAAACCGTTCCGGCTCTGTTCGATAACGTTCAATATCTCTACGATCAAAACAAGACCCGCTGGCGTTTCGTTCTGTGCGGAAGTTCCGCTCGAAAACTCCGAAAAGCGGGGTCCAACCTTCTGCCAGGGCGATCGTTTCTCCACCATCTGTTTCCGTTAACATTAGAAGAACGCCCGCCCACGCCAGCCCCCGCCACGGGATTCCCATCGCCGTTTTCTTTTGAACTCGGCCCTTCCCCCGCCCCACGGTTCCCCGCCACCGATTTGATGACACGCCTCGCCACCGGGGAACTGCCCGGCGTGGCTACGGCGGACGCCGAAGACCGGGGGGGATTGCTTCGGTCCTACATCGAAATATTTGTGGAAGAAGAAATACGAAGAGAATCTCTGGTCAAAGAATGGGGAACTTTTGTGCGATTTCTGAGACTGGCGGGGACCGAGGCTGGGAATCCCGTGAATTTTACCCACTTATCCCAAGAATGTGGAATCTCCGCCCCCACCATTAAAAATCACTACGGCCTTCTGGAAGATTTGTTTTTGGGGTTCAGCGTTCCGGCTTTCACGCGAAGTGCCAGAAAAAAAATACTGTCCACCCCTAAATTTTTATTCTTCGATATAGGAATTCGTCACGCGGCCGCTGGGCTAACCCCCTCGGCGGACACGGTGACCGCCAACCCCGGCCCCATCTTCGAGCAATGGGTGGGCATCGAACTGTGGAAACGCCTTCAATACCATCGGCAAGGAACTCTTTATTACCAACGATCCCGAGACGGGGCCGAGGTGGATTACATTGTGGAACAGGGGACCGAACTCATTCCCATCGAAGTGAAATGGACCGAACACCCCACCGCCTCGGACGCTCGGCACCTCATCACTTTTCTTAAAGAAAACCACCCCCACGCCCAAAAAGGCTACGTGATCTGCCGATGCCCCACCCCCCAAAAACTAACAGACACCATCACGGCGTGGCCGTGGAATTATCTCTGATTTTCAACAAGCCACCAGTTTTGAAACTGTGGAATTCCTTGTATTCAACCCAAATTTTGCATTAGACCGCGGGATTCGACGAAGAATGCCGGACATTTTCTTCCTTAAAAAGTTCGTCCATGCAACCAGCAGGACCTTCACTTTTTGCGTCGAAACTGCCTCGGCCTTCTTCGTCTCGCGTCAGCGGCTCTGCCGCCCTAGGTGCCCGGAGCTCTGCGACGGGCCGGTCCTCGCGTCTAA
>Ga0247840_10001612_pt1 | contig 43686 bp, 35 predicted proteins | sample LaCruzMarch2015__FD_192404 | JGI IMG/M metagenome (GOLD analysis project Ga0247840, IMG submission 192404) | Freshwater microbial communities from meromictic Lake La Cruz, Castile-La Mancha, Spain - LaCruzMarch2015_17m | ecosystem: Environmental > Aquatic > Freshwater > Lake | place: Spain... | reverse complement strand
ATCTCTTAAAGAATATGTTTGCAAATTATCTCAAGAACTTACTGTTAATGAGGTGAAAAGTATTACTAGATTCAGCTATATATTCTCAAATCCATTTTGGACTATCTTATAATTCACTTTGGTATTAATTCAAATATGGAAAGAAAATACTATGCCATCAGTTTTTTATATCTGATGCGTTTAGGAGCCTCATCACCTAACCGTTTTTTACGATTTTCCTCATATTCCGAATAAGATCCTTCGAAAAAGTAAACTTGTGAATTCCCTTCAAAAGCTAAAATATGGGTTGCTACACGGTCTAAAAACCAGCGGTCATGGGAAATAATCACAGCACATCCTGCAAAGTTTTCCAAACCTTCCTCCAAAGCTCTTAATGTATTAATATCTATATCGTTGGTAGGCTCATCAAGCAATAAAACGTTGGCTTCCGATTTCAATGTTAAAGCCAAATGCAAGCGATTGCGTTCACCACCTGATAATACTCCTGTTTTTTTGCCTTGATCGGAACCGCTGAAATTAAATCTTGAAACATAAGCCCTAGAATTAATTAGCCTGCCTCCCATCTGTATTTGCTCATTTCCTTCAGAAATTACTTCCCACACATTTTTTTCAGGATCAATATCCGTATGTTGTTGATCAACATAGCCAATTTTTACGGTTTCGCCTACATCAAACTGACCGTTTTCTGGTACTTCACTTCCCATAATCAAACGAAACAGGGTGGTTTTTCCGGCTCCGTTTGGACCAATTACTCCAACAATTCCAGCAGGAGGTAATGAAAAACATAGGTACTCAAATAAGATTTTATCACCAAAAGCTTTAGATACATTGTTTACTTCTATCACCTTGTTTCCTAATCGAGGTCCATTGGGAATAAAAATTTCTAATTTCTCTTCTTTTTCTTTAACATCTTCACCCATCATTTTTTCGTAAGCCGATAATCTTGCTTTACCTTTCGCATGACGAGCCTTAGGACTCATGCGAACCCACTCAAGTTCTCTATCAAGCGTTTTCTTTCTTTTACTTTCAGTTTTTTCTTCCATTTCCAATCGTTTCGACTTTTGGTCTAACCAGGAAGAGTAATTACCTTGCCAGGGAATACCTTCGCCTCTATCTAATTCAAGTATCCATCCCGCTACATTGTCAAGGAAATAACGATCGTGGGTTACGGCAATTACGGTGCCTTTATACTGTTTTAAGTGTAGCTCCAACCATTCGATAGATTCAGCATCTAAGTGGTTGGTAGGCTCATCTAATAGTAAGATTTCGGGTTCTTGCAACAGCAAACGGCACAATGCTACGCGGCGACGCTCACCTCCAGAAAGATTTTTAACTGCTGCATCGCCTTCAGGGCAACGCAATGCATCCATAGCACGTTCTAATTTAGCATCCAGTTCCCATGCATCATGGTGTTCGAGCAATTCGGTAACTTCTCCTTGGCTGTCGATGAGTTTTGTCATTTCATCGTCGCTCATGGGTTCTGAAAACTTATTGTTAATCGCTTCGTATTCTTTTAATAAATCAACTACTTCCTGAACGCCTTCTTCTATAATTTCTCTTACGGTTTTATTATCATCTAATATTGGCTCTTGTGCCAAATAGCCAACTTTATAACCCGGAGAAAAGGATACATCGCCCAAAAATGACTTTTCCAAACCTGCAATAATTTTGAGCAAAGTTGATTTTCCTGATCCGTTTAAACCAATCACACCGATTTTTGCGCCATAATAAAAGGAAAGATAAATATCTTTTAATACTTGTTTGCTGGGAGGAAATATTTTGCCAACACCAGCCATAGAAAAAATGATTTTCTTATCGTCTGCCATAATATGTTTTTTTGCAAAATTATGAAAAATAATAGGTATGTTTGTAGAAAATAGTATTCAGTTATAATAGAGGGAAAAAATATCTGAATTGGATGGCTTTATAAAACAAGAAAATAAATATGCAAGGTCAAAACAGAAGTGAGGTTAAAGTAGGAATAGAAGTCGGCATTGTGTTGAAACAGGATCAGCGGTCTGGCAATATTACCGAAGGCATCGTGAAGGATATACTTACAAAAGCTGCATTTCATCCGCATGGAATAAAGGTCAGACTTACTACCGGCGAAGTGGGCAGAGTTAAAACCATCCAATAAACCGCCATTATTTATGAAAGCTGTCTCATTAAAACGTATTAAAACAGAATTGGATTTACTGCATCCTGACAGGGTAAAAGCCCTTTGTCTGCAAATGGCAAAATTCAAAAAAGAGAACAAGGAATTACTTTCTTATCTTTTGTTTGAGGCCGATAATGAACAAACCTATATAAACGATGTAAAATCCCAGCTGGATAAGCTATTTAAGGAGATCAACAAAAGCAATTTCTATTTTGCCAAGAAAACCATACTGAAAATACTCAGAATAGCCAATAAATACATTAAATATTCAGGATCAAAGCAAACCAAAGTAGAAATCCTCATACATTTTTGCAAAGCATTTAAACAGTCGGCCATTCCATTGCAGCAAAGCACTGCTCTTGGAAACATCTATACGCGGCAAATTATAAAAATAAACAATGCCCTTGCTACGCTGCATGAAGATCTGCAGTTTGATTATTCCGTTGAATTGCAAAATTTATAATATAAGATTGACATTGTATCATCCTGAAAGAATATGTAAGTTTGCACTTTAATTCAATCATCCCATGATATTATCAGAAGTCTTAAAAGATTTGGATAAAAGAGTCAGCGATTTAAGTAGGCTTATTTGACATCGACAATAAACTTATTTTAATAGCAGAAGAAGAAAAATCACCCACGAATCCGATTTCCTGAAACAATTCAAAAAAAAGCAGCATTAGTATTAATATCTATCTGCGGTAAAAAGTTGTGGACAGATGCTTTTGCCAACACCCGAAATGGGGAAAATAATTTTCTTATCTTCTGTAAAAATTTGTTTTTTTAATATCCGGTAAGAATTTTATGAATGAAATATACTGAATTTCCTGATAAGTATTCGAGAAATAGGCATCCATAGTAATTATAATTTGGGAATAATTATCAGATATTTAAATCTTGACAAAAAATTCTAAAATAAATTTTACCATAGTGATAGCCTCCTTACTTTGAGTGAGATTATCACTTTTAGAATTTACTGTTTAACTGATTTTCCCTATCTTTGCAAAAATTTTTTATTTTATGAGTTTAGAGTTAAGCGAACAAGAGTTATTCCGTAGAAAATCACTGGAAGAACTCCAAAATGCAGGTATCAATCCTTATCCTGCCGAATTATTTGAAGTAAATACAAAAACAACAGAAATATTAGAGAAATATCCTAACGACAATACACTTTTTCAGAAAGTCAGTATAGCCGGGCGTATGATGAGCCGCCGTATTATGGGAGCAGCTTCTTTTGTAGAGTTACAAGACAGTGTGGGTCGTATTCAGTTGTATATCAAACGCGACGATATTTGTGAAGGTGAAGATACTTCATTTTACAATAATGTATTTAAGAAAATGATGGATATCGGCGACATCATTGGGGTTACAGGATATGTATTCACTACCCAGATGGGTGAAATCAGCATACATGTTACCGAACTCAAACTGTTGAGCAAATCGCTGAAACCTTTGCCTATAGTTAAAGAAAAAGATGGTGTGGTTTATGATGCTTTCAGCGATCCCGAACAACGTTATCGTCAGCGCTATGTAGATTTGATTGTAAACGAAGGTGTAAAAGATACTTTTATCAAGCGAACCAAAGTGATACAATCCATGCGTGAGTTTTTCAATGCGCAGGGTTATCTGGAAGTAGAAACTCCTATTTTACAGGCAATTCCTGGTGGGGCTGCTGCCCGTCCGTTTATAACCCATCACAATGCATTGAACATTCCTCTTTACTTAAGAGTTGCCAATGAATTATATTTGAAAAGATTGATTGTAGGTGGTTTCGATGGCGTGTATGAATTCTCAAAAGATTTTCGCAACGAAGGTATGGATCGTACGCATAATCCTGAATTTACCGTTATGGAAATTTATGTAGCCTATAAAGACTACTTATGGATGATGGATTTTACCGAGAAAATGATAGAAAAAGTGTCTCTCGATTTACATGGAAAAACGCAGGTGAAATTCGGTGAAAATGAAATTGAATTTAAAGCACCTTTCCGCAGGGTTACTATGACAGATGCCATTAAAGAACATACCGGATTTGACATTTCGATTATGAATGAAGATCAGATTCGTGAAGTTTGTTCAAAGCTGCATATCGAAACCGATCCAACCATGGGAAAAGGTAAAATGATTGATGAAATTTTCGGAGAAAAATGCGAACATAATTATATTCAACCGACTTTTATTATTGATTATCCTGTAGAAATGTCGCCACTTTGCAAAAAACACCGCAATAATCCCGAACTTACCGAACGTTTTGAACTTTTTGTAAACGGAAAAGAACTGGCAAATGCATACACCGAGTTAAATGACCCGATTGATCAACGCGAACGTTTTCAGGATCAGTTGAAACTTTCTGAAAAAGGAGATGATGAAGCGATGTTTATTGATCAGGATTTCTTGCGTGCGTTGGAATATGGTATGCCACCAACTTCAGGAATGGGTATTGGAATAGATAGATTAGTAATGTTTATGACCAATTCAAACTCCATACAGGATGTACTTTTCTTTCCGCAAATGCGTCCCGAAAAGAAGGCAGTTCAATCAACTGATGAAGAATTTGCAGCAATTGGTGTTCCCGAACTATGGATTCAGCATATCAGAAAAGCTGGTTTTAATACATTGTCAGCATTAAAAGAAGCCAATATCAATAAACTATTCAACGACTTAAACGGATTCCGTAAGAAAAACAAACTGGATATTCCTGCTATGAATTTAGGGGAATTAACTGATTGGATTTCTAAGATATAATTTGACCTTACAAACTCTGTGAACCTCTGTGACTCCTCTGTAAACCTCAGTGTAATTCTTTTTTAATTACACTGAGTAAAAGGGAGAAGTTACTGATTTACACAGCGTAAAAAATAAAGTTATAATGTCAATTTTAAAGCAAAATTTATCCGATTCTTTGCGGCTCTCTGCGAAACCCTTTGTGTTCTCTGCGGTTAAAATAATTATCATTCTTGTATTATTTCTAAATTCATTTAATGCTAAAAGTCAAGAAACGCCTAAGAATTTCTTTTCTGAAAAAGGATTTAAAATTGGTGTAAGTACTTATAGTGTTACACTTCCCGAAGGAAAAAACTACAAACCGCTTTTATTGATGGGCAATTTTGGTTGGGAACTTACCAAAAAAGAAAAAAAAGGAAAATGGTGGATCATGTTTGAACCTCAGTTTAATCCGATTTTTCTGGATACAAAGTTTAAAGAACTTGAATTTGGCATTAATGTGGCTTTAAGATATAAGTATAAGATCGGAGAGAATTCATTCTTTTATAGTCAGTTAGGTTCTGGCCCTCATTTTATTACAATTGCAACCGACAGACAAGCTCATGGGTTTATTTTTTCTGATAATCTGGCAATTGGTTTAAGCAATAAAATATTCGGAAACTGGATGTTAGAAACAGAATTCCGAATTCGCCATATTTCCAATGCCAATGTAATGAAACCTAATAGAGGGATGAATAATCTATTCATAGTTGTTGGTATTTCGAAGAGAATAAATAAATAACCTAAAATACACTTCTTCCTGAATAAAAATACCTTATTCTTCTGATAAATAAAAAATTGCAATTTATACAACAAAAGAAACAATAAAAATAGTATTTTTGTAAACGATATAAATACTATTTTGAATTTGTTTCTTTTGTAACAATTTAATTTTAAATGTTTTAAATATGAAAGTAGTTATTCTTGCTGGAGGACTTGGTTCTCGCCTTTCCGAAGAAACCACACTAAAACCAAAGCCGATGGTTGAAATTGGAGGAAGACCTATACTTTGGCATATAATGAAAATATATTCTCATTATGGTTATAATGATTTTATTATTTGTTGTGGTTATAAAGGCTATATGATAAAAGAATATTTTGCCAATTATTTTTTACATCAGGCTGATGTAACTATTGATTTAAAACAAAACAAACTTGAAATTCACCAATCTAATGTTGAACCATGGAGGATTACACTAATTGACACTGGACTCGAAACAATGACAGGTGGAAGAATAAAAAAAATCCAGAAATACGTAGGAAATAAACCATTTATGTTAACCTATGGAGATGGATTAGGGAATGTTAATATTAAAGAGCTGGTTGAATTTCATACTAAACAAAATAAACTTGCAACGGTTACTGTTGTTCAGCCTTCAGGCAGATTTGGGGCCATTCATTTTAATCAGGAAAATTCTGTTGAAATTTTTGCATTTCAGGAAAAACCCAAAGGTGATAATACATGGATAAATGGAGGATTTTTTGTTCTCCAACCGGAAGTATTTGATTATATAAAAGATGGTGATTCCACAATTTGGGAAAGAGAGCCATTAGAAACATTGGCTAAAGACAAACAGCTTCACGCATTCAGACATTATGGATTTTGGAAACCAATGGATACTATTCGCGACAAAGAAGATTTAGAAGATTTATGGAAAACCGATAAATGCGATTGGAAATTATGGTAAAAAATATAAACAAGCTTTTTTGGAAAGGGAAAAGAGTATTAATTACAGGTCATACTGGTTTTAAAGGCTCTTGGCTTTGTTTGTTATTGAAAGAAATGGATGTTGATGTATATGGCTACGCATTGGATCCTCCAACACAACCCAGTCTTTTCAAGGAAGCACATATTGAAGAACTTATAACGTCTTGTATTGGAGATATTCGTGATTATGAAAAGTTTTCTAAATTTCTTTTATCAGTAAAACCTGATATTATTATACACATGGCGGCACAAGCACTAGTTCGGGAATCGTATAAAAATCCAGTGGAAACTTATGCGGTTAATGTGATGGGCACTGTTAATCTTTTTGAAGCTATTCGATATACAACAGGAATAAAAGCTGTAGTAAACGTAACTACCGATAAATGTTATGAAAACCGTGAGTGGCATTGGGGATATCGCGAGAATGAGCCGATGGGTGGATATGATCCCTATTCAAATAGCAAAGGATGTTCAGAATTAGTAACAGCATCATTCAGAAACTCATTCTTTAATTCAAAAAACTATAGCAAACATGGTGTTGCAATAGCTACAGCAAGAGCAGGAAATGTTATTGGTGGCGGCGACTGGGCTGAAGACCGATTGATACCCGATTTTATCAGAGCTATTTCAAAAGGAGAAAATCTAAAAATACGGAGTCCTTTTGCTATTCGTCCATGGCAGCATGTATTAGAACCACTTTCGGGCTATCTTATCTTAGCCGAAAAACTATTTAATAATGGAGTTGAATTTGCCGAGGCCTGGAATTTCGGACCCGATGATAATGATGCCAAAAATGTAGAGTGGATTACTTCTAAAATGTGTAAGTTGTGGGGTGAAAATTCAGCTTACGAAATTGATAATAATCCACAACCTCATGAAGCAAATTATTTAAAATTAGATTGTTCTAAAGCTAAAAATATTTTAGATTGGCATCCTTGTTGGAATTTGGAACAATCATTATCTTATATTGTTGATTGGAACAAATCATTTTTAAAAGGTGATGATATGCGGGAAGTGTGCAAAATTCAAATACGTGAATATTTTAGATTTTAATAACTAAATAATACTATGAGCGATATTAAAACACTCAGAAAAGAAATAATTGAAAAAACAATTGAATATTACCATGTAAAATTTTCCAAGAAAGAATTTATAACTGGTAAAACAAAGGTAAACTATGCAGGAAGGGTATTCGATGAAACAGAATTAGTAAATGCAGTAGATGCATCATTAGATTTTTGGCTCACCGAAGGACGGTTTACCGAAGAATTTGCGGAAAAAATAGCAGAGTTTTTGGGAATAGAACACGTTTTACTTACAAATTCAGGTTCTTCAGCCAACTTATTGGCTTTTTCAGCTCTCACTTCCGAAAAACTCGGAGAAAAACGCTTGAAACCAGGAGATGAAGTAATTTCTGTTGCAGCAAGCTTTCCTGCTACTATTACTCCTATTATACAATATGGTTTAATACCTGTTTTTGTGGATGTTGATATTCCTACCTATAACATTGATGTTGAAATGATGCGCAAAGCCATTTCTCCAAAAACCCGATGCATTTTTCTTGCACATACCTTAGGAAATACATTTGACATTGATGCGATAATGCAAATAGCTAATGAATACAATTTATGGGTAATCGAAGATAATTGTGATTCTTTTGGAAGTAAATATAACGGAAAATTTACAGGAACATTTGGTCATATATCTACAATTTCTTTTTATCCTGCTCATCATATTACAACTGGTGAAGGCGGTGCAATTTGCACTAACGATCCATTGTTGGCAAATTTAATCAGAGCGTTTCGTGATTGGGGTCGTGATTGTTATTGTGCTGGTGGCGAAAACAATACTTGTGGCAAAAGGTATACACAACAATTTGGAGAATTGCCTATCGGTTATGATCATAAATACGTTTATTCCGAAATTGGATATAATTTAAAAATGACAGATATTCAGGCTGCAATTGGAGCTGCACAAATGAATAAATTAGCTGATTTCTGTGAAAAAAGGAGGTCGCATTTTAATGAATGGACACGAATTTTCTCCAAATTTTTCAACTATTTTATTTTACCAAAAGCTACAGAAAAATCGGATCCTTCGTGGTTTAGTTTTATTATTACTTTAAAAGATAACTGTCCGTTTACACGTGATGAAATAACAAAATATTTGGATCAAAATCTTATTGAAACACGTAATTTGTTTGCAGGAAACATTGTTAAACAGCCAGCTTTTATTCATAAAAAATGGAGAATTGCAGATCATCTCAAAAATACCGATTATATTATGAACAATACTTTCTTTTTAGGAACGTATCCGGGGTTAACAAAAGAGATGTTTGATTATGTTGAAAATGTGATATTTGAATACATTAGAAAATTTGAATAAAAATGGCTATCGTTAAAAAATATCCAGCAGAAGTAGTCTATATTGAACAACCAATAAAAGACATCTTTACTTTACAGATGAAATCATTGGGTGGTTCTTTCAAATATGCTCCCGGTCAGTTTCTCCATTTTGCATTAGATGAATACGACCCAAGTTCCGGGTGGCCGGAATCTCGTTGCTTTAGCATGCAATCCAGTGCAAAAGATGAGTTGATTAAAATTACTTATGCAGTAAAGGGGTGTTTTACAAAAAGAATGGCAACCGAATTGATGGCAGGTAGTTTAGTAACATTGAAACTACCTTACGGAGATTTATTTACACAAGAACATTGCAAAGAAAATACTGTTTTTATTGCAGGAGGTACAGGCATTACGCCATTTCTTTCGTTGTTTACAGACCCTGATTTTGCTTTTTACAAAAATCCAGTTTTATTTGCAGGCTTTCAAAACAAAGAATTAAATTTATATCATGATGAATTAAATATTGCTATGCAAATCAATCCGAACCTTATCATAAATTATGTTTATCAAGATAAACAAGGAGTGTTGGATATTGCTAAAATCCTTAATGAAAGTGATAGCAAAAGCTCTTTCTTTATTTCAGGACCACCTGAGATGATAAAAACATTTAAAAAATATCTTATTCAACAAGAAATACACGAAAGTCAAATTAAAACAGATGATTGGGAATAATTTAAAAAAGAAGAGTCTTTTAAGACATTGTCCTATTTGTGAAAATAAGGAAGGCGAAATTTTCCATAATCAACGTTTTCTTTTACCGGAAAATCATGTTTTACCTCGTGAATATGATGTTGTTCATTGTGAAAAATGTGGTTTTGTATTTGCTGATACTTCTGCAGATCAAAAAACGTATAATATTTTTTATCAGGAAATGTCTAAATATGAAGATGTTAAAACTGCAAGTGGTGGTGGTGAAAATACATACGATTTGGTACGCTTAAATGAAGCGGCAAGAGATATCGAAAAACTAATTCCTTTCAAGAGTAGTAGCATATTAGATATAGGTTGTGGTAACGGTGGCTTGTTATTGGAACTAAAAAAACTGGGATTTACTAACTTAACAGGACTTGATCCTTCTCCTGTTTGTGTTGAAAATATCTTATCTAAAGGTATTGATGCATATTTAGGAGGAATTACAAATGAGAATAATAATCTAAATAAAAAATTTGATTTTATAATTTTTTCACACGTATTTGAGCATTTAGTTGATTTAAAATCTGCTGTAAAGAATACTCGAACATTACTTAAAACAGAAGGATTAGTCTATGTTGAAACGCCTGATGCTTCTCTTTATCAGGATTTCTATGTTGTTCCATTCTATTATTTTGATACAGAGCATATCAACCATTTTTGTTCAGAATCATTAATAAATTTATTTTCTACCCAAGGTTTTGATTTTGTAATATCGAAACAAAAAGTGATGCGTTTATCTGAAGTAATTGACTATCCTGCTGTGTTTTCATGTTTTAAAAAGAAAGAAAGTGAAATTTTTTCTGTATATAATAATAATGGACAAACAAAAAAAAGTGTCTTGAATCATATTGTTCAGTCAAACAATGTGTTAAATTCCCCAGAAATAGAGAAACTTGCAAACGATAAAACACCTGTAATAGTTTTTGGTGCAGGGAATTATACGCTACGCTTACTCGAAACTACAGCTTTGGGGAAATGTAATATTGTTGCTTTTGTAGATAATGATTCAAAAAAACATGGAAATATCATTAATGGCAAAGATTTCTTATTTAAAAATGATGCTTTAATAATTATTTGTTCTGCCCTTTTTAGTTCTGAAATAGAGCAGGAAATCAAATCAATGTGCATTAAGAATCAAACGCTGAAAATAAATACATAAAAATACAAAACTTGCTAAAAATAAGCTCATTAACAATCATTAAAAAATGAAAGAAGAAATGAATTTTAAAAATGAAATAAGTGATAAACAATTTTATATTTTTGGTGCCGGAAATACTGCAATTAAAGTTATGCAAGTACTTCAAAATGCCGGTAAATCAATATCTTCTTTTATTGTAACTTCCAAACCAAGCATTCCTAAAATAAACAATATTAGAGTTATTGAACTTAAGGAAACATCAACATTAGATAAAAATATACCCATAATAATTGCTATTTTTAATAGAGAACCCAATGCATTTTTGCAAGATATTATTACAAGCCTAAAATCCTTTGGGTTTAATAAAATTCTTACATATCCTGAATTTCATTCTTTTTTTCCAGCACAATTGGGGGATATATTTTGGCTGACCGATAAAAACTATTATTCTGAGAATATCGAAAAATATTTGAATGTTCAAAAATTATTTAAAGACCCAATAAGCAAAGATACTTATTCATTAATAATTGAATATTTAAAAACTTTTGACCCATCTATTTTAACAAAGCCTGATTTTAAGAATCAATATTTTCCTTTAGATATAGATGTTTGGGATGGGCGAGGTGCATTTTATGATATTGGTTCGTTTGATGGCGAAAATATTTTTGATGCATATAAAGCAAAAGGTCAGCTTGATCTAGTTATTGCTTTTGAACCTGAAATGGATAACTTCCAAAAAATTGTAACGAATCCAAAGTTAAAAGATATTACAAAACAATTTTTTATTTATCCTTGTGGAGTTTGGTCAGAAACAACGATGCTCAAATTTGAGACTGGCGTGGGAGAGAGTTCATCTTATAGTGAACACGGCAATCAAATAATTCCTGTAGTAAAGATCGATGAAATTATCCATACTCATCCAGGTTACTTAAAAATGGATATTGAAGGTGCTGAAATTGAAGCTTTGTTAGGTGCTAAAAATACTATTTGTAAATATAAACCTTCGTTAGCCATCAGTATTTATCATAAACCTGAACATATTTACAGTATTCCGGAACTAATAAATAGTTGGGATTTAGGATATAATTTTTATATTCGGTTTCATGGAAATAATCTTATTGAAACTGTTTTGTATTGTATTCAATAACAAAAATAATCAATGAAAAAATCTCTTCAGAACGATCTTGATTACATATTTATTAAAACAAGCCATTTAATTAACGAATTGGATGGCAAAACAATTTTTATAACTGGCGGCACAGGCTTCATTGGAAAATGGATACTTGAATATTTTCTTTGGCTTAACCGGTATAAATCTATTGCTATTAATATCATTGTTTTATCTCGCAATCCTGATTTTTTTTTAGAAAAATTTCCCAAATTTATTGTCCCATTTATTCAATTTGTAAAAGGAGATGTTACTGAATTCGATTATGACAAATTGCCTCATAGTGATATCATTATACATGCTGCTACCGAAGCTGATGCAAAGCTAAATCACGAGCAACCACTTAAAATGATAAATACAATTGTCGAGGGTACAAGAAAAGTATTCGATTATGGGGTGAAAGTTAAATCGCAAAAAGTATTATATTTAAGTAGTGGTGCTGTTTATGGTATTCAACCCGATAATATAGTTGGATTTTCAGAGAATTATTACGGTGGACCTAATGTTCTCAACACAGCTTCGGCTTATTCCGAGGCAAAAAGGTTTTCTGAGCTCTATTGTTCTTGTTATCAGAAACAATATCAGATGAATGTTGTAATTGCTCGCTGTTTTGCATTTGTCGGTCCATATTTGCCATTAGACATGCACTTTGCAATTGGTAATTTTATTGGGAACGGATTAAAAGACGAAGATATAATCATTAAAGGAAATGGGAGACCACTTCGTTCTTATATGTATGCTGCTGATTTGGTAATTTGGTTATTATACACATTACTCAGAGGAGAAAGCGGACAAGCTTACAATATTGGATCTGAAAAATCATTTTCTATTAAAGAATTAGCTATAGAGGTTGCTAAATTTTTTCCGAAATTGTCTGTTAAAGTTTTAGGCGAATCTAATCCAACCGATAGGAATCAAAACTATATTCCATGTATTAAAAAAATTAAGACAGAATTGGCAGTGCCTGAAATATTATCACTTCAGGAGGCTATTGGTAGAACAATAATGTTTCATACATCTGATGAGTAATTTCGAAAACATAATATTTGATTTTGATGGAACTTTGGTTGATTCTCAGGCTGATATAAAAGATTCCTTAAAAGCTGCTATCTATAATATTAAAAGTGTTAATGTTGATAGTTCTTCTTTTAAAATCGGACCTCCTTTAGAAGAAATGATAAAAACAATTTTAATAAATATCTCGCAAGATGAAATGAATAATATTGTAAACAGTTTTAGGACAGCCTATAACGAAAGTGGATTTAATAAAACATTTTGTTACAGTGGGATTGAAAATCTATTAAAAACCTTAAAAAATACAAATAAACGAATTTATATTGCCACTAATAAGCCGGAATATTTAACAAAAAAAATAATTAATAAACTTAATATTGACTTTTTTGATGATATTTGTACTGTTGATAAAATTGAAGGTGTTTATTTATTAAAAAAAGAAATGATATCTTTGCTGATTCAAAAAAATAAACTTAATAGGAAAACAACGCTGATGATTGGCGATAGTGCATCGGATGTAAGTTCTGGAATAGAGAATGGTATTGCAACTATTGGTGTTGGTTATGGTTATGAATCTAAGGAAAAAATAATGAAAGCAAATCCAGATTTTTATTTTGATACAACACTGCAATTAATTGATTTTTTAATATACCAACCAAATTAAATTATATATGAACCGTGATATTTTTGAAGATTTATTCGTGCTTGAAATAGCCAATAATCACTGGGGAAGTCTTGACAGAGGACTGAAAATTATTAATGCTTTTGGACAGATTGTTCGTTTTAATAATGTTCGAGCAGCTTTAAAATTACAATTTAGAGATGTTGATAATTTTATTCATAAAGATTTTCAAGAAAGAGATGATATTAGATATATAAAAAAAACGATTGATACAAAATTGTCAAAAGAAAACTTGGCTATTTTAGTAAATAATATTCGTAAAGCAGGATGTATTCCAATGACTACTCCTTTTGATGAAGCCTCAGTTGATTTAGGAATGGAATTAGGAATTCAAATATTTAAGATAGCGAGTTCTGATTTAAACGACTGGCCATTGATTGAAAAAATTGCAAAAACAAAAAAACCAGTAATAGTTTCAACAGGAGGTTCTTCTGTAAAAGATCTTGACGATTTGGTTACTTTTTTTGAGAATAGAAATATTCCACTTGCAATTAATCATTGCGTTTCTCTTTATCCTTCTGAAGATTCTAATTTAGAAATCAATCAAATAGATTTTTTAAAAAATCGTTATCCAAATCATACCATAGGTTATTCAACCCACGAATATCATTCATGGGATTATTCATTGATGATAGCTTATGCAAAAGGAGCCCGAACATTTGAAAGACATGTTGATATCGAAGATGGAGGTATAAGCGTTGCACCATACTGCTCTTTACCCCATCAGGTTGATACTTGGTTTAAATCATTTCATAAGGTGAAAGAAATGTGTGGTAATAGTGGTACAACCAAAAGAATACCACCCAAAGAAGAGATTCAATATCTTGATGCTCTAGTAAGAGGAGTTTATGTTAAAAGAGATTTACCAGAAGGTTATGTAATTAAACACGAAACTATCGATAATGATATTTATTTGGCAATTCCTTTGCAAAAAGGACAAATATCTTGTCGTGAGCTAATGTCGGGTGAAGTTTTATTAAGAGACATGAAAAAGGATGAACCTGTAATGATTGATACAATAGACAGTCCATATTCTTATAATGAATCATTAAAACAACAAATTTATAATCGTGGCATATAATGATTAGAATATCTGATTTTATTTTTAAATATCTTGAAGAATATGGAATTGAAGATATTTTTATGATTACAGGAGGTGGAGCAATGCACCTGAATGATGCCTTGAGCAGAAATGAAAAAATAAACTATATCTGTAATCATCATGAACAAGCTTCGGCAATTGCAGCTGAAGGTTATGCAAGAATAGCAAATAAGCTTGCAGTTGTTGTTGTAACAAGTGGACCTGGTGGTACAAATACACTAACTGGTTTGATTGGCCAATGGCTTGATTCTGTTCCAGTTTTATATATTTCTGGTCAGGTTAAATTTGAAACAACAATAGCTTCATGCCCCGAGTTGAACCTTCGTCAATTAGGCGATCAGGAAATTAACATTATTGATATTGTAAAGCCAGTGACAAAATATGCCACTATGCTTACAGATCCACAAACTGTTAGGCAAGAATTAGATAAAGCCATCCATTTTGCAACTTCGGGAAGACCTGGCCCAGTTTGGATTGATGTACCTCTTAATGTTCAAGGTGCATATATTGATGAAGCACAAATTTTTGATTCTAATATTGAAAAGGAAAATCTTTTTGACTCTTCTTTAGCGTTGAAGCAAATTGACGAAATATCATCTTTAATACTAAAAGCCGAACGTCCACTTTTTCTTGCTGGTAATGGATTACGAAATGCTCATGCTACTTCACAGTTTATTGATTTGATTGAGAAAACAGGTATTCCTGTTGTTACTTCATTTCTCGGATGCGATATTATCGAAACCGATTCTCCATATTTTGCGGGTCGAATCGGAACCATTGGAAATCGAGCCGGTAATTTTGCTATTCAAAATGCTGATCTTTTAATATCTATAGGTTCACGCAATAATATTAGGCAAACCAGTTATAACTGGCATTGGTTTGCTCGTGGAGCTAAAAAAGTTGTTGTTGATATTGATAAAGCAGAGCTTTTAAAACCCACTTTTAAACCAGATATACCTATTCAATGCGATGCTTTATTTTTTGTAGAGAACTTAACTAAAAACATCAATTCTAAAGCTTTACCTGATTTTTCGAAATGGGTTGAATGGTGCGGAAAACGGAAAAATAAATATTCAGCTTACTTGCCCGAGTATGCTAATTTAAAAGAGTTGGTACACCCCTATCACTTCATACAGAAACTTACGGAGGCTTTAAAAGAAAATGATATTATTACCACAGGTAATGCGACTCCCAGTATTGCATACCATCAATTAGGAATTGTGAAGAAAAAACAGCGTATTCTTTGGAACTCAGGTTGTGCATCAATGGGTTATGGTTTGTCAGCGGCAATAGGAGCTGCTTTTGCTTCTCACAAAAAACAAAATGTTATTTGTTTGGAAGGTGATGGAAGTTTGCAGATGAATATTCAGGAATTACAAACGATTGTTTATTATCAACTACCTGTTAAACTGTTTATTTTAGATAATCGCTGTTATATTTCAATAAAACAAACACAAACAAACTTATTTAATAGTCATTTTGTTGGCGTAGATGCTGCAAATGGAGTTTCGTTCCCTGATTTTACAAAAATTTCAGAAGCTTATGGATTAAAAACTTTTACCTTAGAAAATCATGATAACATTGAGACTATAATTACTGAGGTTCTTGAAACTCCAGGTCCAGTTGTTTGTCATGTGAAACTAACGAGTGATTATATTTTTTCGCCTAAAACTTCTTCTAAAAAATTTCCTGATGGGCGTTTAGTATCGGCTCCTCTGGAAGATATGTTCCCATTTTTGGACAGAGATGAATTTATGAGCAATATGATTATTAAACCTATTGACAACGATAACGAATGAAAATAAAATTTATAAGGTAATTTTTTAGAAAAAAATTCAATAATACAAATTAAAATGAAGAAGAAAATTTCTATTTTTACTCCTTGTTATAACGAAGAAGAGAATGTTGAAATCCTTTATAATGAAGTTAAAAAGGTTTTTGAACAACTTCCTCAATATGACTATGAGCATGTATTTATTGACAACAATTCTCTTGACAAAACAGTAGAAATTCTTAAAAGGATTGCCAATCAGGATAAAAAAGTTAAAATTATTGTGAACGCCCGCAATTTTGGTCATATCCGTTCACCTTATTATGGATTACTTCAAGTTACCGGAGATTGTGTAATTTCTGTTGTTGCTGATTTACAAGATCCTCCAGAACTTATCCCCGAATTTCTTAAAAAATGGGAAGAAGGTTATAAGATTGTAACTGCCGTAAAAAAGAAATCAAGAGAGAATCCATTAATGTTTTTATTAAGGAAGATTTACTATAATATTCTTGCAAAATTTTCTGAAGGAGAGCAAATTAAAAACTTTACTGGTTTTGGACTTTATGATAAATCGTTCATTGATGTAATTCGCAAAATTGATGATCCATATCCTTATTTTAGAGGTTTGATTTCTGAAGTAGGGTTTCGGACTATATCTGTTGAATATACCCAGCCCAAACGATTGCATGGTAAAACAAAAAATAATTTTTATACCCTTTACGACGTAGGAATGTTAGGTTTTGTCAATCATTCTAAATTACCTTTAAGACTTGCAAGTTTTATTGGTTTTACTGTTGCTTTAATCAGTTTATTTGTTGCTATTGCTTACTTTGTTTATAAACTTGTATATTGGGATGATTTTAAAGTAGGAACGGCACCATTAATAATCGGTTTGTTTTTTTTCTCATCCATTCAGCTATTTTTTATTGGTATCATTGGTGAGTATATTGGAGCTATTCATACGCAAGTAAGAAAACGCCCTTTAGTGATTGAAAAAGAAAGAATTAATTTCGATGAAACATTAACCTAAGTTAACTGCTAAAAAACATAATATAAAAAAAATCTAATAGGTAATTTGGATGCTTGAATCTGTTAACAGAATAAGAGAGGTAGTTAAAAATAGTTTCGATTTAAAAATCATTAGATTTTTTTTTGTGGCTGGTTTAAATACAGCATTTGGTTATGGGATTTTTGTTTTGCTTCTGCTTATTGGTTTACATTATGTTTTAGCGGGGTTTCTGGCAACAGTGCTTGGTATATTGTTTAACTTTAAAACGTATGGAGTAATTGTTTTTAAGAATAAAAGTAACAAATTAATATTCAGATTTTTATTTGTATATTTTATTACTTACTGTGTTGCAATTTTTTTTATTTGGGCATTCTCGCTTATACGTGTAAACCAATATATCGCTTCAGCAATTATTGCAATTCCTAATGCGTTGTTAGGCTATTTTTTAAATAAAAAACTGGTTTTTGAAAATAAAATTGTACAAAAACTATAAGTTAATATAAATTTGCATTCTAAATTTGTCATTCAAATTCATCTACTTAAAATATGAAAATACAATATAAAGGAAAAATCGTTCAAAAACAGGATGAAAAAATATCTTCTTCAATAAAAAACAATGACATTAGTGTTGTTTTTCGCATTCATGATTTCGAAAAAGAAAAAAAACTATTGATAGATTCCATTTCAAGGATACGTTCAGAAAAGCTAAATAATATTGAATTTTTTATCACTTCTGTACAAACGCTTTCAGAAAATCAATTGCAAGAAATTCAAGCTGTAAACCCACTATTAAAAATTCAACTGCATCAAGTAGGCAGCATTTTTGAACCATCAAATAATCATTGTGTTATTATAGATTGCAAATCTGTTGAAAAGTCTTTGAATTTGAATGAAGTTCTTTTTATAAAAGGGCTTAAATCAGAAAACGCTACAAAACTTAAGTTTGTTTCAGACAAAAAAGATTTTACTTTTAAGCAACCTATCTGGATACTAAATAAAACAATAGCTTCTTACATTGTTGGTTCTCAAATTGAAAATGCTTCCATTGAATATTTCCTTCGTAAACAGCAATTTAGTTATGATGAGGTTAAAATTAATCAAGCTAACCCTTTTACCAAAATTTCTTTTGTTGAAAAAATAATATTTTCATTATTTAATTTCATAAGTTGGTTCTTAATACATCCAATAAAAGAAATAAATGGGAAATACAATTTTTCAGAGGCTTTTAAACTTAATCGAGAATCTTCAATTTATCGCTTGGTGTTTTTTATTATTGCTTTTGCATTGCTAATTATAATGCCTATTATGAGTTTTGATGCAGGTATTTCTGGTGATGAAAATGAACATTATACACAGTCGGAAAAAGTATTTAAGTATTATAGTAGTCTTGGAAGCGATACTTCAAGTCTCGAGAGTCCATCCCTTAAACTTTATGGACAATCTTTTGATTTGATCGCAATAACTGCTATAAAAGCTTTTAATATCGACAAAATCTACGAAACTCGTCATCTAATGAATTCAATATTTGGCTGGATGGCAATCTTGTTTACTGCTCTTATTGCTGTAGAATTAATTGGCTGGCGTGCTGGGCTTATTGGTTTGTTTTTAATGTTTATTTCGCCTGGTTTTTTAGGACATTCTTTTAATAATCCTAAAGATATTCCTTTTGCAATGGCTTACATAATGAGTTTGTATTTCATGATTAAATGGTTGAAAGAAATGCCGCGACCAACCATTAAGACTTCTTTTATGGTGGCTTTTGCAATTGCTATTGGAATAAGTATTCGTATTGGTGGATTGTTAAGCATTGCTTATTTTGGATTGTTTGTGATAATGTATTTTATATTTGTTCAAGGAAAAATAATACATTTTTTTGCTAAAGAAAATTATTCAAATATAAAACGGGCTTTTATTTATGTAGCTATAATAACAGCATTGGGTTATTTTATGGGGCTGTTATTATGGCCTTATGGAATAGAAGCTCCACTTAAAAATCCTATAAATGCTCTTTCCGATATGACCAATTTTGCTGTAAGTCTTCGTCAGATTTTTGAAGGCAAACAAGTATGGTCAGACAACGTTCCTTGGTATTATTTATCAAAGTATATTCTTATTACAGTGCCTATTATCGTAGTTTTTGGGTTTGCTTTGTTTTTTGGTCAATTTTTTATGAAACCCAAAAAGCTTAGAACACTTTTACTATTTATGTTGGTATTTGCAGTTGCTTTTCCTTTATTTTACATTGTTTGGAAAAAATCAAATGTTTTTGGTGGATGGCGTCATACAATGTTTGTTTATCCTCCAATAGTTGCCATGGCTGCTATTGGAATCGGACAATTTTTTAATATATTCCGTAAAAAAATATTTGTTTATATAACCTTGGCTTTAATATTGGCATTGTCTTACAACCCTATTCGTCATATTATTGTCAATTATCCACACGAATATGTGTATTACAACGAATTTGAAGGTGGTATAAAAGCAGCCTATGGAAATTATGAGTTAGATTATTATGTACATAGTTTGAAAAAAGCATCGGAATGGGTTAAGGAAAATGCTACAAAAGACGCCAATGTTACAGGCAAAAAGATTTTAGTTGCTGCTTGGATTGCTCCACCTCTTAATTATTATTTCAGGAAAGATACCGCAAAATTTGCAGTAGCTTTTGCCCGTTATTACGAAAGGGGAAACACTGATTGGGATTATGCAATATACGTAAATATGGGAATAAATGCAGCTCAATTAAAAAATGGCGCTTGGCCTCCAGCTAATACTATTCACACTATTGATGTGGATGGAAAACCTATTTGTGCTATTTTAAAACGTACCGACAAAAGTGATATGTTGGGTTACCAAGCTATGCAAATAAATGACACAACAAATGCAATCCGTTATTTTAAAAAAGCGCTTGATCTTGTGCCAACTAATGAATCGGTATTGTTGAATCTTACAGATTTTTATACAAAAATGCAAAAGTTTGATAGTGCAGATATAACCATCAAAAAACTATTAAAATTTGACCCTGAACTTGATAACGCCTTGTATTCGCAAGCAGTGGTGTATTTTTATAAAAACGATATTGAGAATACCTTGATAACTACAAAGCGAATCACCAAAAATAACCCTAAGTATTATATGGCTCATTATATTGCAGCTTATGCATATATGCGCAAGAACGATTCATTCTCAGCTATAAAATCATTGGAAGATTTATTGGTGCAAAATCAAGGTTTCAAGCCAGCTTATATATTATTATCACAGATATATCAGCAGCAAGGTGATTCGGAAAAAGCACAACATTATGCGAGCATAGCAAATCAATTGCAGTAATACATATAAAAGCTAACGAATAAAAAAACGTTAGCTTTTTTCTTTTACAGATCAGAATTTATCAATACTTTTTGATTTTCCCATTTCCCTTTGAGTGAATCGTTATGGATGATATTCCCATTGTTATCAAGAAATTGACCTTGTTTGTTTTTTTTGATTACTTTCATTTTTCCGCTGAGTATATAATCAATAACAATATGTTTTAAACTGTCGGAAGAAATATTGCGATTTGTTTTTCCTATTTCCAAACCTATATCATTGTTCCATAAATCCATAGTTGAGCTTATTTTGTCGGGAAATGTGCCGTCTTCCTTGCGATGCTTTTTATAATCTATATAATTCCCCTTTTCATGAGCTTTACCCAAGCGGTAGGCTTTTCTCCACTTCATCTTTTGTGCTAGCGAAGCCATCCAGAAGGCATGACGAAAAGCATCCACTTTTCCGCCGTTGGCATCTCCATCCAATATTTTTGTTTTTTGAATACTGTCGGTTTGCAAACGAACATATTGTGTAATTCTCCATGCTTTTTTTGCAACAAATATATGTTTGATTGTCCAGCATTTTTCGGGGCAACTTATGTTTTTAAACTGCTTCCAAGCTGTTGTTTTTGTTTGGCTTATCAGAAATAAGGGATGTGATATGAAAAGAATAATAATTGCTAAAGTAATTTTTCTCAAAACTTAAGAATGCTTAGATTGTTTATTTTTCATCAAAAATACTAAAATTAACATGAATTAATTGAAACTATAAATTAATTTCTATTACATTTGTTAAAAATAAATACCTATGATTTATATTAGCCGCCGAGAAAGATTTAATGCTGCCCACAGGCTTTTTCGTCCTGATTTTTCGGATGAAAAAAATATGGAAGTGTTCGGAAAATGCTCTAATCCTAATTGGCATGGGCATAATTATGAGTTATTTGTTACCGTTAAAGGCAATATTAATCCCGAAACGGGTTTCCTAATCAATCTTAAGGATTTAAGTAAGATTATAAACGAAAATGTTATTGACAAACTGGATCATAAAAATATTAATTTAGAAGTTGATTTTATGCAAGGAATATTGGCTTCTACCGAAAATCTTGCAAAAGCTATCTGGGATGAAATAGAAATACCCGTAAAGATATTAGGTGCAACATTGCATAGTATAAAATTATTCGAAACCGAAAACAATTTTGTTGAATACTTCGGTTCATAAAAAAGACAATTATGGATAATAAAACAAAAAAAGACTGTTTTGAAGAACATCATTTGGATGGATACGAAAAATTAGACCTTTACAATCCGTCAACTATAAAAAAGTTAGCGCATCATTATCATGAAATATTAAAACTGATAGGTGAAAATCCTGAGAGGGAAGGCTTGCTGGATACACCAAGTCGCGTTGCCAAAGCCATGCAGTTTATGACCCATGGCTATGATGCCAACCCTGAAAACATTTTAAAATCGGCTATGTTTAAAGAAGATTATCGGCAGATGGTGATTGTAAAAGATATTGAAATCTATTCGATGTGCGAGCATCACATGATACCTTTTATAGGGAAAGCGCATGTGGCTTATATTCCGAATGGTTATATTGTTGGATTAAGCAAAATACCTCGAGTTGTAGATGCTTTTGCCCGTCGCTTGCAGGTGCAGGAACGCCTGACAACACAAATTAAAGATTGTATTCAGGAAACATTAAAGCCATTGGGTGTGGCTGTGGTTATCGAAGCCAAGCATCTTTGTATGTCGATGCGGGGCATACAGAAACAAAACTCAGTGACGACTACTTCCGACTTTACCGGTGCTTTTTTGATGGATAAAACCCGTCAGGAATTTTTGCACCTGATAAGTGCACATTTGAGTTGATAATCGTTTCATTGGTAAGTTTATAAACAAAAGAGGCTTTCCTTGTCAGCTAATTACTGTATAGGGCAGGCTGCTCGATTAGCATCAGTTTTTTTTAAAAACTCATACTCATAAAATGTCGTTTTCATTGAACCGTCAAAATGTTTTGATTTTAAAAATCCATTTTTGTCATATGTCCATATCTCTTTACTCACGTAATTCCCACTTCTTGTTTTAGATTCTATCAGAACTAATCTGCCACTAATATCATAAGTATAATTATTAATCAAATCATTTGGCATTTCTCGAGTGTAATTTCCACCACCTATTAACGTCCCTTGAAACATATGCAAGGTTGATTCAACAATTCTTCCTAAAGTGTCTAATTTTATGCCTTTGGGTAAACTTTTTTTTATAAAAATGCTATCAAAAGTGCAATTAAAATTAATAGTATCTAACACTTTTTTATTAATATTTTCTCCATTACTTGAACTCCACTTAATCACATATTTAACCTTATTAGAATTGTCATAATTTAGATAATATTTTGATAGGGTTGTATCATTTGTATAAGCTACTCCACGATATTTATATCCATTTTTATAAATGTATTTTTCTGAAATAATTTCATAATTTAATAAGTTTTCTTTATTATAATAAAAGTTAATATCATTTTCTTCATAAGCAGGAGAATGTGTTTCTACAATCTTTTCTTTTAAGTGAATAAGTTTATTTAAAGAATCATATTGAAAAGAGTAATTATAAGTTGTTATGAATCTTTTTTCTAATCCTAACTTCTGCTTTAACGCAGGAAACCACCAACATTCCATAACATAACTTGAATAATAATTGATTGGATTTCCATATTCATTAAATTCAATTCTATAATTAAGTTTAGATTTCTTCTTTTTTGATCCATTTTTTTTCAAAGAATTGTCAAATGATGAAATTAATTTTACTTTATTATTTAATATTTCTTGTCTGCTTTGTTCAATATTAAAATATGAATGATCTATTTTGTAAGGATCTGAATGATATATTTGACCTTTAGCAATTAAACTGAAGATAATAGAAAAAATAAATAATATTAACGAATGTTTCTTCATAAAATTGATGGTAACATTATTATAAGTCTGACAAAATCTTCCTTTACCTCCATTTTCAAACAGTATAGTCCTGATAATGCCAATGCTTTAATATTTTCGACAAATGTAATAATTATTTAAATATATCAGAAAATCAATATTTACTATCCTGCCTTGGCAATAACGAATCTATTCAATCAATTTCATGTTCCGCTTTTTCTTTACATCCCGTTGTGTGTGAAGTTACCGACGTGTTAATATTAATTTTTTGCAGATTCATTAAAAAAGTTAAAAAAAATACAATCTTTTAAAAAATAAAATTATATCTTTGTCTAAAATTAGGCTTTAAAAAGTTGACTACCATTAATTATATACCCTTTTTGCGATAATGATTGCGTTCTTTATTTAATATATTCTTTTCACTTGTGGAAATGCTTTACCGCATGCCGCGGAATTGATACAACTACCCAAAAACACTTACCGCCTCCGGCGGAATCTTGCCAATGGGTAGAAAATAGATTCCGCCTCCGGCGAAACCTCCTCGACTACAAGAATACGCTTACCGCCTCCGGCGAAACCTCCCCGACAATATAAATATAGATTCCGCCAGCCGCGAAACCTTCCCGATGCAAAGAATAACCAAAATGATTACTTAGTTCACATTAATATTAATCTGTTAAAACAAAAAAAATGGAAAATTTAAAATTAAGTATCTTGCATGTATCACATCTTTCTAACGAAGATGCCGCATCATTGTTCGGATTAAGCTGCGAAATTGCAGAACCCGTTCAATCAGAAATGGGCGAGCTCTTGAATGCTGCATTTGCCAAGCTCAAAGCAAATAATAAACCCTTTATGCAGCAGATAAACAAATTGCATAAAAGTGCACTTACCGACGATGTAGTTGCTGCACATAAAGTTTGCGACAATGTTTTTGCCGAAATCAAACGAACGGTAGTGTTCGAATCAAAGTCGCGCGATGCAAACAAGAAAGAAGCAGCCCTTGCACTGGATTTTTTTCTGGAGCCATACCGCGAAATTACCAAAAGCCCTTTGGTAACACAAATTGAACTGTCGGCCGAATGCTGTGCAAAATACAATGCCGACGCTGCAATTAAATCGGCTGCTGCTAAAATCGGAATCGATGCCTTCTTTATCGAATTTGAAAAAGACAATCTAAAGTTAAGCGGCATTTACAAAACCCGACACGAAGAAGTGAGCCATCGCGAAACATCGGGCACCGATCTCCGCCCGGCAGCCAGCGAAAGTTATCAGCAGTTTTGCAGCGTTTTGGAACAAGCAGTAAACCTTACACCCAAACCGCTACTCATAAAGCTGTTCAATAGCATCGACGAACTCCGCAAAAAATACCATGCACTGTTGCCGAAAAATAAAGCTAAAAAGGGGGAAGAAGTATAGAAGCATAAATAAACCCCCGCTGAAATGGCGGGGGTTTGTTTTTTATATTGTGTATATTTGCAGGGGAAATAAATAATAAGGTAGAGCAGTCTACTTAAAAACACTGAATAGCTCACTATAAAGGTGAAGCGAGAAATAAGTTAGCACCAAGCAAAATGAAGACACTTTTAATATTTCCGATAATTTTATTTTCATTTATTTCATTTGGACAAATTAATAAATTTAAAAATGAAATAGTTGACACTATTAAAATAACTTCCAATATTGGTGTATACATGTTTGACAATAAAGAAACTTCAAAAGGAAATTCAGAAACCTTGACAATTGTTTATTCTAATTCAAAGAAATGTTTTTTCATTGACAGCTATAAAAAAAGCACTTACGAATATTCAAATAACCCAGAGAGTGCCATTGTTAATTCGAAAATTATAAAAAAAAATGCCAGTCAAATGATTGCTGACACTCTTATGGTTGAATTACTGAATGGATTGAGCGGAAATGAGAAGCATATTAAAATACATAAAGACATTTTTTCTAAATTGGTAACAGAAAGAGCAATTAGAAAAGTTGCAAAAAAATATAATGCTAGTCATCATTTCAAGTTGAGATTTTCTACGAAAGAGGAAAATCAAAAAATATTTAACCAAATTAAAACATTAGATAGTTTAACAATTTATCTGAATGACAGATTTGATTCTACTTCATTTTCACTTGGAGTTACTGACTACACCAATATTATTGACATAGAAATTATTACAAAAAACAATAAATACATTTATACAGGGCAATTTACAAGACCATTGAGACAGCCATGGCAGGCATATTTTCAAAAAGAAAACAAACTGATAAATAATTTGAGAATCAACTTTGCATTGGAGAAAATTTTACCAAAGAAATTTTTAAATAAAAAATCAATCTCGTCAGATACTTTTGTAAATGATTATATTGCGTGGTGTTTAATGAGAAATAAATTGATTTCTTATATAGATTTTAATAGAAATTAGCCAGCCACTAACACGCATTTGGCAAAAGTCGGGATTAAGTGCTCATCAACCCGTCGGGTACGCAGTTCCCGAATGGTTAAATAAATGTCATTAAGTTAAGGAATATTCTCCGTAGGAGATCAATATCCATAGAAATATTGGCTTATATTTCGATATTTCCCATAGGGAATTAACATTAATTTCTCTATTGTATTCGGGTTTATGTCCTACGGACAATTTAAAATTGAATTTATTGTTTTCTATTGATATAAATGCCCTGACGGGCAAATTAAATTTTCTTTCAAAACCTTAATATAATGATATTGCCCAATGGGTTTTATGTGCCTGTTATCCGTTTGAGTTGTCATTAGCTATAGTTGCAGCCAACTCATTTATACATGAGCCACAACCTAACTAAAAAATTAAACTACTCAATGCAAAACAATAAACTTCTTGCTTTGAAAAGCCATTGATTTCGCCTTATTATCTGAAACATGAATATTGCAGAAATATACGCCATTGCTTAGGGAAGCAAGGGGGATTTTTATTGCATTCATATCATTATAAAAACCGGTATATAATTGCTTTCCATACATATCGGTAATTATAATTGTATAGGAAATCTTGTCTTTTTCGTCAAGGGATTGTAAGTATATATCAGTATTGGCAGGGTTGGGGTAAATATTGAAGTCGGTTGTATTGGCAGTCTTTAATTCTTCAGCCAACAAAATACTGAGGGGGCTTCCCTTGTAATAAGCTAAGCCACCGGCGGCATTTCCTACAAACACATCCTGGTATCCATCGTTGTCAATATCTGCAATAGCCACTCCAGTTCTGGTTCCTTCATTGATGGGATAAACGGCTTGGTTGGCAACCTGAATTAAAGTATCTGCCAATGTAAAACCAGTCGTTAAATTGTTATCAATATTTTTATAATAATACACTTTACCTTCTTCGTTGCCGACCAGTAAAAGGGTTTCGCCTGTAGTTGTCCTGAAAAAGCATGGCGTAGTGTATCCATAATTGGAAACATTGTAATTAGTAACGTCCACCCTGCCCAAACTGTCGGTTATGAATATAAATACAGGGTTAGTGAGTGTGCCTGTGTTTTTATAATAATTCAAATTTCCTTTGCGGGCAATGATGTTATTGCTGGCATCTTTCCAGAAATGCTGACGTTCGCCGATAATCAAATCCAACAATCCATCTTTATTCAAATCGAATAGCTGAGGTGTGCTCATTTCGTCAACATCAATATTTTGATAATTAGTTTGGCTTAACACAAAATCGGGCGTTGAGCTTGTTGAGGTATTGGTAAACAAAAAAAGCTTTCCATCTGCATTTCCTACTATCATTTCGGCTTTCCCATCGTTATTGATATCGCCAAAAGTTGGATAAATGGCTTGCAGATGCAAGGACGAAACATGGGCAAAATCTCTTGTAATTAATTTAAATATCGGATTATTTATGCTTCCAATGTTTTTATACAAGGCAATTTTAGCTGTATAAACGGTATGAAGGAAGCCACTTTGCAGATAGCTTGAATCGAGATAGCCAATGTTGCTTACAAACAAATCTTTCAATCCATCGTTGTCGTAATCGAACAACACAGGATAAGCACCGCATCCAACGTCAATCATATCGTGCTGTAAAAAATCTTCTGTCTGAAACTGAAATACAGGATTTGAATTTGTTCCTGTGTTTTTATACAGCCAAATGCTTTTGAATGTTTCTGCTGTTGTTAAATTGGGATCGAAGGGAGAAACAACTAAATCTTTTTCCCCGTCATTATTTACATCAATATACTGAGCCGAAGGAAAAGAAGGCAGTTTGATTTTTTGTGTACCCGAAGGGAAATTGGTATCCTGAGCTATAATGCGGGCTGTGTCTGAAGTTCCTCCGTTGGTAAGTTTGATAAGATTGGAATAATCAACATCTCCAATCAGCAAATCTTTTAAACCATCTCCGTTCATATCTAAGGCTAATAATGTTGATCCCGAATGTTTGGGAGGATTATTATCTTTACTGATCAATGTTTTCGAACCGTTTAAGCAGGTATCAAGCATCAAAACATTAGATGCTTCACTTTCGGCAAAGCAACCCCAACTTTCATCTGCCAATTCATAATCCAGGGAATCTAGCACACCATATTTTTCCATGGATAGATTCTTGTGGTAATTCACATATTTGCCAAGTACCCAAAAGTTGAGAATGTCTAAATCCCCGTCATTATCAATGTCGGCAATGGCAGGGAAGTCTTCGGAAAGACAAAAAAGATTGGTATAAAAGCCATTATAGGATGATAATATTGGATTTTTTACCAGTTTAAAAACTAAAGAAGATGTTGAGAAATTTCTATAGACTTTGATTCCCCCATTGGAATAGGTAAAAATATCTTCTTTGCCGTCATTATTGTAATCAATGAGTTGCACCCAACTGTGCAAGGCAGGAAAACGAACAGCATATTCAGGTGCAAAAGTATAACTTACCGCATTTGCTGTTCCGTTATTGATAAAAGTAAGGATTCTGTCTCCGATTTTATCGAAAACAAACAAATCTTTGATACCATCAGCGTTTAAATCAATAGCAGAAAACTGGCAGCTGTTCATGCCGCCTGCCCATGCAAATTGTAAAGGATTTCCAATACTATCCTGAACGGGAATGCTATTGTTTCTTACAAATACAAAATCATGCGTTTGAGAAAAGCTTGTATTGATGTGAATAAATAAAAACACAACAATAGCAATTAATAGGTAATAAACTCTTTTTGTTTTCAAAAATTGAATAATAGATTATTTAGGTGAACTGACACACATTCTTTTTTGCTTAATGAAATTTAAACGTTACAAACTCTTTATCATTGCACTCACGATATTTTCAGCACCCTGAGCTATTTGTACAATGTCGGCATCCAGCATATAACAAGGCGTAGTAAATATTTTTAATTTAGCATCTTTGATTACCTCAGCATGATTGCATTTATGATGAAAAGCGCCCATTTTTTCAATATCTATGGCCGTTTGTTCATCGTTTCCAATGGTAACTTCTACTGTTTTTAATATTCTTGCTAAAATAACGGGGGCAATGCACAATGCTCCTATGGGTTTGTTAGCTGAAACCATTGCTTTTACTGCTTTTTCCACCTCTGCATTTACAGTACAATCAGCAGCATCAAATGCGTAAGTAGAAAGATTTTTGGCACAACCAAAGCCACCGGGGAAAATCAAGGCATCAAACGCATTGGAATTGAATGCTGACAATGCCAGAATATTTCCTCTGGCTATGCGCGCTGATTCCACCATTACATTGCGGGTTTCGTCAGTTACATTTCCGGTAAAATGGTTGATAACGTGATGTTGTACGATATCGGGTGCAAAAATCTGATAACTACATCCATTCTTAACAATGGCAAGCAATGTCAACACAGCTTCATGAATTTCGGTGCCATCATAAACGCCACATCCTGATAATACGACTGCAAATTTTTTCATTGTTGTTGGTTATTTGTTATTGGTTAATGGTTATTAGTTAATGATAATTTGTTATTGGGAAAATGCTTATTAGGTGGTTGATTCTTTTGCTTTTTTGAGATAAGAAATATATCCATTCAGCATTTTTAAACATAGTATTATTTTCTCCCTATAATTATTCAATTCTGATTCTGATATGTATTGACAATCAAAGGCACAAATCAAATGATCAAGTGTTTCATAGATAGAGCCTCTTGCTTGACGACAAAACTGTATATTTTCCTGATAATGAAAGCGGCCATAACCTTCTGCTATATTCGCTGTTACTGATCTTGACGCTCTGATTAACTGATCTTTTAATCTATAAGTTTCTTCTTTATGCAGCGATTTAGTAAATCCCCAAATTGAATTTCGTAAACTTCTGCATTCTTTATAAACATCTAAATCTTCAAAACTATTCATTTTACTATTAAATATTATCGTTAAACGTGTTATTTTCCATTAACTAATAACCAAAATCCATTTTCCAATAACCAATAACCAATAACTATTAACCATTAACCAATCCCTAATCCCTAATTCTCGGATAATCGATTGAGTAATGCAAGCCTATGCTTTCTTTGCGTTCCATTGCCATTTTAATAATAAGATAACCAATATTAATTAAATTCCTGAGTTCGCAAAGCTTGGTAGTTAAGATAGATTTATCGTACAAATCTTCAGTTTCGCTATACAATATTTCCAATCTGTCGAAAGCTCTTTTCAATCGTAAATCCGACCTGACAATACCAACATAATTGGACATAATTAATTGCAATTCTTTCAACGATTGTGTAATAAGCACCATTTCTTCGTTCAGCACCATTCCTTCTGCATTCCAATCGGGAATATTTTCGCAATAACTTATTTTACTTGCTTCTTTTAGTGCATCAATACTTGCTCTGTGCGAAAAAACAAGTGATTCGAGTAATGAATTAGATGCAAGCCTGTTAGCTCCATGCAGTCCGGTGGAAGCACATTCGCCCGAAGCATATAAATTAATAATTGAACTTCTTCCCCATTCGTCCACTTTAATACCACCGCAGTTGTAGTGAGCCGCTGGTACTACAGATATCATATCGCGGGTAATATCAATTCCTATACTCAAGCACTTGGCATAAATTGTCGGAAAATGATCTATCAGTTTGTTTTTGTCCAGATGACGGGCATCTAAGTAAACATAATCCCATCCATTAATTTTCATTTCACTATCAATAGTTCTGGCAACAATATCACGTGAAGCCAATGAACCCCTCGAGTCGTACTTTTGCATAAACTCCTTGCCATCATGAGTTTTCAGTATAGCACCAAACCCCCTCATTGCTTCAGTAATTAAAAAGCTTGGTTTTTCGTTGGGATTATATAATGATGTTGGATGAAACTGGATAAATTCCATGTTTTCCACCTTTCCCTTGGCTCTGTAAACCATTGCGATTCCATCACCTGTAGAAATGGCGGGATTGGTAGTAGTATTGTAAACATTTCCATTGCCTCCCGTAGCAATTAAGGTTACTTTAGATAAATAAGTATCTATTTCATGTGTAGTTTCGTTTAATACATAAGCTCCATAACAACGAGTATCTGATGTTCGACGATTTACTTCAATTCCCAAATGGTGTTGGGTAATAATATCAACTGTAAAACGGTTTTCAAGTATTTCAATATTGGGATGATTGGCAATACTGTTCAACAACGCTCTTTCAATTTCATTGCCAGTATTGTCTTTATGATGTAAAACTCTAAACTCGGAATGTCCACCTTCCTTTGCTAAATCGTACATGCCAGAGGCGTTTTTATCGAAATTAGCACCCCATTCAATCAATTCCTTTACCCTTTCGGTGGATTCGGTAATCGTAATGCGTACAATATTTTTATCAGACAACTCATCACCTGCTATCATGGTGTCTTTGATGTGTTTTTCGTAGGTGTCGGGTGTGTACATTACAGCTGCAATACCTCCTTGCGCATATTTGGTAGAACCTTCTTCGGCTTTGGATTTGGTAATAATGCACACTTTGCCATAATCTGCCACCTTCAATGCAAAGCTTAAACCGGCAATGCCCGAACCAATAACCAAAAAATCAACTTTCTTTCTCATCTATTGTATGAAATTAGCCTACAAAAATACAAAACTAAAGACTATCAATGAAAAATTATTAATTCTTAGTTGAAATATAAATGCAACAACTCAATCATATCACTACATCAAAAAAAATTGTATTTTTGCAGCATGGCAAATAACGAAGACATTTTTAAAAAGATAATAGCTCATTCCAAGGAGTATGGGTTTATTTTTCCGTCGAGCGAGATTTACGACGGTATGGCAGCCGTTTACGATTACGGTCAGAATGGAGTAGAACTAAAAAACAACATCAAAGCATATTGGTGGAAAGCAATGGTGCAATATCACGAAAATATTGTTGGTATTGATAGTGCTATTTTTATGCATCCCACAATATGGAAGGCAAGCGGACACGTAGATGCATTCAGTGACCCTTTAATCGATAACAAAGATTCAAAAAAACGTTACCGTGCTGATGTTTTGGTGGAAGACCATGTTGCCAAAATTCAGGATAAAATTAATAAGGAAGTAGAGAAAGCTGCCAAACGTTTTGGGGAAACTTTCGACGAACAACAATATTTGAATACCAATCCAAGGGTAATGGAATACCAGCAAAAGATTGAAGCTATCAATAGCCGATTTTATGCAGCGCTGGGAAAAGAAGATTTTGCAGATGTAAAAGCGTTGATTGAAGAATTAGGCATTGTTTGTCCTATTTCGGGTAGTCGCAACTGGACGGAAGTGCGTCAGTTCAATCTGATGTTTTCTACTCAAATGGGTTCTGTTAGCGAAGTTGCTGGTCAGGTATATCTTCGTCCCGAAACAGCACAAGGGATTTTTGTAAACTTCCTGAATGTGCAAAAGTCGGGCAGGATGAAGATTCCTTTTGGTATTGCACAAATTGGAAAAGCATTCCGTAACGAAATTGTGGCACGTCAGTTTATATTCCGTATGCGTGAATTTGAACAAATGGAAATGCAATTCTTTGTTCGTCCGGGTGAAGAATTACAATGGTTTGAATACTGGAAACAGGAACGCATCAAATGGCATTTGTCATTAGGAATACCTGAAAAGAAATATCGTTTTCACGATCACGACAAACTGGCTCATTATGCCAATGCTGCTGCAGATATCGAATTTGAATTTCCATTTGGTTTTAAAGAACTAGAAGGTATACATTCTCGTACTGATTTCGATTTAAAGGCTCATCAGGAATATTCTGGCAAAAAATTGCAGTATTTCGATCCAGAATTGAACGAAAGCTATGTTCCTTATGTAGTAGAAACTTCTGTAGGTCTCGATCGTACTTTTCTTGCAGTGTTAAGCCATGCTTACACCGAAGAAAAACTGGAAGATGGTTCTGAACGCGTAGTGTTGAACCTGCCTCCTGTATTAGCGCCTTATAAAGTTGCTGTGTTACCTTTGGTTGCCAAAGATAATTTACCTGAGAAAGCGCGTGAAATTATGGATCAACTGAAGCTAAACTTCCAGTGTTCTTACGAAGAAAAAGATTCCATTGGTCGTCGTTACCGCCGTCAGGATGCCATAGGAACGCCTTATTGTATTACTATTGATAATGAAACCTTGGAAAACAACACGGTTACTATTCGCGACCGTGATACCATGAAGCAAGAAAGAATTTCGATGGATAAAATTACGGAAGTAGTACAAGCAAGGATAAAAAGTTTATAAGTTTATCGGAGTTTCATTCAACAAACAAGTTTGCTTTCTCAATTCGTTGGGGGTAAATAAAAATACCATCCAAACTGAAGTCGGTGAAATAGAGATTATTTAAACTCTTTGAAGCTTCAAATAATATATTCCAAACCCCAAGGCATCTTTCTGCCTTGGGGTTTTATTTTAAAAAAATAATAGGATAATAGAATTATTCATATTTTTGTGAATAAATAAACACAAAGAGATGCGTTTACATAGATGTTTTGTGCTAAGATATTTTAAATTAATGCCTAAACTATGAACATATTATTAGTAGGAGCTACAGGAGCAACAGGAAAAGATTTATTAGAATTATTAATTAAAGATGAAAGTATTAAACGTATTGATATTTTTGTGAGACGAGATATTGCTTTTCAAAATGATAAACTACATGTCAATATTATTGACTTTGACAAACCTGAACAATGGAAACACCTAGTAAAAGGGGACCTATTGTTTTCTTGTTTAGGAACTACGTTAAAAGCAGCAGGAAGTAAAGAAGAACAGAAAAAAGTAGATTACCATTATCAATATCAATTTGCAAAATCAGCAAAAGAAAACAATGTTAATACTTATGTATTGGTGTCTTCAGATTATGCTTCTACAAAATCTGTTTTTTTTTATTCAAGGATGAAAGGACAGCTAGAAGAAGACATAAAAGTATTGAATTTTCCCAGACTAATTATTTTTAATCCACCCATCCTTTTAAGAAAAGGCAGTAATAGAAAAGCAGAAGTTGTAACAACAAAAATATTGAAATTTTTAAACTCCCTAGGTCTTTTAAAATCAAGTAAACCTTTAGCGACAGAATTATTGGCAAAGGCACTACTTAACTCAATCAAAATGTCAGGAAAAGCAGTACAGTCAATAAAAGGACAGGAAATAATGAATTATGTTTAAATTACCAATTTTTTTTTAAACCTAAATTGATATAAAATTCCATAAGACTTAATTATTATATGAGAATGAAAACACTTAATTTAAAATTAGATAAAGAACAAATAATTATTTCTATTTGTATTATTACAAGCTTTGTTTTTACTTTTTTTGTTCCTAAATTCTATGCGTATGTTATTTTCGGAAAGGATAATTTCATTGCACTTCCTCACTTTTTAAAGATTATAATTTGTCATGGAACCAACCTTTTACTTTGTTTTCTTGTAACATTTTACATTGCAAACTTCTCTTTTAAAAGAATGTTGGAAATCTTAGGCTTAAACAAAGGTATTGGGATGGCTTTTATGCTTGCATTATTAGCTGCTTTGCCTTTATTGCTTGGTATGCAGTATTTACATGGATTTAATAAGGAAGTAAGTTTTGTTGATGTGTGGATGGAAGGTATCCATCCAGGTTATTATGAGGAAATTCTTTTCAGAGGGTTTGTAATAGGTATATTAGTAAGGTATGCAAAATGGCCGGCCTTAATACCCTTAGTATTATCAAGTTTATTATTTGCCATGGGGCATTTGTATCAGGCTCAAAATTTTTCAGAATCCATTGTTGTGTTTTTTACTGCATTTGGTGTAGGAACAGGTTTTTATTTGTTTTATAAGTACTCAAACTGGAATCTTTGGTTTCCTCTCTTTTTGCATTCATTTATGGACATTGCAACAACAATCAGTAACTGGCATGGTACTATTACCATGAGCTTGCAGGATAATATTTTTAGGGGAATTACAATAGTATTGGCAATTTATATTTCATATAAAATAAGCAAAAAAGAGAAAATGAAAAATAAATTGGGAACGATTTCATAAAAGTATAAACCTATTTATTTGTATATAAATAACAAATTACCTCCAAGATTTCATCATAAAACTTTGTGAATCTAAACTAGGATTTATATTCCAAGCAATTCCTTCACTGGATCACTTCCATTGAACAGCATTTTAATCGGGTTTTCTATCATCTCTTTTACTTTCACAAGGAAACCAACGGATTCTTTGCCGTCAATTATTCTATGGTCATAAGATAGTGCAATATACATCATGGATTGTATTTTAACTTCTCCATTAATTGCAACAGGACGCTCAATGATATTATGCATTCCTAATATTGCACTTTGCGGTGGATTGATAATAGGGGTTGAGAGCATAGAACCAAATACTCCACCATTGGTAATGGTAAATGTACCTCCGTTCATTTCTTCCAGCGTTATCTTATTTTCTCGGGCTTTTGCTGCCAGTGCTTTAATGTTGATTTCAATTTCTGCAATACTCAGACTCTCAGCATTGCGTATTACAGGTACTATCAGCCCTTTTGGTCCACTTACTGCAATGCTGATATCTGCATAATCGGGAGTGATAATTTCATCTCCATCTATCATTGAGTTTACGTTTGGATATAAACTCAATACTTCCGTAACGGCTTTTGTAAAAAAGGACATCAAACCGATACCAACGCCATATTTTTCTTTAAAAGCATCATTGTATTGCTTTTTAATAGAAAGTAATGCGCTCATATTGACCTCGTTGAATGTAGTAAGCATAGCAGTTTGATTCTTCACAGCCACCAATCTTTCAGAAAGTTTAGTGCGAAGCATCGTCATCTTTTGATGTTTGCTTTCTCTGGAAAATGCTGTTTTTGTAACTTCTACTGATTTTGGAGATGCGGTTTGTTCTGTTTTTATTTCTGGCTTAGATGTCACTGTAGAAACTGGTTTATCTATAGTCTCTGACTTTGAAGATTTTTCAACTGGTTTTTCTGCAGGTTTAGCAGCAATTATAGAAGTATCTATACTACAAACAATATCTCCAATATTTAGTGTATCACCTTCATTCGCAATAAATTGAATTTTTCCACTTTCAGTGGCATACAATGTTAAAATTGCTTTGTCAGAATCCACTTCTGCAATTTCTTCATCTTTATCAACTATTTGATCATTTTCAATTAACCAAGATGACAATACTACTTGAGTAATGGATTCACCTTGATCCGGTATTTTTACATCTATAATCATGTTTTCAGTATATTATAATGTTCTTTATAAAATTATTCTTTTTCTACACAATGCATATCACAACCTTTCATGGCCCATTCGCAGATACATTTGCCCAATGACTTTTCGATTATTTTCAGCTGACCAGATTTGTGTACCTTGCTTGATCCTGTTGCTGGACTTCCACTGGCACTTCTTGCAGCAAATAAAATAAGAGGAATATAGTCGATGTGCTGATGAACAAAAGACCAAGCTCCCATATTTTCAGGTTCTTCCTGTACCCAAAGCCAATGTTGAGCATTTACATATTTCTTTTGAATTGCTTTCCATTGAGTATGAGCAATAGGATATATTTGTTCAACTCTTACAATAGCAATATTCTCCTTATTGTTTCTGGTTTTTTCATCCAGTAAATCGTAATAAATTTTCCCGCTGCAAAATACAACTCGTTCTACTTTAGCAGCATCTACAGTTGTATCATCTATAAGTTCTTTAAAACCACCATTTACAAAATCTGAAATGCTTGAAACACAAAGTGGATTGCGTAAAAGACTTTTTGGTGTGAAAACAATTAATGGTTTGCGAAATTTTCGATGAAGTTGTCTTCTTAATAAATGGAAAAAATTGGCAGGTGTCGAACAATTGGCTATTTGTATATTATTATCTGCACAAAGTGATAAAAATCTTTCTATGCGGGCACTTGAATGCTCAGGCCCTTGACCTTCGTATCCATGAGGAAGCAACATAACCAAATCGTTCATTACCTTCCATTTGCCTTCTGCACTACTTATAAATTGATCTATAATTATCTGTGCGCCATTAAAAAAGTCGCCAAACTGAGCTTCCCATATTGTCAGCGTATTTGGAGAAGTTAAAGCATAACCATATTCAAAGCCCAATACTCCATATTCAGAAAGCAATGAATTATAAATTTCAAAATTTGCCTGTTGATTGCTTATATGGTTCAAAGGAATATATTTTTCATCAGAATCATCAATGGTTAATACCGCATGACGATGAGAAAATGTCCCTCTGCCAACATCTTGTCCGCTGAAACGAACTGGAAAACCTTCTTCCAATAAACTGCCATAAGCCATTAATTCGCCCATAGCCCAATCTAATCTCCCATTATCTTCCAGCATTTGTTTACGATCATTGTACAATTTGTGTAGTTTGTTAAAAAAAGAAATTTCTTCAGGTAAATCACATATTTTAGCAGCAATCTTTAGAAAATTTTCTTTGTTAACTGCTGTTGATGGAGAAAATTCGAAATCCTTAGTTTCTGCTTGTACAATAGCTGACCATTCATTTTCTAAAAACGAAGTGATGTGAGATTTTTCAATAGTTTTGGATTGGCTTAATTCATTTTCGAGTAAATTATTAAATTCGTTTTCAATTTCTTTAGCTTCTGCCTGTTGAATAATATTTTGATTCTTTAATTCTTCGATATAAATATCTCTTGGATTGGGATGTTTTTCAATAATTTTATACAAAATTGGTTGTGTAAATCGAGGCTCATCACCTTCATTATGGCCATATTTCCTGTAACATAATAAATCAATAAACACATCTTTGTGGAATTTTTGACGGAATTCCATAGCAAATTCCATAGCAAAAACTACTTCTTCAACATCATCTCCATTTACATGGAAAATTGGTGACTGAACTATTTTCGCAATATCAGTACAATAAGTACTTGAACGAGCATCCAGATAATTAGTTGTGAATCCAATCTGATTATTTACTACAAGATGTATGGTTCCGCCAGTTTTATAACCAGGAAGTTCAGACATCTGCAGCACTTCATATACAATACCTTGACCAGCAACTGAAGCATCACCATGAATAAGTATTGGTACTATCTGGTTATTGTCTCCATTGTAATTCAAATCAATACGTGCTCTAACGATTCCTTCTACCACTGGATTAACAGCTTCAAGATGTGATGGATTTGGTGTAAGTGTTAATTTGACATCTTCACCTTTTTGGGTATGGAAATGAGAAGTATAACCAAGATGGTATTTAACATCTCCCATAACTGTTTCATCATCATACTCTTTACCTTCAAATTCACTAAAAATAACTTTATAAGGTTTGTGTAAAATATTTGCCAAAACATTAAGCCGACCCCGATGTGGCATTCCTATTACAAATTCTTTTACACCCAATTGAGAACCTTTTTCAATCAATGCATTCAACGCAGGAATAGATGCTTCAGCACCTTCGAGCGAAAAACGTTTTTGACCTGGGAATTTCTTATGGATAAATTTTTCAAAAAGGACAGCTTCACTCAATTTCTGGAGTATATTTGTTTTTTCGTCTTTACTATAAACTGGCAGGTTTTTACTGCTTTCCATTCGTGTCCTTAACCAGTCAACAATTTCAGGTATGCGAATGTAGCGATATTCTACACCCAATGAACGACAATAAGTGGTTTGTAAATGCTCAATAATATCTTTAAGTTTTGCAGTACCTATACCTATTTTATTTCCTGCTTTAAATTCTTTTTCAAGGTCTTCGGGTTTTAGTTCAAAGTTTTCGATATCTAATGTAGGACTGTATTTTCTGCGAATTCTTACTGGATTGGTTTTGGTGAAAAAATGCCCTCTTTCACGATAAGCATTGATAAGGTTGATAACTTTAAATTCTGAAGGGTATTCTTCAGATTGATTGCCACTAAAGTCGGCTTTTGAGAAATCAAAACCTTCAAAAAACTTCTGCCATCCATAATCAATGCTATCTGGCTTTGTTTTATAAATGTGATAAAGTTCTTCTATTTGTTGTAAATCAATATTACTCAAATAAGAATTTGCATCCATAAGTTTGTATTTGCTAAATCATTTTTAAAAGAACAAATTTAATTGTTAAAAGTTTAAAAACAACTTAAATGAAAAAAAAGATTGATATTTGTAATAAAACAAATTTTGTCTAGACAATATAAAATGATAGAAAAATGAAAATTAATGATAAGAAGAGAAAAATTATAAATTGAAAAGTGTTTAAAAGATTAAATACTGTAATTTTACACCAAATAAAATAATATAATCCATGATAAATCCCGATTTTGCTAAACTTGAAAGCATTGTTTTGCATAAGATTGGCAACAAACTAAATGAAGAAGGTATTCGGTTTTCTAAATCTCCGTTTAAATCCGATGAGGAAATCAATAATTTGTTAATCAAGTATTTCTTTTCTTCTTTTAAACAAAGTGATTACTATAATTTATACCATGATACCGACATAAAACTGAATGAAATTTACAGTTATGTAAATGCCATTTTTGCAGACTCCCAGGAGTTGTATAATCAATCAATAAACATAGCCAAACATTTGTATGAACAATCAGTACATCCGAAGATTAAAAATGGCGAAATCTATATAGCTTTTTTTAAAGGCTGCCTATTAGATGGCGAAAGCATTGATGCTGTTGGGATTTTTAAATCGGAAACGCGTGATACTTACTTAAAAGTATATCCAAGCGGTGATGGATTTGAAATAGATTGTGATGCAGGTATTAATATCAATAAATTAGACAAAGGTTGTTTAATATTTAATACCGATTCAGAGAAAGGTTATGTGGTAGCTGTGGTAGATAACCTCAGTAAAGGAAGCGAAGCTCAATATTGGATTGATAATTTTTTGCACATCAGAACTCGTGATGATGAATACCATCATACTCAAAATGTATTAAGTATGTGCAAAAGTTTTGTAGTAAAAACCCTACCTCAAGAATATGAAGTAACTAAAGCCGATCAAGCAGATATGCTGAACAATAGTTTACAGTTTTTTAAAGAAAATGAAAACTTTAGCTTTGATGATTTTGCTAACAATGTAATGAAAGAGCCACAGATTATTGAAACATTCAAAAAATATAAGCAAAGCTATGAAAATGATAATGATATGAATATTGCCGATGGATTTGATATTTCGGAAGCTGCCGTTAAAAAGCAAGCACGTGCCATGAAAAGCATTATTAAATTAGATAAAAACTTTCATATTTATATTCATGGTAAACGCGAAATGATTGAAAAAGGTTTTGATGAGATAAGTGGCATGCACTTTTACAAACTATTTTACAAAGAAGAAAATTAGATATCTTATAGCACCTCCTTCAAATAAGGTGCTGTATAACCTTTCTTCTGCTTAACAATTTCTTCGGGTGTACCTTCGGCTATAATATTTCCACCTTTTTGTCCGCCTTCTGGTCCAATGTCAATAATATAATCTGCAACTTTTATTACATCTAAGTTGTGTTCTATTACCAAAACAGTATTGCCTTTATTAACCAATTTATCCAGAACTTCCAGCAAAACACGGATGTCTTCGAAGTGCAAACCTGTTGTAGGCTCATCGAGGATATAAAAAGTTTTTCCTGTGTCTTTTTTCGAAAGTTCTGTAGCTAATTTAATGCGTTGTGCTTCGCCGCCTGAAAGTGTGGTAGATTGTTGTCCTAAAGTAATATAGCCCAAACCTACATCTTTCAGTGTTTTAATTTTTATAAGGATAGAAGGAATATTTTCAAAAAAATCAACGGCTTGATCAATATCCATATTCAACACATCATTGATGGATTTTCCCTTAAAACGGATTTCTAATGTTTCGCGGTTATAACGTTTGCCACCACATGTTTCGCAAGGAACATATACATCGGGCAGAAAATTCATTTCGATGGTACGTAAACCAGCACCACCACATGTTTCGCATCTCCCTCCTTTTACATTAAATGAAAAACGCCCGGGCAAATAACCTCTGATTTTGGAATCGGGCAAAGTTGCAAAAAGTTTGCGAATTTCATCAAAAACACCTACATAAGTTGCAGGATTGGAACGAGGTGTTCTTCCAATAGGCGATTGATTAATTTCAATAACTTTATCAATATGTTTTAAACCTTCTAAACTCTTATAAGGTAATGGGTTTTTGTCAGAACGATAGAAGTGTTTGCTTAAAATTGGATGCAGAGTTTCATTAATCAAGCTTGATTTACCACTTCCAGAAACACCCGTTACACAGATAAATATTCCTAAAGGCAGTTTAAGTGTAACATTTTTTAAATTATTACCAGTCGCACCTTTCAACACAAGAAAATCTCCATTGGACTTTCTGCGTTGCGATGGAACTGTAATCTCTTTAACACCACGTAAATAATCACAAGTTAGTGTATGGCAATGCTTCATTTCCTGTGGATTGCCTTCTGCTACTATTTTCCCACCATGAATGCCTGCTCCAGGACCAATATCTATTACATGATCAGCTGCAAGTATCATTTCTTTATCATGCTCAACCACAATTACTGAGTTTCCTATATCTCGCAAATCCTTTAAAGCTTTAATAAGCCTTAAATTATCCCTTTGGTGCAACCCAATGCTGGGCTCATCTAGAATATATAGCACTCCAACTAATTTAGACCCAATTTGTGTTGCCAATCGAATACGCTGTGATTCACCACCCGATAGACTTTTTGAAGGGCGGTTAAGCGTAAGGTAATCAATACCAACATCCAATAAAAAGTGAATACGGGTTTGAATTTCACGAACGATTTCGTAAGCTATCCTTTGCTTTCTTTCGTCTAACAAGTCATTTATATGCTCAAACCATTCGTTGAGTATTATCATATCCATGTTTGAAAGTTCTGAAATATTTTTATTGCCAATTCTAAAGTGAAGCGATTCTTTTTTTAATCGACTTCCATGGCACTCAGGACATGAAATTTTATTCATGAAATTGCTTGCCCATTTCTTAATACCTTGAGGTGCAGAATCTGTGTTTTGATTGGAAATAAAATTGATAACGCCTTCAAAAGTAATTGCATAAGATGTAGTTACACCCAGATAATCATTTTTAACTTTCAATACTTCATCGGAGCCATACAAAATACTGTTCATGGCTTCTTCTGGAATATCTTCAATAGGATCATCCAAACTAAACTTATGTTTCTCTGCAATAGCTTCTAATTGCTTGAATATCCAACTCGTTTTGTGTGCCCCGATAGGAATAATTCCTCCTTGATTGATGGACTTTTTATTATCGGGGATTATTTTATTGAAATCCATTTCTGCAATTTCGCCTAAGCCATTGCAATGCGGACAAGCTCCATAAGGTGAATTGAATGAAAAGGAATTGGGTTCTGGCTCACTATAGGCAATTCCGGTAACCGGACACATCAGTAAGCGACTAAAATGGCGTACTTCGCTGTTTTCGTTTTCCATAACCATTAGCATGCCTCTACCATGACGCAATGCTATTTGAACTGCCTTAGTTATGCGTTCTGTGGCATCTTCATTTACTTTTATTTTATCAATTACTACTTCAATATCATGAATTTTGTATCGATCTAATTGCATTCCAAAACTGATTTCCTTGATTTCGCCATCAATGCGAACTTTCAGAAAACCTTGTTTGCGAACTTGTTCAAATAAATCGCGGTAATGACCTTTACGACCTTTTACCAAGGGAGCTAAAATAATAATAGCTTTGTTAGCATAGCGTTCTTTGATAGCATCAATAATTTGAACTTCTGTATAACGAACCATTTTCTCTCCACTAAGGTAAGAATAAGCATCTGCTACGCGTGCATAAAGCAAACGAAGAAAATCGTAAATTTCAGTAATGGTTCCAACGGTTGAGCGTGGGTTTTTGCCTGTAGTTTTTTGCTCAATGGAAATAACTGGGCTTAAACCTGTAATTTCGTCTACATCAGGTCGTTCCAAATTGCCGATAAACTGGCGAGCATAAGCCGAAAAAGTTTCCATATAACGCCTTTGTCCTTCAGCATAAATGGTATCGAATGCCAATGAAGATTTTCCACTTCCACTTAAACCTGTAATTACTACAAGTTTGTCACGTGGAATGCGAACATCAATATTTTTTAAATTATGCGACCTTGCACCGTATATTTCAAGGTTTTTAGTATCATTATCAGGCATCAAAGTTTGTTTTTCGAAAACGGCTGCAAAGGTAGTAATTATTTGACGATTTGTGAATTTGACATACTGATTAATATTATTTAGATGTCAAGAAAAGTGAAAGAATAAATCCTAACCACTTGTTTTGAATTGAGAATCTATCCTTAATAAGAATTAAGGTGGGTTCTAAAAATCCATTTTTTTGATTACTTCATGCACAAATTTGAACCCATTTAAATCTGTGCTGAAAAAGTAAGACAAATTTACATATTATTTTTAGTATTTGTTGAAAAAACTTA
>Ga0247840_10001611_pt1 | contig 43696 bp, 48 predicted proteins | sample LaCruzMarch2015__FD_192404 | JGI IMG/M metagenome (GOLD analysis project Ga0247840, IMG submission 192404) | Freshwater microbial communities from meromictic Lake La Cruz, Castile-La Mancha, Spain - LaCruzMarch2015_17m | ecosystem: Environmental > Aquatic > Freshwater > Lake | place: Spain... | reverse complement strand
CAGCGCCGCCCTATAACCGCGCCGGTCGGCAATACCGCCCGCCGCCACCACAGGAATCTTCACATGATCGGCCACTAAGGGCACAAGGACCATTGTGGAAGACTCGGAGCCCATGGAACGTAAACCGCCCGACTCCGATCCGGAGACCACAAGCCCGTCCGCGCCTTCCGCAGCGGCCCGGATTGCGTGGGGAAGGGCCAGGAGCACGTGAAGCCCCTTCATGCCCAGGTCGTGGATGAGAGGATAGATTTTCGCCGGCGATCCGGCCGAGGTAGTAACGGTCTTTACACCCGCTGCAGCCAGGATTTTCAGGATCTCGGGATTGGCGGGATTCATGATCATGATGTTGGCTCCGAAGGGCTTGTCCGTAAGCTCCCGCACCCCATCCACAAGCTTCTTCGTTTCTTCGGGGCTGCTGAACCCCAGGGCGATCATCCCGAAAGCCCCCGCCTCACAGACGGCAGCGGTCAACCGGGGACTGTTCATGGCCGCGATGGGCCCCTGAATAACGGGATAACGGCATCCTAACATTTCCAACAATGTTGACATGGTAGTACCTCCTGAGATTTTTTTATGCTTTATTTGTTGTTGATGAGAACCATTTAAAAGGAACCTGCTGTCAACCGCCCAGTCAACTGCCGAATTTGTACCCCAGGCCGCGGACAGTCAGGATATACTCCGGGTTGTCCTTGTCTTTTTCGATGGCCCCCCGGAGACGGCTGATGTGAACGTCAACCGTGCGGGGTTCGACAAAGGTTTCGTCTCCCCATACCCTGTCCAGGAGCTGATCCCGGGAATAGACCCGGCCGGGGTGGCGGGTGAAGAAAGTCAGGAGCCGGTATTCCGTAGGCCCCATCTGCACCTTTCTGCCGGCAACGGCAACCGCGCAGGCTCCATAGTCCAGCTGGAGATCACGAAACGAAAAGGTTTCCGGCGCATCTGTATCCTGAGCCGGCCCCTTCCTGGTTTCCGCACGGCGCAGGACCGCCCGCACCCGCGCCATAAGCTCCCTGATACTGAAAGGTTTGGTGATATAATCGTCGGCCCCTATTTCGAGGCCGATCACCTTGTCCATATCTTCTCCTTTGGCGGTCACCATGATGACGGGCAGCCATTCCGTATTGGGATTCTTGCGGATGATCCTGCAGATATCGAGTCCCTTGATGCCGGGAAGCATGAGATCAAGAACGACCAGATCAAGTTTATCGCTCTTGATCACGGCCAGCGCCTTTTCCCCATCGCCGGCGGTCAGGACTTCATAGCCCTCTTTTTCGAGATTATACGCGACAAGATCAACAATGTCTTTCTCGTCGTCGACGACAAGGATCCGCTTTTTTTTAGAACTCACGGCCAACCCCTTCTTCAAGCACCCATTAACTCCCATGACCCTGCAGGCCACAACGAAGCATGAGAATATCAGGAGTAGGGTGGATGAAGCGAAGCGCATCCACCAAAACCATTCATATTATTGGTGGAACCGCTTCGCTTGTTCCACCCTACATTTATACATTTCTGTATTCTCATATAAATGACAAAAACATCCTTAGCTCTATCGCCCAGAAAGCAAATATTCGCAAGCAAAAACCTTCATCTCTCTGCCATGCAACTATTTATATTCTTTCGACAACATTTAAATTCTGTTGCATTTTGAAAAGCAATCCGGTAGATGATTCAGGAAGTTTAAGGCGTAGCAGATCCGTCACCATACAGACATGCAGCAAGCTCATGAACAGACCATCAGGACCGGCGGGAGGATATAAAGGATGAGATTAATTCCCAGGGAAGAGAAATTTTACGACCTCTTCGAGGAGTTGGCGGAGAAGATCGACGAAGGGGCCAAGCTCTTTCTCGATATGCTCCACGATTACGACACTTTCTCTACCAGACTCATGAAATTGAAGGAATTGGAGCACGAGGCGGACATCATCACCCACCGGACCTACGAAAAGATGCACAAGACCTTCCTCACCCCCCTGGACCGGGAAGACATCTATGCCCTCGTCAACAAGATGGACAGCATTCTCGATTTGACGGAGGCCGCGGCCATCCGCATGTCCCTTTATAAAATCAAGGCCCCGGTGGAAGCGCTCTTTGAACAGGCGAAACTGCTGAACGTGGCAACGGAGAAAGTGAAAAAGATTGTCCATGGTCTGCGGGACATGAAAAACGCCCCGATGATCCTTGAGGCTTGCGTGGAAATCAATACCATCGAGAACGCCGGGGATCAGATCCTGAGAACGGCCGTGGGCAGACTTTTTGAAAATGAAACAGACCCCATCGAACTAATCAAATGGAAAGAAATCTTTGAACGGTTTGAGGAAACTCTTGACATCTGCGAGGATGTCTCGAACATTGTTGAGGGAATCGTCCTGAAAAATGGTTAGTGAAAAAAGATCGATCTCTGATTCTTTAAAATATCGACATGGTTGATTCATTCGGGTTTGTTGTCTTTCTGATCGGCGTTGCCCTGGCCTTCGATTTCATCAACGGCTTTCATGACGCCGCCAATTCCATCTCCACCATTGTCTCGACCCGGGTCCTCTCACCCCGCTACGCCGTAATGTGGGCTGCCTTCTTCAACTTTGCCGCCATATTCATAGTCGGCACGCCCGTAGCAAAGACCATCGGCGTCGGGATCATCCATCCCGAAATTATCGACAACTATATTATCTTTGCCGCCCTCGGCGGCGCCATTATCTGGAATCTCGTCACCTGGTATTACGGCCTCCCCAGCAGCTCCTCTCACGCCCTCATCGGCGGCCTCGTCGGCGCCGGCGTCCTGAAGGCAGGTATCAGCACCCTGGTGTGGGGAGGGCTTATCAAAACGGCCCTCTTTATCTTTTTGTCCCCCGCCGTCGGCATGTTTCTAGGGTTTTGCATGATGGTCCTGGTCCTGAATCTCAGCAGAAATTCTAACGTGGCCCGTTCCGGCACCCTCTTCCGGAGGTTGCAACTCTTTTCAGCGGCCGTCTACAGTCTCGGTCATGGCATGAACGACGCCCAGAAGACCATGGGCATTATCGCCATCGTTCTTTACAGCAAGGGACTTATCGGACCTGTTTTCCATATCCCCTTCTGGGTTGTCTTCGCCTGTTACACCGTCATCGCACTCGGAACCATGAGCGGGGGATGGCGGATTGTCAAGACCATGGGAACCAAGATCACCAAGCTCCAGCCCATCGGCGGCTTCTGCGCCGAAACGGCGGCGGCCATCTCCATCATTGGCGCCTCCCTGGGGGGGATTCCCGTTAGTACAACCCATACCATTGCCGGGGCCATCATGGGCGTAGGGGCTACCAGAAGGCTAACCGCCGTGCGGTGGGGCGTCGCCGGAACCATCGTGTGGGCCTGGGTTTTGACCATACCCATCGCAGCGATAATATCGGCAATTGTTTACAGCCTGAGCGTCGCCTTCTTAAAATGAAAATGATAGAAAAAATTTTCTGGCTTGGCCATTCCAGCATCCGCATCGAGGGAGAGCAGATCATCTACATCGACCCCTGGAAGGTCACAGGAGAACCAAAGGCGGATCTGATCCTGGTGAGCCACGGTCATCACGATCATTTTTCCCGGAAGGACATCGAAAAACTGCAAAAGGAAAAAACAGTCGTTGCCGGCCCAGCCGATTGCGCCGCCCAAATAAAGGGCGATGTCAGGGCGATGCTGCCGGGTGAAACCATCATCGTCGGCGACATAAAAATCGAAGCCGTCCCCGCCTATACACCGCAGAAACCTTTCCATCCTCAAGCAAATCAGTGGCTCGGTTTTATTTTAGATTTGGACGGCACGAGGATCTACTACGCCGGGGACACCGATTTTATCCCCGAAATGAAAGATATCAGGGCCGATATCGTCATCATCCCCGTCGGCGGCACTTACACCATGTCTGCTGAAGAAGCGGCCCGGGCCGTCGAGCTGATTCAACCTCAACTCGCCATCCCCATCCATTGCGGGGATATCGTGGGAGTAATGGACGACGCCCGACGCTTCAAAAAACTCGCCAAGGTTCCCGTAGAAATCAAACCCGTCACAAAATAAAAATATCATTTTCAAACCTTGACACCGGAAATTTGATGTATATTTTATGCCGCGAAATGTCCGGGAAATAAAATAGCATTTAAAATCTTTAATATAATGATGAAAGGAGAGGACAGCATGAAAATCAGGCCATTGCAGGACAGGGTAATTGTTGAGCGCTTGGCGGAAGAGGAAAAAACCAAAGGCGGCATCATCATTCCCGATACGGCGAAAGAAAAACCCATGGAGGGCAAAATTATTGCCGTGGGTAAGGGAAAGACCACCGAAGACGGCAAACTTGTCAAACTCGATGTCAAAGCCGGTGATAAGGTGCTCTTCAGCAAATATGCCGGTACGGAAGTCAAGATTGACGGCAAGGAATACCTCATTATGCGCGAAGACGACATTCTGGGCGTCATCGAAGGCAAGTAAAAAACCGAAACAAGGAGGATTAAATACATATGGCAGCAAAATTACTTCAGTATGATGAAGATGCGAGGAAATCGATCCTCAAGGGCGTAAACACCCTTGCTGACGCCGTGAAGGTTACTCTCGGCCCCAAGGGCAGGAACGTCATTCTTGACAAAAGCTTCGGTTCACCCGTCGTCACCAAGGACGGCGTAACCGTGGCCAAAGAAATTGAACTGGAAGACAGATTTGAAAACATGGGCGCCCAGATGGTCCGCGAAGTTGCGAGCAAGACCAGCGACGTCGCCGGCGACGGTACGACCACGGCCACAATCCTGGCCCAGGCTATTTACCGGGAAGGCGCCAAGACCGTAGCGGCAGGCAGCAACCCCATGGACGTGAAGCGCGGCATCGAAAAGGCCGTTGCAGCAGTTGTCGCTGAACTGAAGAAACTCAGCAAACCCACGAAGGATCAGAAGGAAATCGCCCAGGTCGGCACCATTTCCGCCAATAACGACGAAGCCATCGGCGACATCATTGCCGAAGCGATGGGCAAGGTCGGGAAAGAAGGCGTTATCACCGTAGAAGAGAACAAGGGTCTGGAGACGGAACTCGACATCGTCGAAGGTATGCAGTTCGACCGGGGCTATCTGTCCCCCTATTTTGTCACCAACGCCGAGAAGATGGAAGTGAGTCTGGAAGACGCCTTCATCCTGATTAACGAAAAGAAGATCAGCAGCATGAAAGACCTCCTCCCCATCCTGGAACAGATCGCCAAAATGGGTAAACCCCTCCTCATCATCGCCGAAGACATCGAAGGCGAAGCCCTGGCGACCCTGGTCGTAAACAAGCTTCGCGGCACCCTCCATGTGGCCGCCGTCAAGGCCCCCGGTTTCGGTGACCGCCGCAAGGCCATGCTCGAAGACATCGCCATCCTCACGGGCGGCAAGATGATCTCCGAAGACATGGGTTACAAACTGGAAAATGCGAAGATCGAAGACCTTGGCCGGGCCAAGAAGATCGTCATCGATAAGGACAACTCCACCATCATCGACGGCGCCGGCAAGCGCGCCGACCTCGAAGGCCGGGTAAAGCAGATCCGCGCCCAGGTCGAGGAAACCACCTCCGACTATGATCGGGAAAAACTTCAGGAACGTCTGGCGAAACTCGTCGGCGGTGTAGCCGTAATCAAGGTCGGCGCCGCAACGGAGACGGAAATGAAAGAGAAGAAGGCCCGCGTCGAAGACGCCCTGAACGCAACCCGCGCCGCTGTGGAAGAAGGTATTGTCCCCGGTGGCGGCGTCGCCTACATCCGCACCCTCCCCGTCCTGGACAAGCTGAAACTGGAAGGGGACCAGCAGGTTGGCGTCAACATCGTCAAAAAGGCCCTCGAAGAGCCCCTGAAGATGATCGCCGCAAATGCCGGCATGGAAGGTTCAGTCGTTGTCGAGAAGGTAAAGGAAAAGAAAGGGTCTTTTGGTTTCAATGCCCGGACGGATCAGTATGAAGACATGATCGCCGCCGGTGTCATCGACCCCACTAAGGTCACCCGTTTCGCCCTGCAGAACGCTGCTTCCGTCGCATCCCTGATGCTGACGACCCAGTGCATGATCGCCGAGAAGCCCGAAGAGAAGGGCGGCGGTATGCCCCCCATGCCCGGAGGCGGCGGCTACCCCGGCATGATGTAACAAAGGTTGATTTAAAAATTGCTCGATACGAAAAGGCCTCCGGAAGAAATCTCCGGAGGCCTTTTTCACGATTGCGAACGTAGAGAGCTTTTTACCCCACCCCCACCCGGTTAATCTTTCTTGTATTCCCCTTGAAAGCATTCCATTTCTGTGGTAGTTTGCCGCCTTACGATTTCGATAATTGAAGGAGCGTGCCATGGATTACAAAGAAAGCTTGAACCTGCCCAAGACCGATTTCCCCATGAAGGCCAATCTCGCGGCCCGGGAGCCGGAGATGCTCTCCAAATGGGAAGAAATGAAAATCTATCATCAAATCCGCGCGGTCTCCAAGGGCCGGGAAGTCTATATCCTCCACGACGGCCCTCCCTACGCCAACGGCAATATCCACCTCGGCACCGCCCTGAACAAGATTATCAAGGACATGGTCATCAAGACCAAGAACATGTCCGGCTATGACAGCATCTATGTCCCCGGTTGGGACTGTCACGGTCTTCCCATCGAGCATCAGGTGGACAAGGAACTGGGAGACAAAAAATATGAGATCTCCCAGGCCGACAAGCGCCGCTTCTGCCGCGCCTACGCGGAGCGTTTCGTGGATCTTCAGCGGGAGCAGTTCAAGCGCCTCGGTGTCTTCGGGGAATGGGAAAACCCCTATCTGACCATGACCTACGACTATGAAGCCGTTACCGTCGCCGAATTCGGCAAGTTATTCCTGAACGGCGACGTCTATAAGGGCAAGAAACCCGTTTACTGGTGCGCCACCTGTAAAACCGCCCTGGCCGAGGCGGAGGTGGAATACGGCGACCACACAACGCCGTCCATCTACGTCAAATTCGCCATGATCTCCGACATCGCCGCCGTCCGGCCCAAACTGGCGGGCGAAAAGGTGAGCGTCGTCATCTGGACGACCACCCCCTGGACAATTCCCGCCAACCTGGCCATCGCCTTCCACGAGGAATTCCTCTATGTCGCCGTCAAGGTGGAAGGGGAGGTCCTGATTCTGGCCAAAGACCTGCTCGATTACTGCCTCGACGCCTTCGGCTGGCAGGGCAAGCCCTACGAGATCCTCGACGAGTTCCCCGGGGCCGTCATGGAAGGCATGAAGACCCGCCATCCCCTCATTGATCGGGAAAGCGTCCTCATCCTCGCCCCCTTCGTCACCCTCGAAGCGGGTACGGGCTGCGTCCACATCGCCCCCGGCCACGGCCAGGAGGACTATGAGATCGGCATGAAATACGGGCTGGACAACTACGCCCCCGTCGATGAAGATGGCTGCTTTACCAAAGACGTCGATGATTTTGCCGGAATGTTCGTCTTCGACGCCAACGACCCGGTGAACAACAAAATCAAAGAGGTCGGGGCGCTCCTGGGTCTCGTCAATATCGACCATTCCTATCCCCACTGCTGGCGCTGCAAGGAGCCCATCATCTTCCGCTCCACCGAGCAGTGGTTTATCTCCATGGAAAAGAACAGCCTCCGGAAGAAGGCATTGGAAGCCATCTCACAGGGGGAATGGATCCCCGCCTGGGGGAAGGACCGGATCTACGGGATGGTGGAAAACCGTCCCGACTGGTGCATCTCCCGCCAGCGCCTCTGGGGAGTCCCCATCACCATGTTCTACTGCAACGACTGCCAGCGTGAATTCCTTACGCAGGAAATCCTCGATCACGTCATCGCCCTGGTCCGGGAACAGGGAGCGGATGTCTGGTTCGAACGGGAGGCGAAGGACCTGCTGCCCCCGGGGACCGTCTGCCCGGTCTGTAAGGAGGGCCGGACCTTCCGGAAGGAAACGAACATCCTCGACGTCTGGTTCGATTCGGGCGTGAGCCACGCCGCTGTTCTGGAAACCCGTCCCTATCTGCGTTCCCCGTCGGACATGTATCTTGAGGGAAGCGATCAGCACCGGGGCTGGTTCCACTCATCCCTCCTGGCATCCGTCGGCACCCGGGGGCGGGCCCCTTACAAGACCGTCCTCACTCACGGCTTCGTCGTCGACGGCGAAGGGAAGAAGATGTCCAAATCCGTCGGCAACGTCATCGAACCGGAAGAGATCATCAAGGAATACGGCGCCGAGATCCTGCGCCTCTGGGTGGCGGCGGAGGACTACACCGACGATATCCGCATCTCCAAGGAGATCCTCACCCGCCTCGTCGAGGCCTACCGGCGGATCCGCAATACGAGCCGTTACATCTTGGGCAACCTCTCCGATTTCAATCCCGACCAGGACCGGCTGGCCTACGAGGACATGGAAGAGATGGACCGCTGGGCCCTGAACCGTCTCCAGGAGATCGTCCGCCGGGTCCGGGAGGCCTATGACAAGTACCAGTTCCACATGGTCTATTACACCCTCTACAACTTCTGCACCGTGGACCTGAGCGCCCTGTACCTGGACGTCCTCAAGGACCGCCTCTACACATCCAAAGCGGCATCACGGAAACGCCGCTCCGCCCAGACGGCGATGGCGATCATCTTAGAGACAATGATGCGCCTCCTGGCCCCGATCCTCACCTTCACCGCCGAGGAGGTCTGGATCGCCATGCCCGCTTACGCGGGAAAACCGGCCAGCGTCCATCTCACCCAGTTCCCGGAAGTCAACGGAGCCTACGTAGATGAAGCCCTGGGCGAGAAATGGCGGTCTCTCATCGAGGTCAAGGGGGAAATCTCCCGGGCCATCGAAACGGCGCGGAAGAACAAGGTGATCGGTCATTCCTTAGACGCCGCCGTGGCCGTCGCCGCTCCGGAGAAGCTTAGAGAGCTGATTGGGGCGCATCGGGAAGATCTGCGAACCCTCCAGATCGTCTCACAACTGGATGTGGTAGATAAAGGCGCCCTCGCCGCCGATCCTTATGAAAGCAAGGAGATCGAAGGCCTGTACGTAAGCGTCGCCAAGGCCCGGGGCCAGAAATGCAACCGCTGCTGGATCTACAGCGAGGACCTGGGGAAGGACCCGGAACACCCCACGATCTGCGGGCGGTGTTTGGCCAATTTGAAGTAGCGCAGCGATTATGCAAAAAAAGAATGTCATCTTTCTGTTGACCGTCGCGGTGCTCATTGTTATCGATCAGGTCACCAAGTATTTCATCCACACGGGGATGGCCCTGCATGACACCATCCCCGTGATTCCGGGGTTTTTCAGCATCACCTATATCCGGAATCCCGGGGCGGCCTTTGGCTTTCTGGCCGGGGCGTCGCCGACCTTCCGCTATGTCTTCTTCATCGGCGTCACCCTAGCCGCCATCGGCCTCATCCTCCATTACCTGCGGACCTATGCCGCCGACGATCAGCTCCTGACGATCTCCCTGGGCATGATCCTCTCCGGGGCCGTCGGCAATCTCATCGACCGGGTCCGCTTCGGAGAAGTGATAGATTTTCTAGATGTCTATCTCGGGACGTCCCACTGGCCGGCCTTTAATGTCGCTGATTCGGCTATCTCCGTCGGCGCCTTTATTCTTTTCATCCATCTTATCCGGCAGAAAAAGACAGTCCCTACCCGTTAGCGGCTAACTATCATGGACTTGTTGATCCGCTTGAAAATACTGTTCTCACCCCTGTTCACCCCGACGCGGATATTTATTCTCAGCTTTGCCGGGGTAATCCTACTGGGGGCGCTACTTTTGTGGCTCCCCCTTTCCGCCGGCAAGGGTCAGCTTACCTTTGTCGACGCCCTGTTTACGTCGACCTCGGCAGTCTGCGTGACGGGCCTGGCCACGATTGACATGGGCAAAGACCTCTCCTTCACCGGCCAGATCATAAGTCTGATTCTCTTTCAGGTCGGCGGGTTGGGGATTATTACCTTTTCCGTGGTCTTTTTCGGGATGATGGGCCGGGGGATATCCTTCAAAGAAAGAGAAATCGTCCAATCTACTTTTCTCCATACCCCCCGGCGGGACTTTTTGCCCATCATGAAGTGGGTCATCTTATCAACATTCATAATCGAAGGTTTGGGAACCATCCTGCTCTTCATTCGCTTTTCCTTCGATTTTCCGGCGGCACACGCCCTTTACCAGGCGATCTACCATGCCGTTTCCGCCTTCAACAACTGCGGTTATTCCCTGTTTTCCAACAACCTTGTGAATTACCGGGACGACTGGATCGTCAATCTGACCGTCATGGGCCTCATCATCCTGGGAGGAATCGGCTTCATTGTCCAGTTCGAAGTGGCATCGCTGATCCGGGGCAGGATCAAGAAACTCTCCATTCACTCCCGGCTTGTCCTGATCACGACGGGAATACTTATTTTCGGCGGCGCCGCATGCTTCTACTTATTCGAGATGAACGCCATGTTCAGGGACGCTTCCTTCCAGACATCGTTTCTCGCCTCTTTTTTCCACTCCGTTTCGGCCCGAACCAGCGGCTTCAACACGGTTGATGTCGGCCAGCTCACCAACGCCACGATTCTCATTCTGATTATTCTCATGTTCATCGGGGCCTCTCCCGGTTCGACGGGCGGCGGTATCAAGACGACGAGCTTCGCCTTGCTGATTTTCATGATCTGGAACCGGATCAAGGGCCAGGATGAGGTCAACATATTCAACCGGACCATCCCGAAGGAAATCCTCAGCCGAACCATCGCCATCATTTTTGCCTCGGCCTTTTCCGTCTGCCTGATTACCTCCATCCTCCTGTTATTCGCCGGCGCCGCCGAGGCCCCCTTGCAGAGCCGCCATTTTTTCGTCGAGTACCTGTTTGAAACCGTATCGGCCTTTGGAACCGTGGGTCTTTCCATGGGCATTACGGCAAACCTGAATGGCGTTCAGAAGTTAGCCATAATTTTAATAATGTTTGCCGGGCGGGTGGGCCCCCTGACCCTGGCCTTTGCCTGGAGCGCCCCGAAGAAGGGAATCACCTATGCCGAAGAACAGGTCATGGTGGGATAGGGAAGAAGGCAACAGGCAAAAGGCAGCGGGCAATAGGAGGAGGGGCGGGGGGCGCGGCCCTAAATCATGGGTAGGAATATATGGCGCAAAGGGTTATTTTGTCATGTCACTGAAACTATCGTCTTTAACGTCATTCCGGACTTTATCCGGAATCCAGTATTTACTGTTGAGGAATGAACAATGAAAAGGGTAATCGTCATCGGTTTGGGAATTTTCGGCGTCAACATCGTCCGGGAGCTTTACGAAGGAGGCTTCGAGGTCTATGCCATAGATAAAAAGAAGGAGTCCGTACAGAAGGTCAAAGATTTTTCCACCAAGGCCATCGTCGCCGACGGCACCGACAATGAGGTCATGGAACTGATCGGCATCCAGGAGGATGACACCGTCGTCATCTCCTTCGGCGAGGACCTGGCCGCCAGCACCCTGATTACCCTGCACATGAAACAACTCAAGGTCAAGAACATCATCGTCAAGGCCCCCAATGAAGAACACAAACTGATCCTTGAAAAAGTCGGCGCCACGGATGTCATCATCCCCGAAAAGGAAATCGCCGGCAAGGTCGCCAAGAGCATCATTTCTCCGAACGTTCTCGACTATCTGCCCCTTTCCGACGGCTACATGATCCTTGAAATGGCCCCTCCGGACAGCTTTTTCGGCAAGACCATCGCCGAGCTGCAATTGCGCAACAAGTACCACATCGAGGTCATCGCCATCCGGGATGTCCTTATGGACCGGGTCCACATGATCCCCCAGGCCGGCTTTGTCTTCAAGGACGGGGAGGTAATGGTAATCGTGGGGAAGGAAGCGGATATCAGAAAAATCAAGTGAAGGGGAGGGTCAGGGTGGGGATGGGGTAAAATTCACCTGTCGGTGTTGCATCATTTACACATCAATCTCCATCCCGTCGTTGGCGGCGAAGGTGTTTGGGAAGATGGCCCGGGCGTCCTCCTCGGCAACCTGCCTCAGCTCCAGGGTGTGATAGAGCCGGGCGTCGAAATGGACGAGGGCCAGGCGCTTGGCCTTGGCCTCTTTCGCGATTTGAGCCGCCGTCTCCGGGTTCAGATGGGGCCAATCTTCACTGCCCTGGCCGCTCTGATAGGCGCATTCGGCAATCAGCAGCTCCGCCTCCCGGGAAAGGCGCACGGCGTTCTCACAGTAGCCGGTATCGGGGCAATAACTGATGATCTGGTTCTCCAGCTCAATCCGGTATCCCATGGTAAGCGAAGCATGGAGAAGGGGCCGGGCCTCCACGGGAAAGGGAAGCCGCGCCTGCTCGGCCGGCGCTTCCAGGACTGTGACGGGATAAGGGAGGTCGTCCAGGGATAAGGTAAAAGGCTGATTGACGAGGGTATGGAGGATGGATCGGGAGCCTTCGGGACCGCAGATGGTCAGCCCGCCGGGAAAGGAAAACTTCGCCAGGGTGTGGAGCCCCACGACGTGATCGAGATGGAAGTGGCTGAGAAAGAGATAAACGGGCCTGCCGTTTTCGCCGACGCCATACTGGTCGGCCTTGGCGATGCCATTGCCCGCATCGAGAAGAATATCATAATCCGCCGTCTGCACCAGGGTGCAGATCGTGTTGCCCGTGACCGTGTCATACCAGCCGTTGGTGCCTAAGAAGACAATTTTCATCAGCCGAGGATCTTCTTGCGGGCCCGCTCCATGATCTCCATCTTGAAGGACGGATAGCCCGGAATGGTCTGGTTGAGAAATTTGTGGGTGTATTGGGTGTCCCAGATAAGCATCCGCTCGAAATCCGCCACCTTGCCCATGGGTTCGAGCTGCCTGGTCACTTCGGCGACAAAGAATTCCTCGATCCGGATCGCATAATCCCGGACCAGGGCTCTCCTGCCTTCCGCGTCAAGATTCCCCAACTTTCCTTCCTTGTCCAGCTCTTCGATCCATTCGCTGGCTGTTTCCTGAAACATGTTGCTCCCCCTCGAATTTACCAAAATTAAAACTAAGACACGGATGGAAATGCGCCTACGCTTTCAAACTTCCTGATCGGTAGATTTTCAAACGAAATATTGAAGATGTTATCAGACGATAATACCTTCTGGGCATCCAGTATTTCTATGCCTATAATGCGTCGATTGTGATCAAGATCTAGTGTGATACCCGTTTCGATATCAATATTGTCGTCAACCTCTCCATCCCTGAGTTGGATATAGAGGGCGTCCGCTTCCTGGTCATATTCGATTTTCATTTACTTCCACCCCCTCTTCTTTTTAACTGCCGTTATGACAATTACTTGCCCGTGTTCTTCGTTCACTGTCACTCTTATATATCGATCATCCATCTTTTTCCAGATGTTCAGATGATCACCAGCGTCAGATTCACTAAAATCAGGTGATTCAAGCACCAGCAAGACATCTTTCTCTGATATACGATGCAGGCGCATTCGGTTCTTTGCATGTCTCGTAAATCTTATCGTCTTATCCATAGAATCATTTTCCGACAGTGCAGTTGGAGTTTTTTATATATGTGATTCCGCTTAGAAGGGCAAGACCGAAAATACCCTTTTGCCTGTCATTTTGTCCTTGACAAAAGCGTCGCAGGCCTTAAGAGTGAGCGGCGACGATTCTTTTTTTAAGCAGAAACTGGAAATAAGTACAACCGTCCCTATATAATAGAAATTACAAAGCAAATACCAAACAGGAGGTAATAACCATGGCGCTCAATTTGGAAGCAATCGGCAAGAAGATCGGTCCCGTCACCAAAACCTACGACTGGAAGGACGCGGTCCTGTATGCCCTCGGCGTGGGGGCGGGCTTTGACGAACTGGATTATGTCTACGAAAAGAATCTCAAGGTCATCCCGAGTTTTTCCGTCGCCAGCATCTTCGATTTCTTCTGGCACGTGGCCGGGGCCTCCAATGTCAACCTGGCGGGCATCCTTCACGGCGAACAGGACATCATCTTCTACGCCCCCATTCCGACCGCGGGCACCCTGACGACGGAAGGGTCCGTCACCCGCTACATCGACAAGAAGGACAAGGGGGCCATCGTCATCGCCGAGGGAGACACCTGCGACACCGGCGGCAAGAAGCTCTTCAAGAATATCATTACCATCTTCAGCCGCCTGGACGGCAATTTCGGAGGCGAGGAGGGCGCCGCAACACCGTTCGTTTTCCCTGAGCGGGCGCCCGATTTTATCGTCGAGGCCCAGCCCTCACCGGATCAACCGCTGATTTACCGCCTCTCCGGAGACATTTTCCAGCTCCACGTCGATCCCGATTTCGCCCGCAAGGTAGGCTTCGAGAAACCCATCATGCACGGCCTGTGCACCTATGGCTTCGCCTGCCGCGCCCTGATGTCGAAGCTGACTCCGGGGCAACCCGAGCTCGTCCGGCGCTTTGCCTGCCGCTTCTCGAAGACCCTCTATCCCGGCGAACCAATCAAAACGCTGATCTGGAAAGACGGCGTGGGGAAGGCCGTTTGGCGGACCCTCAACGCCAAAACCGGCGACGTCGTCATCGACAACGGCATCTTCGAATACGGCCCCGTGCCCGCGGATAAGGACGAGATCCGTTACGACGGCCGGGTGGCGGTGGTGACGGGAGCCGGCGGAGGTCTGGGACGGGTCTATGCACTGGAGCTGGCCAAACGGGGGGCCAAGGTCGTCATCAACGACTTCGGCGGCGCCCGGGACGGGGCGGGAGACGGATCTAGCTCCCCCGCCGACAAGGTCGTCGCGGAAATCAAGGCTCTCGGGGGCGAAGCCGTCGCCAACTACGACAACGTAGCCACCCCGGAGGGAGGGGAAGGGATCATCAAGACCGCCCTCGCCGCCTTCGGCCGGGTGGATATCCTCATCAACAACGCGGGAATCCTGCGGGACAAGGGCATCCTCAAGATGGAGCCGGAGAACTGGCGGGCCGTCATGGACGTTCATCTGAACGGGGCCTACCACGTCACCAAGCCCGCCTTCCAGGCCATGCGGGACAACGGCTACGGCCGCATCATCATGACCACTTCGGCGGCGGGGCTCTACGGCAACTTCGGCCAGACCAACTACTCCTCGGCGAAACTGGGACTCGTCGGCTTCATGAACACCCTTAAGCAGGAAGGGCAGAAGTATAACATCAAGGTCAATACGGTGGCCCCCATCGCCGCCTCCCGCCTCACGGAAGACGTCCTGCCCCCGGACATCTTCGGGAAACTCAAGCCGGACTTCGTCGCCCCCATCGTTCTCTACCTCTGCTCCGAGGCCTGCGGCGACACGGGAAGTATTTATAACGCCGGCATGGGCTATTATAATCGCGCGGCCATCCTGACCGGGCCGGGAATCGTCATCGGCGACGGCAAGAAGGTCCCCACCGTGGAGGAGATCGCCGCCAACTGGGAAAAGATCCGCAACATGAGCGGGGCCAGGGAGTATTTCCAGCTCATGGACCAGGTTACAGACCTCCTCAACGCCTTCGCACCGAAAAAGGATGGCGCGGGCGGAGCTGGAACGGCCGGTGGGGCCGCGGGAACGGCCGCCACACCTTCCGTCGCTGCCATCTTCGCCGCCATGGGAAAATCCTTCAACGCTGAAAAGGCCGCCGGGGTCAACGTCGTCTTCCAGTTCAATATCAACGGCGACGGGGGCGGCGAATGGCTGGTTGAAGTCAAGGACGGGGCCTGCAAGATCGAGGTAGGCGTCCATGCCGCCCCGACGACGACCATTACCATGGCCGCCGGCGATTTTCTGGAAATGATGGGAGGCAAACTCTCGGCCATGCAGGCCTACACCTCCGGCAAGATCAAGATCGGCGGCGATCTCATCAAATCGCAACTGATCGAAAAATTGTTCAAATTGAAATAATAGGGGCTCTGTCCCTGATTAAGGAGGTATGTCCGATGACAGGTATTGTAGCTTATGGCGCCTATATTCCCCGTCTTCGCCTCAGCCGGCTGGCCATCTACCAGGCCATGGGGTGGTTTGCCCCGGCCCTGATCATGGTTGCCCAGGGGGAGCGCTCCATGTGCAATTTTGACGAAGACAGCCTGACCATGGCCGTCGCGGCGGCCCGGGACTGTCTGACCGGCATGGACAAAAAGGCGGTGGACGCGGCTTACCTATGCTCGACCACCCTGCCCTTTGCCGACCGCCAGAACGCCGGTGTAATGACGACCACCCTGAACCTCCGGGACGACATCCTCACCGCCGATATCACTTCGTCCCAACGGGCGGGGACGACGGGCCTGATCGCCGCCCTCGACGCCGTCCGGGCGGGAAGCCGCCGGCAGGTTCTCCTCACGGCGACGGACAAGCGGGAAACGAAGGCCGCCTATTTTTACGAGATGTGGTTCGGCGACGGGGCGGCATCGCTCCTCGTCGGGGATGGCGCTGAAAATGTCATCGCCGAATTTCTCGGGTCCTACTCCGTCACCCATGACTTTGTGGATCACTACCGCGGCGCTGACCGTCATTACGACTACATGTGGGAGGAGCGATGGGTCCGGGAGGAAGGGTACGCCAAATTCATCCCCCAGGCCGTCCAGGGACTTCTGAAGAAGCTCGACCTCACCATGCAGGACGTCAGCAAGCTGGTCTTCCCCTGCCTCTTCAAGGCGGAGCACCGTACAATCGCCAAGGGCCTCGGGGCCGCGCCGGCCCAGCTTATCGACACGATGCACGACGTCTGCGGGGAGACGGGGGCGGCCCATCCGCTCCTCATGCTGACGGCGGCCCTGGAAGCGGCCAAACCCGGCGACCTGATTGTCGTCGCCGGATTCGGTCAGGGCTGTGACGCCCTCGCCTTCCGGGTGACGGAAAACATCACGAAACTGCCCCCCCGGCAGGGATTCAAGGGCGCCCTCGCCGACAAAAAAACGACCGACAATTACATGAAATTCCTTAAGTTCCGGGAGCTGATCCAGCCGGAGATGGGCATCCGGGCCGAGGCCCCCACCCAGACGGCCATGACCGCCCTGTGGCGGAACCGCCGGATGCTCACGGGGCTAGTCGGCGGCAAGTGCCGCGTCTGTGGAACCCCCCAGTTTCCTAGGCAGGACTACTGCGTCAATCCCGCCTGCTGCGCCCACCAGTCTCAGGACGACTATGAATTTGCCGACGTCCCGGCCCAGATCCTCTCCTTTACCGGTGATCTGCTGGCCGTCTCCGTAGATCCCCCGGCGGTGTACGGAACCGTCCAGTTCGCGGGCGGCGGCCGCTTCCTCGCCGACTTCACGGACTGCGACGCCCAGGAGGTCCGGGTGGGCCTCCCCGTAAAGATGGCCTTCCGGCGGCGCTTCACGGACAATGAGCGGGGCTTTGCCGGCTATTTCTGGAAGGCGATTCCTCAGCCGCAACCGCAGTCGGCCAGCACGGAAACCGCCGCAGCCAAGGAGGTGCAATAATGGCGACAGGAATCAAAGACAAGGTAGCTATTCTCGGGATGGGATGCACCCGCTTCGGCGAACGCTGGGACATGGGGGCAGAGGAACTGATGGTGGAGGCCTTCGAGGAATGCCTGGCCGACACGGGACTGGAACGGAAAGACATCCAGGCGGCCTGGCTCGGCCACTGCCTGGAGGAAGTGGGGATGGGGAAGTGCGCCGCCCCCATGGGCGTGGCGCTACGGCTCCCCCACATCGGGATTACCCGGGTGGAAAACTACTGCGCCACCGGGACGGAAGCCTTCCGGGGGGCGGTTTACGGCGTCGCCTCCGGGGCCTATGACATCTGCCTCGCCATGGGGGTGGAAAAGCTGAAAGACACGGGCTACGGCGGCCTGCCGAACCCCGGCTCCGGCTTCGGCTCCCTGACCTGGCAGTGGTTCCCCAACGCCTCGGCCCCGGGCCTGTTCGCCCAGATCGCCACGGCCTACGCGGCCAACCACAAGGTCGCCGACAAGGACCTGAAGCGGGCCCTGGCCCACATCTCCGCGAAAAGCCACGCCAACGGGGCGCTAAATCCCAAGGCCCATCTGCGCCGCCCCGTTACCATCGACCAGATCCTGGCGTCGCCCATTATCGCCTATCCCCTGGGACTCTTCGACTGCTGCGGCGTGAGCGACGGGGCGGCCTGCGCCATCGTCACGACGCCCGAGATCGCCCGCCAGTTAGGCAAAAAAGATCTCGTCAGTGTCAAAGCCATCCAGTTGGCCGTGAGCAGCGGCTATGAGGGGGCCTTCAACGAATGGACGGGCGACAACTTCTACACCGCCGGCAAGTGCAGCCTGGCGGCCTACAAAGAAGCGGGGATCACGAACCCGCGCGAAGAGATCAGCATGCTCGAACTTCACGATTGCTTCTCCATCACGGAACTGGTGACCTACGAGGATCTCCACATCTCCGAGCGGGGCAATGCCTGGCGGGATGTCCTCGACGGCTTCTACGATCGGGACGGCAAGATCCCGGCCCAGATCGACGGGGGCCTCAAGTGCTTCGGCCATCCCATCGGGGCTTCGGGACTGCGGATGATCTACGAGATGTATCTGCAGCTCTCCGGACGGGCCGGGGAACGCCAGCTCGCCAACCCCCGCTACGGCCTGACCCACAACCTCGGCGGCTTCCCCCACCAGAACGTCTGCGCCATCACCATTCTGGGCTAATTGGGGGTCAGGTCTTTATTTTTAGCGTTTTGGGTAATTTCATCACTCCCCTTCAGGGGGAGGGTTAGGGTGGGGATGGGGTTGAGGAATAGGGATTATGGTTCACATCCGCGTCATCATGAATTCGGCGGTTGAAGACGTCTTTAACTTCAAGACGGGTTGCTGCCTGCGCCTCTTTGACCAGAATCTGGAAATCCACCTGGAAAACCGGCGCTCCCATCCCGTTATCATCCCCTCCTATTTCGATCTGGAGGGCGAAGACGGCGACGTCCGGCGCATCGCCACCCTGATGCCCGCCGGCAACCACGAAATCGCCCCGGGGGACATCAAGGCCTTCTACTGCCAGATGGACGAACAGCTTTGGAACAGATCAAAATCACTAACTTTTTATGACGACAAGGGAAATGTCTATCCCGTTAGAATTGAGCAATCAACACGATAGCTCAGCAAAACAAAAATGTTGATCAACATGGGTAGCCTGGAAGTCACTTTGTGAACGGTGAAAATGGCAACCCCATCCCCACCCCAACCCTCCCCTTGAAGGGGAGGGAGTTTCTAATTTTACCACTTCGAGGGGGAGGATAGGAGGGGGATGGGGTTAGGTAAAGGAGGAACAGGAGAGAGACATGGAGATAATCAACTATTCTGAAGAGCATCGGATATTCAGGAATTCGCTTAGAAGATACCTGGAGAAGGAGGTCATCCCTCACGTCGAGGCATGGGAGGAGGCGGGCATCGTCCCCCGGAGCGCCTGGAAGGGCATGGGAGAGCAAGGGTTTCTCTGCATGGGCGTCCCGGAGGAATACGGTGGCCTGGGGGCGGATTTTCTCTACTCCGTCATCGTCATCGAAGAAATGGTCCGGACCAACCATTCCGGCCTCGCCGCCGCCCTCCACAGTGACATCATCGTCCCCTACATCGTTGCTTTCGCCTCGGAAGAGCAGAAGCGCAAATACCTGCCCGGCTGCGTCTCCGGCGACATTATCACGGCCATCGCCATGACGGAGCCAAACGCGGGGAGCGACCTGGCCGCCATGCGCACCACCGCCATTGAGTGCGGCGGGGTCGCCGCCAGTAACGGTGGCAACAATGGCACCGATAACGCGGGAAAATCCGACGAAGCTGGTGTGGCCGCGCGCAATCGCGGGGGCGACTATTTTGTCATCAACGGCCAAAAGACCTTCATCAGCAACGGGATCAATTGCGATCTCCTGATCCTCGCCGCCAAGGACCCGGCGGAGCAGAATCCTCATGCCGCGGTGGATCTGTTTCTCGTCGAAGCGGGAACAAAGGGATTTGAAAAGGGAAAGAAAATCAAGAAGGTGGGATGGCACAGCCAGGATACGGCGGAGCTTTTCTTCACCGATTGCCGGATTCCGAAAGCCAACCGCATGGGGGATAAGGGGACGGGGTTTCTGAAACTGATGCTGAAACTGCAGCAGGAACGTCTGGTGTGCGCCATTGCCGCCGTGGCGGCGGCGGAGCTGATCCTGGAGATCACGATCCAGTATTGCAAGGAACGGACGGCCTTCGGGCGGCCCATCTCCAAATTCCAGCACACCCAGTTCGAGCTCGTCGAGATGGCGACAGAGGTAAAATTAGGCCGGACGTTTCTCGACAAACTGATCGTCGACCACATGGAAGGCCGGAACATCGTCGTCGAGGTGTCGATGGCGAAGTACTGGACCACGGATATGGCCTGCCGCGTCGCCGACCGGGGCGTCCAGCTTTTCGGCGGCTACGGCTACTGCGAGGAATACCCCATCGCCCGGGCCTGGCGGGACACGCGGGTCATGCGCATCTTCGCCGGCACCAACGAAATCATGAAAAGCATCGCCGCCCGCTTCATGGGCCTGTAATTAGGAACAAAGGATGCAGCGCAACGCAGCATCCGGATCTTTTCACGAAGCCGTCAAAAGAGGTGGTCAAGGAGTTCGCGAAGAGTGCGGACGGGAAGGATGGTCATGTTCTTGACCTTTTCCGGCGGAGGTTCGGATTGGGAGAGGCGGGGAAGGATGCAGCGGGAAAAGCCCATGCGTGCGGCCTCGCGAATGCGGACGTCGGCGCGGCTGATCCCCCGGACCTCTCCGGCCAGGCCAACCTCACCGCAGACCGCCGTCGCCGGGTCCACCGGCCGGTCGAGAAAGCTCGACGCCAGAGATGACACGATCCCCAGATCAATCGCCGGTTCGCTAACCTTCACCCCTCCCGCCACGTTGATGAAGATGTCGTGGCTGCTCAGATGGAGGCCGCAGATCTTGTCCAGGACCGCCACCAGCAGGGAAACCCGGTTCCCGTCCACGCCGATGGCCGTCCGCCGCGGCATCCCGAAATTGGTCGGAATCACCAGGGATTGAATTTCGATGAGGATGGGCCGCGTCCCCTCCATGCTCGGGACAACCACGGATCCCGCCGCCTGTTTGGGCCGCTCGGCCAGGAAAAAAGCGGAAGGATTGGTCACTTCTTTAAGTCCGTCGCCCCGCATCTCGAAAACACCGATCTCGTTCGTCGGCCCGAAGCGGTTCTTGATCCCCCGGATGATCCGGAAGGCATGCCCCCCGTCCCCCTCGAAATAGAGGACTGTATCCACCATGTGCTCCAGGACCTTCGGCCCGGCAATGGCGCCGTCCTTGGTCACATGGCCGACGAGGAAAACGGGAACCCCCGTCTTTTTGGCTAATATTATCAGCCGTTCCGAGCACTCCCGGACCTGGCCGACGCTACCGGGGGCGGAGGAAAGGGCCGGTGAACAGACCGTCTGGATGGAATCGACGACCACCGCCTGGGGCTTGATCGCCTCGATATGGCGGATCATGCTCTCCAGATCAATCTCCACCAGGACAAGGAGATTAGGTGAATCGGCGCCGACGCGCTTCCCCCTCAGTTTGATCTGCCGGGCCGATTCCTCGCCGGAGATATAGAGGACTTTCATCCCCTGCGCCGCCAGATGCTGGAGGAGCTGCAGAAGAAGCGTAGACTTGCCGATGCCGGGGTCGCCGCCTACTAAGATCGCCGATCCGGCGACCAGCCCGCCGCCCAGGACCCGATCCATCTCTCCTATTCCCGTCCGGACCCGGTCCCGCTCATCCGCTTCGATGGCGTCGATCGGCTGGGGAGCCTCCTGAAATGAAAAAGACGCCCGTCCTCCAGACGCCCCCGCCCCTTCTGACTCTCTGATCTCTTCCTCGACAAAGGAATTCCACTCCCCGCAACCTGGGCACTTCCCCAGCCACTTCGCCGAGTCATACCCGCAATGCTGGCAGAAAAATGCCATGCGAACTTTTTTATCGGGAGTTTTTTTTGTCATGGGGGATATTTACGTGACCGCAGAAAAATGGTTCGCAAGCAGCGAATCAAATGTTTTTCGCCGTTCCGAGATTGGACTTAACATCTCGTAATTAATCATAAGTATATGCAGGTTGACGGGAAGCGAAAAAGATTTTTGAGCTGCGGTGAAGCCATTTTTTAGGTCTCGTGGATTATCTGGATTATCAGTTAAGAGCAAAAACGCTAAAATTCAAGACCTGACCCCCAATTTAGGGGAGCCATTTGCGGGCGCCGAAGGTTTCGTCGAGGCCGAGCCTCCAGGCGCCGCCTTCTTTTTTCAGGATCAGGATGGCGGGTTTATCGGATTTTTTATGCTGGACGATGACGGCGGCAACATTCTTTTCGATGGGGCCCATGGACCACTTGCAATCTTCCAGGACCATGTCGGGGTTGAAAACATTAAGATAGGCTTCCCAATACGCTTTCGCCTGGGGGCCTCCGGTCGCGAAGTCCTGAGCGATCTGTTCGGCGGTGTATTCCTGACCAGTCTTTTTCTCGGCCTTCCGGACGCTCGCCACGATCTCGTTTCTTGTTTCCATCGTCAGACCCTGCCAGATCGCCGGATAATCCCTGGCCTTCATAGACTTGAAGACTGACTCGGCCGCCCCAAGGATCTCTTCGGCCGCCGGGCTCACCGACTGCGACTGGGCTGTTGCGGGAATCAAACGGAGATGAACGGCGGCAGTCACGGCCACTAACATAACAACCGCCAACAGTAAGACGATGATACGTGATTTCATGAAGTCCCTTTAAGAACCCTGAAAAACGCTCATTCCTGTCATTCCGGGCTTGACATGCGGTCTTCCATGTATAAGGAAATTATTCAAAGGTCTCTCCCCATGAACCCGGGGGCTGCGCCATCCACCGTAAATCTCAACCGGATGGGGCCCCCTTTTTTCCTCATGCAGATTTTTTAGTGATGATGTGATGATGTTGTCGAATGGGTGGCCGTAGTGTCGCTCTTGGAGTTTGAGGCTACCACTGCTGCAACTATCACGGCCCCAACCACTGCTATTGCGGCTATCGTCCCGAGGCCGATTCCCGCTAGCGTCAGTCCTCCTGCTGCTGCGCCTGCTGCGCCTGCACCTGCTGCACCTGCTGCACCTGCTGCACCTGCGCCAACCCCGGCTCCCCCTGCTCCTGCACCTGCTCCGGCACCTGCTCCAGCACCAGCACCTGCGCCTGTCCCAGCACCTGTCCCCGTCGTCGTCCCCGCGGCCGCACCTCCCGCACCCGGGACCTGGGCAAATACGCTCACGGGCAACACCACCGTGAATAAAAAGATGATGCTTACTAATACTGCGAACTTCCTTGCTTTCCTCATGCTTCCCCTCCTTTCTTGCACTCTTTCGCTCATGAATAGGCTAAAATAGCCACTGTTAACAGCTGACCGCTAATAAACAACACTATCCCGTTCTTGTCAAGAAAAATATTATAAATTTACCAAAAAGCTTATCGTTGCCTCTATCCGGTAATTTAATCAGGTTGACGAGAGGTTATTAATAGCTCTTAGATAATATTAACCCACCCTTGCCGGCGCCTCATCTCCCTCATGATAGCGATGTTAGTCGCCTCCCATAAAAATGTTATTATCGCCATTTTTGCTAATATAATTGGCTACGCTACCACAACTTGATGATTGTTGCCGCCACCACCGCCGTATTCATGAGAATCTGGGTGATATCCCGGATCTCCCGCAGCCAGGCAATGGTAGAAACCTTTTCCGGCACCACGATGACGTCGCCCGGCTCCAGGGGTTTGATTTCCTGCCCGTAGGACGCCAGCTCCCAGCGCTCCACATTTCTGTTCCAGTTTACAGAGCCGCGGTCCAGCTTCCGGGCGCTGCCGTCCACCTTCATCACAAAGGTGTTGCTGTCGTCGGCATAGCGGGAAAGTCCGCCCGCCAGGTCAATGTAATCCTTGTATTCAAGCTTGTCGTTATAGACATGGGAGCCTTCCGACATGACCGAACCCACCACGTTGATGACGCTGTTTTTCACCGGGATATTGATGGTATCTCCGTCTTCCATCTCGATATCATAGTTGCTGCCCTTGAGGATCCGCATATGGGTCAGAGCGATGGTCATCCGCCCCGTCGCCTTCAGCCCGCGCATATAGGCAACCAGTTTCAGCTTCATCTCCGACTCCTGCTTCTTGGCCGCCACTTCTTCCACCGAGACGGAAGACGCTGCCCTGGTGGAGCTTTCCGACATCAGATCCCGCTCCATCCGGTTTGCCATTTCCTCGATACTTTTTTGCTGGATTTCCTGGACCTTCACTCTCTTGAAGAAGGCGCCTCGCAGGTAGGCGTCGTTCGTGTAGCCGCCGGCGCGGCTGATGATTGACGAGAGCTTCTCCCCTTTCTGAATGGTGTATTTGCCGGGAAACTTGAACTCCCCGGTCAGGGTGACATACTGGTTGAGATTGCTCCAGTTGGGAATGCGCTTCACAAGGAGCCGGTCGTTGGGCATGAGGGCCACATTCTGCCGGGTGTCCCCCGCCAGGGCCAGGCCAAGGTTGATGACTCTCCTTTGGGAAGTTACGGACTTCCCGGTCACCACAACCTGGGAAGAAATTTCCGCTTCCCCGAGATAAGCCGATTCCAGGAGGCTGCCGCCCTTAAACACCAGATCCCGGACGGTCATCCCTTCCGTATATTGATAGGCTCCGGGCTTGGCAACATCGCCGTCAATGGCGACGCTCTTCTTGTATACCTGTTCCCAGATGGAATGGATGACAATCCGATCATCGCTTTGGAGAGCCCGGTTTTCCAGGGGGTCGCCTTCCATGGCCTTGCCGAGGTTGAAGTAGAGGGTCTGATATTCCCGCTTGTCGCTGGTGCGGATGATCTCCGCCCGCTCCAGATAGGAATTACTCGTCAGCCCGCCGGCAATGAGGATGACATCCTTGACGTTCATGTTGTCCACAAAAGGGATGTTGCAACTGATTTTCGTCCGGTTTTCGATCTCCAGAACCCGGTTCGCCAGCTCGGGCAGGTTTGCCCGGACCAGCTCCGCCCGGAGAATCCGCATGTTTTCCGTGGGCACGCGGCCGAAGTTTTTCATTTCGTCCTGGATTTCCCGCACTGTCGCCGCCAGATCGTACAGGGCCAGCTTCTTGAGATCATCCTCGATCTTGCGCATTTCGTCGGTGACATCGGCAAGGCTGCCGCCTTTCTTCACTTTCTGTTCGATCTCCAGGATCTGATTGGCCAGGTCGAGGCGGCCCACCTTGACGACTTGAATCCGAAGATTGCGCAGATCATCCGTAGATATCTTTTTATTGTTGCTGATATCATCCTCGAGCATACGGACGGTATGGGCCAGATCGGTGAGGCCCTGTTTCTTCAGATCGATTTCAATCGCATTCAGGGTTCGAACCACATTTGCCTGCTCGGCCCCAGGCTTTTCCTCCCCCGGCACTGCCGTGCTGACCGCGCAGTCCCCCCGGATCTCCCCTTCAATCTTGACAAAGGGGCTGTCCTTGAAGAGGCCGCGATTAAAGACATAAATGCTGTCCCGGGGTTTCAGGACGACATTGCTGGCCGCGTCCTTCTGGAGGAGCAGCTTCCCCAGGTTGACCGGCACCAGGACGGTCTTCATGTCCGGCGGCTCCACGCGTTTGATGAGGACGTAATCGAAATAAGTCTCGCTCAGCAGGTCGTCGGGGCTCTTGATCAGGTCGCCCAGGCGCATCCCGTCCTTTATCTCGTATTTTCCCGGTCGCTTGACGTTGCCGTTGAGGTAGACCACGTTGACATTCATGTCCATGATGGGAAAGACCTTCACCATATCCCCGTCATGAAGGGTAATCTCGGCGGCTTTGGCCATCTGCTTGTCGTTGATGTCCATGACGGTATGACGCTGGTTTTTCACGATCCGCTCGATCTGGATCTGCTGGGTATAGGCGGAAGGCGTAATGCCCCCGGCCAGTTCGAGGAGATTTTCCAAATCGTAACGGTGCTTCATCTCATAGAGGGCCGGGCGTCTGACGTTCCCGGCAACGCCCGCCACCGGACCGGTGATGGGGACAAAGACCACATCCCCCGCGAGGAGCTGCACATCCTGGTGCTTGTCCCCTTTGAGAAGCAGCTCGTAGAGGTCAAAGGTCGTCACGATGCGCCCCTTGCGCTTCACCTGGATGTTGCGCATGGAGCCTATTTCCGTCGGGCCGCCGGCGGTGAGGAGGACATCGGTGATCGTGGAAAAGGCGCCGACCGTGTAGGAACCGGGGCGCTTCACATCCCCGATGACGAAAACGGGGATCGTCTTCGGCGAGCCCATGGAGATGTCTACATTGGTGCCGACAATCTGCTCCGCCTGCTTAATGATAAACTTGGACATCTGCTCGAAGGTCATCCCGGAAACGAAGACCGGACCGATCTGGGGGAGGGTGATCTTGCCGTCCCGATCAACGGTGAAATTATACTGGCCGGCCATGCGACCCCAGAGGAGGACCTTGATCTCATCGCCCGGGCCGATGACGTAATTCATGGGGACAGGGATGTCTTTCCGGTCCAGCATGACGCTGACCTCGGCCTCGGCGAAAAAATCGGCGCCGAAGCGCTTCAGGTCCGTGGAAATGTCCTGATATTTCCCGATGTTCCGGGACCGGTCAAAGAGAGATTTTTCTTTATATTCTTCAGCGGTGATTTTCTGCCGCTCTTTCTGCTCCGTTATCGTTTTGCTTTTGGCCGCATCGTCCGGCGTGGCGCCACCGCCTTTGGCCCCGGCCCCAGACCTGTCTTTGATCGCCTGGAGGGCCTCCGGGGTCATCCGGCCGCCGCTCCGCTGAATTTCCGCCTCGCAGGCGGCGCGCTGCGCCGTCGGTAAACTCTTGCACATATCGGTCGAAACCGGGATCATCGCCCCCGCCCCCGCCGCCCCCATGCCGGGAATCGGCTGCGCCGTAATATTGGGCGTCTGGGCCAAAGCGATACCACCCGCCAACAAGATAAAAACGAAAAGAGCAAAAAGAAGCTTCTTTGTTAACAATTCATCACCCTCCATTTATTCATGGGGGTCAGGTCTTTATTTTTAGCGTTTTGTACAATTCGGATCATTTCACATGAACGCACGGATGATAAACGCTAAAATAAAGACCTGACCCCCTAATATTAACCCATCCCCACCCTAACCCTCCCCTTGAAGGGGAGGGAGAATATTTTTATCGAGCAAACCTCTTCAGTGATTTTGGAAGATTTATGTTTATGTTCTGCTTTTCCAGATATTCGAGGAAAAATGCCACAAAGATCCCGATGAACAGGGCGACGACGAGAGACAGCATGACCATCTGGGATCGTTTCGGTTTGATCTTCTTGTCCGGCGCCAGGGGCGGATCGATGACCTTGAAGGCGAAATTCTCCTTCACCTCGGCCATCATGGCCGTCTCGATCTGTTCGGCAATCAGATTATAGGTCTTTTGCCTGATGAAGGGATCCATGGTGGTTCCCAACTGCTGCTCCAGATAAACCCGGTTTGTAGTAGCCACCCGCTTGGCCTCGCTGCTCATGAAATCAGTCAGGGTTTTCAAGGCATATTCAACAAATTTCGCAGCCAGTTCGGGGTCGCGATAATCAGCCGTGATCACGATGGTATTCTCTTTTATGTTGTTGGTGACTTTCAGGATGCCGTCCAGGGCGCGCAGGGCGTCCCACATCTCCGGTGCGTCCGGGTCCTTTTTCGGCGTTGCCCGGCGCGGCGGTGACGGTCCGATCGCCTTGGTGATCATGGAAATATAAGCAAGGGGATTCAGGCTGAAGCTAAACCCGCCGTCGCTTTTTTTCCAGGCCTGCCGCTTGGCGTCCCACTGCTGATAAAACATGATGGGTAATAAATTATGCTGCTCAATCATCCGTTCCCGGAGGATATTGGACTTCATGAGATTGATGATCTCCGAGGCCGAAGCGGACGCCGGCATGGCAATCCCGGGCAGACCGCCGAATTGGGAAGCCAGGGCCGCCAGACCGCCGCCGCCCCCACCGCCTCCTTTGGCCGAGACCGGCATGATCACCGCCTTGGCCTCATAGACATTGGGCATCGTCATTGAATAAACGGCCGTGAGGACCACCGTCGCCAGCACGATATATCCGATCAGCTTGCGCCGCTTCCAGATCACCCGCCAGTAATCGAGCAGATTGATCTCATCCTCGTCATATCTGTCGGGGGTCAGGTCTTTATTTTTAGCGTTTTCGTGTATGTGCCCAGAGCGGGGGGGCAGATCTTGTTGCGGGTCAGTTTGCAAATTGAGCCCAGTGTTTACCGGCGTGTTAGTTGGCGACTCTCCCATCCCGTCAGTTACCTTTCACCAAATCCATTTTTTCCGGCGCAATTATGAGCAAAGTGCGCTATCGTCTATAATCAAGAATACCTATTGTGTCAAGCCTGAAAACTGAATCGGGGCGTTGTCCGCGGATTTTCGTGCCGTCCCCCCCTTTGTGAGATTAAACCACTAATAGGGGCGCTGTCCCTCGTATATTCCCCCCCCTTTGTCAAAGGGGGATACAGGGGGATTTTTATATAAACTTTTGCAGATTAGTCACTTCTTGTTCACCGCCCGATATGCCCCGGCAAACCTGTCGGTCAGCAGCGCTACGGCTTCCTTCAGTTTATCCAGCGTCCCGATATTGACCATCCCGGTCATGTTGGTCGACCAAGTTCCGGCCATCGTCTTGACCTTGGGGTTTGCCTCCATTGACACCAATTGGAGAAGCTCGATGCGAATATCATAGGCATACCAGTATTTTTCCGATTCGTGGGTATTCACGCAGATATAGAGATACGGCATCCCCGGCGTCTTCATGGCCTGATCCCAGGTCAAAATCTTGATCCCCGCCTTGCTCAGCCGCTCTTCGATGTCCTTTTTCAAGGCCTCTTTGCTCAGGCCTGACTTCTGCGCGGCGCTATATTTCATCAGATTGGGCTGAAGTTCCTCCACCCCCACACACACCCCTTGCAGCCCGCTCAAGGTCTTCCGAGTAACGTCCGTGTCAATGGCCCCAACCGGCGGAGGAGTGGCGGCAACCAGCAATGCCAGCAAAGTCACAACTAAGTAAAACCTTGAAATCTTTGTAAGTATTCGCAAATTCATCCCTCCTTAATATTAATTAGTGTAAAAAGGGGACGGTTCTATTTTTTGTCCACCCTCGGCAAAAACGCTAAATTTCAAGACCTGACCCCCAAATTAGCTTACATCTTCTGATCAAGGTTCTTTCCTTTTTCTTCATGATCCAATTCGGGGACGATTATCTTAATCGCCTCCACCATATCTTCTTTGCGCCAAAGGTTCTGCTCCCTGATCCGCGCGAATGCTGCCAGCGCCTGGTCAATTTTCTCCCGGTCCGTCCAGGGCGGCTGACTGATGACGCCCACCTGGCGATAGCGATCCAGATTCACCGCATCGGCGACCGTGTAAAATTCCTCATAGGGTTTCTCCCCCGTCGTGTCGCTCGCAAAGAAGTAGCACGGCCAGCGACCATTGGGGGTCAGGTCTTGAAATTTAGCGTTTTGCGCCGTTCCTTCTGCCCCCTGCACCATGCGGGCAGCCTTTTCTTTTGCCTCTTCTTCCGAGGCGCACAAATCAGGCTCGAAACCATGCGCTTCCAGCACCATGACGGCAATCTCCGCGAAGGTCAGCAGGTCGCTCCCCTCATCCAGCTTCGGGAAATAGATATCCCGATTCTCGCCCAGAAAGCACGACAGCAGGCACAATTGGCCCGCCTCCTCGTGGGAGATGAAATAGCGTTTCACATCATACGGGGCGGCAAACGGCTGCCCTTTCGCCAGGCGCTGCAGGAACCCGTGCAGGAGGCTGCCATCGGAGAAGGCCACATTGGCAAACCGCGCCGTCGAAAAGGGGATGCGGTCCGCATAGGTGAGGAGAACCCGCTCCATGAAGATCTTCGTCGCCCCCATGATGTTTGCCGGGTTTGCCGCCTTATCGGAAGAAACGGAAAAATGTTTCCGCGTAGATGTCCCAACCAGCCGATCCAGCAGCGCTTTTACCGCCACCACATTAGTATGCACCATCCGCATGAGGCTAAACGGGTCCTTCTCGGAGCGGACATGCTTCAGGGCCGAAAAATTGATCACATAATCATAGCCCCCCCTATCACAGGCCCGCTCGGCATCCAGCAGCCGGTCAAATTCCAGCGATCCCATCGCGACGGCGAAGGTCTTGAAATCCTCGGGGACGGATATCAGCGCCGATCGCAGATCCCGCACGACCTCCACCAGGTTGTTTTCACTGATATCCACCAGATGCAGCGCCGCCGGCCGGAAGGAAACCAGTTGCCGGACGAAGGCGCTCCCAATCGATCCCGCCGCCCCGATCACCATGACCCGGGCGCCGCGGATACACGCCTCTATCTGCGCCCGATGCACCTCCAGGTCCTCCGCAAACATCGACCCGGTTCTCTTTAAGATCCTGCTCAGCAGCTCTGCTTTTACCATAGCGTTTCTTTTACCTTCTTCGCCATTTACCCTTTACCATTTACCTATTTACCATTTACCTGTTTCCGTTCCGCCCCCATACAAAACGTGCAAAACGCTAAAAATAAAGACCTGACCCCCAAATCCTCTCCTTTTACTGATTCCATGACAAACCTCATTAAACTTCACAGAGAAAAAACAATCTTCAGGGCTTGATCTATCTCCTCCATATAATTGCTCTCTAACCGGCCCCGCAGGTGTGACAATCTGGAACGATAGTCAATCGGACGGGTTTGCAGACAATCGGCGATGGACTTCTTATCAAGTCCGTTCAGTGGCGACGGCATAATGGAAACATTGGTCCTGATTCGCCCTTTCTTCTCATTCCAAGCCGTGATCAGCACAACCTGGATGACTGGAACGCGGGCGTTATAAATATCATTCGTCACGACTACGCAGGGCCGCACTTTCCCCGTTTCCGAACCCTGAACCGGATCCAGGTTGATATCAACGACCATCCCCCGTTCAATTGTGATCATTCCGGCCACGCTTCCTTCCGTGGTTTCGACTATGGTTTCTTCCGTAGTTCCGGCTGAGACTCGCGCCGTCACTCCGCCGGCGTTCCACTCCCGCGCAAAACGCTAAAAATAAAGACCTGACCCCCATATTGCTCGTTAGCGGCGCCGTCACTCCGGCCATCCCTGAAGAGCGGCATCCGTCAAGGTCTTGAGTTCAGCGTCGGCGGTATATGTTTCGGTGTATAACTCGGCGGACTGCCGCAATATTTGCAGCTCTCGCTCTTTTCTCAGCAGATTCAATGCAGTGCGCATCATATCGCTTTTATCTTTAAACCCGTAATCCTTATAGCTGTTCAGAAAAACAGACTGCTCTTCATGAATGCTGAATTTCGCCTGCAACATGGGAAACCTCCTTGCGGGACCCTTTTCCATTGCCCCAAAACAGGGGCACCTATTGGGGCTTATTATAGGGACTAATTTAGGGGATGTCAACGAAAAAACGGGGGATGTATTTGGCAACGGAAATAGGGTGTCAATTAAAACATGCAGAGGCCTATCCCTATTCATCACCGCCCGTCAAATGATGCCTGCTCTTTTTCGCGGCAGCGAACGGCAACGGGTGGTCCGTTCCACCCCCATGCAAAACGCTAAATTTCAAGACCTGACCCCCAATTTATCCACGGGGTCTGGAAATCAATTTGGTGGTTGTCTATGGTCAGATGGGCTTCCAGGGATCGATTCAGCACCACAAATCTCTCCGGCTGATAGGCGTCGATGAAGCTGCGCGCCGAGCGACTGAGCTTGGGCCGCTCCAGCTCGGCGGATTTGACTTCCAGGGCCGTGAGCTTGCCAGCCTGCTCGACCACGAAATCCACCTCGCCCCCGGCCTTGCTCCGCCAGAAATGGATCGCCGCCGTCAGGGGCAGTCGCTTGTAAAGCTCTGAAAATGCCCAGTTTTCCATCAGTGCGCCCTTGTCGGTTCTCAGCGAAATATCCGCCGAAAAGGCGTTGATCAACTGATTTCGGATGCCATTATCCACAAAATATATTTTGGGCGACGTGGTGAGTTCCCGCCGTTTCCCGCCGGCAAAGGGCCGGACCACCTTGACAATATGACTTTCCTCAAGAATTTCCACATAGGCATGAATCGTGGCCGCATCCACATGACAGATCGATGCCAGTTCCGAGAAGTTCACCAGATTGCCGGTTTGGCCGGCCAGCAACGTGAGGAGTTTCCGGAAAACATCCACGCGCTTGATACGGAAGAGATCCGAAGCGTCCCGCAGAATCAGGGCCTCCGTCAGATCGCTCAGCAGGCGAACGCGGTCAAAATCGGCAGGGGCGAGATAAACGGCGGGATAGCTGCCGTGGATCATCTGCCGGGAGAAGATTTTCTCGCCCAGGCTCCCGGCGGCAACCGGATTAAATAGGGACAGCGCCCTATTATTTTCCGGATTAAATAGGGCGCTGTCCCTATTTAATCCATGCCGCAGCAACTCCTTGAGGCTGAAGGGTAGCAGACGCAGCCGATCCGCCCTGCCCGCCAGCGATTCCCGCGTCTTGCTCATCAAGTGGAAAGAAGAAGATCCGGTGACCAGAAGGGGAATGCCCAATTTCGCGTCCACCAGTCCCTTCACGTAGATCCCGGCGTCGGTCAGGTGCTGGGCTTCATCGAGAAAAACGGCCCGGATGAACGAATAGCGTTCGCGGAGCAGAGAAACCAGTTCAATGGCCGCGCCGAGGGCCGAACGGAGCAGTGGATCTTCCAGATTGAGATAAAGAATGTTTGGCGAACAGGATTGGAGAAGGCGCCAGGCAAGGGTGGATTTTCCGGATTGACGGGGACCGACAATGAGGAGGGCGCGATCACGCTGGAGATTGACCGGTTCAGCCTCACGCAGCACATAGGTCGCGGGAAGATAGCGACAAATTAACGCGTCAGCCTGGTCAGGCTGCGTCAGCCAGGGGTTGTATTGTAAAATTCGGTTTTGGACCTCGCTGTTCAACATTAATCCCATTTATCATGGCTAATAATGACTGTCAATCATAATCAGCCATGATAACTTCTGATGGATGTCCCTATGGATGTCCCTAATGAAACTCATTTACTATTCACCATTCACCATTTACCCTTTACCATTCACCCTTTACCATTTACCTATTCCGCCATTCACCATTCACCATTTACCTATTCCGCCATTCACCATTCACCATTTACCTATTTTTCGTTCCAGCCCCGTGCAAAACGCTAAATTTCAAGACCTGACCCCCGATTTGACCCCCGATTGACTTTATGGTGCAAACCAGTCTTCCAGATGCAGATCAACAACTCTTTCAAATTCTTTGGTATTGTTAGTCACCAATGTCATGTCTCGTGATCGGGCAAGACCTGCTATGAGAAGATCATAAGGTCCGATTGATATTCCTTTCTTTTCAAGTTGTGCACGAATGGCTGCGGCTTCAATAGCAGCGGAACGATCCAGGTCAATAATGTTCAATGGCAGAAGGAATTTGTCAAGGGCATCCTCGGAACGTTGCCTGTATTGACTTTTTTCAACCCCATATTGAAGCTCAAAGAGGGTGATTGTGGAAATTGCAACATCCTGTGGTGAATATTTTCGGAATCGGTCAAGAATCTCGGGCGAGTGTTTTTTTATAATGTATATGCAAATATTGGTATCAAGCAGATAGCGCATCAGAAAGATTCTCTTTTCTGCATGTTGGGTTGATTACGACCGTCTTTCATGAAATCTTCCGGAAATTCACGGAGCGATTCAATCAACGGGTCCCATGTCGTTTCTATGGGCTCCAGAATAACCTGGTTGCCTTTTTTGAATATTTTTACCTCATTTCCGGAAATTCTGAATTCCTTGGGCAGTCTTACGGCTTGAGAATTCCCATTCTGAAATAACTTTGCTGTTTCCATTTTATCACCTCCACATATCGTATATATTTTTAGTATATACACCGATGATCTTAAAAGCAACCATTATATATAATCTGAAAAATAGGGACAGAAACCTATTATTCGCATTTCCGGGGGCGGCCCCTCGGCTGGGCTGTCAATTTGCGACCAAGGCGTTCTTCCACGCCCTTAATGAAATCAACCCCACCGCAAGGGCGGCCGGTTAGCGTCGCTTTGATGACAGTGGTTTCCTCCTCCGAATTAGGCCCCATCCCCAGATATTGCCGCCAGTCCGTCACGGTTTCCATAAGAAAACAGCCACCCGACAGGACAGGATTCTTCTCGCCCGCGATATGGGCTTTCGCGCTCGACCAGGGGTAATCATCCGGCGAAGAAACAAGGCCGCCGCGAACCGGGTTTCGTTCCACATACCGAACGGCCGCATACACATGGCGCTCATCCAAAGCGCAGGAAAAAAAGCGTCCCTGCCAAAGATGGCCGACGGCGTTCTTCTTGTTGTTGAAGTATCGGGAATATTTCATGTGGACGGTGTGCAAAGTTCGGGAGAGCGAATCCGACTGATTGGGAACGCACACCATGTGGACATGGTTCGGCATGAGGCAGTATGCCCAGATCTCCAGATCGCACTGGGGGGCATATTGGGCGAGATAATCCAGGTACTGAGCGTAATCAGCCGCTTCCGCGAAGACCGTCTGCCGGTAATTTCCCCGTTGTGTGACGTGGTGTGGGTATCCGATGGCTATGGCGCGGGATATTCTGGGCATGGGAAGAATTATAAATCGGTAAATGTTCGCATGTCAATAAAAAATAGGTTTCTGTCCCTAATTTTCATCACGAATCTCGTTCATTAGGTCAGGGTGCCGTTCCACTAGTTTGAGAAGTTTGACCAGCGGTGCTGGAGGTTGTGTTTTGCCTCGTTCATAGCGCGAAAACGCCAATTTGCCGATGCCGAAAACTTCTGATAGTTCAGCCTGTGTAAGTTTCAGGTTTTTCCGGATACGCCGAATATCCGCGCTTAGATCACCTTTCACGGCCCTCAGCAATGCGGCCTGCGCTTCTGCATAGCGTCGATAGCTTTCGGCATCCCATACACCCTCATCGCATTTGGGACAGAACTCGCCTTTCATGCCATGAAGCGTCAACGACTGACCGCCGAAGGATAATTTTTCATCCTGGGTCCTGTTCACCATTTCCGCATGATCACAGCTTGGACATTTCATTATGTTACCTCATTACCTCACTTTGCCTTAAACTGGATCACCGGCGGTCGCCCATCGGTGAAATCCGTCCTGTCTCATTTCTTGTTCCATCAAGCCCAATTCGAGCCCTCCACGTAGTGCGGTTATTGTAAACGGTTGACTTTCCGGATCTGCAACCGTTTGTTGCACTTTTGAAAGCTTGTAATGGGGTGTAAGTTTCTCCATCGCCTATCCAATAGCCGATATGATAAATTTAATCAACTTGATAATTCTCATAAAAATAAAGACCTGCCCCCCAATTCTGTCCCCATTTAAAATCTGTCCCTAATTAAAGTCTCCCTCCCCTTCAAGGGGAGGGCCGGGGTGGGGATGGGTCATCGGTCCTTCTGGCATGGTGGGTCATGAATTAAATAGGTTTCTGTCCCTATTAAACTAAGGAATAACTAATTAAAAGTCAAGCCGGCACACCGTCACGCCCAAAGCATCTGCCGCCTGGAGCAGGCGCCGGTCGGATGTAACCATTGTAAAATCTCCTGCCGATGCGACAGCCAGGTGAAGGGCGTCGAGTGTTCTCAGAGAGGTGTTGAAAAGGCCGATCCAACCACGAGCAATCCGCCAGTGTTGGGATTCGATTGGGATGACCGTAAACAATCCCCCATTCAAATGAGATAAGAATTTCGACAAGATACGATTACCGTCCAATTGGTTGAGGTCTCCCATCCGCACTTTCCTCGCGACTGCGGAAAACAATTCCACCTCCGTCAGATCGCTAACGGCGGGCTTGAGCTGCTCACCCAGGAAGGATTGGACTTGCTCGCTCATAGCCTCCGGACAATAATAGGCGACAAGAACGCTCGTATCAATGTAGTACATCAATAACGCTCCTCTTCCCGCCCTTCAATAACCGACACGCTGAGGCTCTCTCCCTGCATCGAAATCGAATCCCGGAACCTGCGCAGGTCCGGAAGCCGCTTGCCCACATCGCCAACGGCAACGAGCCGAGCTACCCTTTTCCCCCGCCTGATAATCACGATTTCTTCGCCATTCTCGGTTCTATCCAGGAGAGAACTGATTTTCGTCCTTGCTTCTTTGACGTTTACTTCCATGATCTCACCCCGTAAGGATTGAAGTTTCCAAAGACTTGACTCGACTTGAGGTGAGTTTATGTTACTCACCCTGACTTGAGGTGTACACTTTCCCCGCTCAAATGTCCACTTGAATTTTACTGTCTAATGCGTCGGTCCTTCTAAAAAGAATATGGGCGCTGTCCCTAATTAAAAAGAGGGTTCATGCACGGTGTATGCGACATCGGAAGGTGCATGAAGGATATTCAGCTGTCGTTGGCTCTCGTCCGCCGGTTGATGGAACGAAAAACGACCATCGCCCTTATCTTTATAAAGGTACACCGATTTCTTCAGGTAAAAGACCATGCCGCCCAAGGTGGTATGATAAATGAAGCCTCGCCGAACTTTCCTGCTTTTATGGAGCGCCTGCTTCGTGATCTCCAATTCAGCCGCCGCTTCCGCGGCAGTGAAGAAATCCTGAAGGGGTTGTTTCTTAAGGATCTCATTTAAGAGCGCTTCCCGTTGTTTATCAATAGCCCTTGCTGTTTCCAAAGGAAAGATCCGATCCTTGCATCGCTCGCATTCTTCATAATCGACGTCTTCCATTTTCATGGGGCCGATGAAAGGATCTTGAATTTCCAAGGCTCCCCATTTTTTCCGATATTCTCCGCTGCATTCGCATGGATACATATTGGCGCCTATATTTTCTTGAAACTGTTTATAACCAAACGGTTCTCTCGGACGTAAAAATGCATATATACTGATTCCTTATTCAGCTCAGAGGCCTTGTAATAATCAATCATGCAATTCTCTATCAGGACAGACTGTACGCTTTTATAAAAATGCGAAACTTTCAGCTTCTGAATAGCGGCGATAATATCATTTGCAGTCCAGCCAAAGTCAACAAGCGCCGTGTTCCGTGCATTCCCTCGTATTGCTACATTGCCCGCTTTGGCCAATTGCTTGACTTCAGCCAGAGGGTAGAATGGTTTTGGTCTCGTTGACGTTTCTCGCTGCCCGAGCTTTTTGGCCATAGTCTTATATCATGGGTTGTCGATTGTCAACCATTTTTAATAAATAGGGACAGCGCCCTATTTATTTCTCTCGTTCTTCTTCCTTCTCCTTCTTCCGTGGACGGCCCCGCGGAGGGGTCATAAGTCGCCGGTTGAGAAGCCCCTCCATCTGTTTAACGAAATCTTCCTTGCCGCAGGGACGGCCAATTTTCGTGGCCTTGATGACGCCGGCGGTAGCCTCGCGATCCTGATCTTGACCGAGGTACTGCCCCCAATCCTTCACAGTTTCAGTCAGGAAACAGCGGCCCGAGAGAAGCTGATCCTTCGCGCCCGTACTCGCGCCCGCGATCACACCCGTCATATCTATATGCACACCCACACCCACGCCCGCATTCGCACCTACACCAGCACTCGGCTGTGTAAGTTTTTCCGCTTCCCGTCCCCCCTCCACACCCGCACCCGCGCCCGCATTCGCCATATTCATATGACTCTTCGCACTGCACCAGGGATAATCCTGCGGCGCCTGGGCGATGCCGGCCCGCACGGGATTCATCTCCACATATCGAACCGCCGCATAAAGGTGCCGTTCATCCAGGACGCAGGAAAAGAACCGGCCCTGCCAGAGGTGACCGGTCGTATTCTGCTTGCGGTTGAAATACTGGGCATATAGCATGTGCACCGTATTAAAAGTCCTGGCCAGCGATTCCTGACGGCAGGGAACACCGATAAAATGAACGTGATTCGGCATGAGGCAATAGGCCCATATTTCGAGGCCATATCTGGGGGCAAAGCCGGCGAGCAGCTCCACATACCGGACATAATCGCCCTCTTCGGCGAATACGGTCTGCCGGTAATTTCCCCGTTGCGTGATGTGGTGGGGATAACCTATCGCAATTGCTCGTGATATTCTTGGCATGATTAGATTATGGAAAATCGAGTAAATTTAATAGGGCGCTGTCCCTAATTAAAAACCGACAAACGAAGTGTTTCAAGGGGCAGGAATAATTGCTGCGCATGGCCAGGAAGTGAATAAAAGCCGTATCTTTCGTAGAATTTATGGGCGCGTTCGTCTTTAGCATCGACAAACAGACCGATCAGGCCGGCTTGATCTGCGATTAAGGCAGTGCGGTGGATCGCTTCCGCGAGCAGCAGGCCGCCATAGTTCTTTCCCTGATATTTTCTGGAAACAGCAAGTCTCGCAAGGCGAACGGCGGGAAGTCCATGATCAGGATATTTCTTTGCGTATGCCAATGGAAGATGCTCCGCCCTGATTTCGCAGAGCGTGAGAGTAAAATACCCGAGGATTATGGCAGGTTTTTCCTGATCCGACAGCACAAAGGTACGAGAAATACCTTTATCGCCGTGCTGCCTGGCCGTAACCTTGAGAAACGCATTCAGTTCCGGAACACCGCAATCAAAACCGGAGCGGTCGTGATGGCGCGCAAGGGAAACTATCTCCGGCACAAAAGCGCCTCTCTTTGTTGCATAGCCTCTTTCAAACGATCATTCGGAGCGGGTGGATTCTCGATGAGGCCAAAAAAAGCCTCCGCGGCCGTGGTGGAAAGGGTAATCACTCGCTCCCTTTCAAGAATATCATTGGCCTTGTCCAAGGCAGACTGGACCAGGAACTGGTTCAGTGATGACCCGACAGTCCGGGCCGCTGCCGCTATTCGCTCGTAAACCTCGAGAGGCATTCGAGCAGGAATTCTCTCCTCTACTTTGTTAAGCGCCATGAGACACCTCCTTTGCCACCACCGTAGCATAATGACGCCAAAATGGCAACTACATGTGTAAGGAAAATAGGGGCGCTGTCCCTAATTAAATCCATGCAAAACGCTAAATTTCAAGACCTGACCCCCAATTGTGCCCTTTTTTTCATGATGGTATTCGCAGGAGGTTCTTCTTTATGCTCTTCCCTTTTTGATCGACCTGAACCGCATTGATCTCGATCCCCAAGCCGAGAGAACGGCAATAAGAAACAAGCGTCGATATTTTCATGTCTTTCCTCGCTTCGATCTTTGAAACGCTCGACTGCCGGTATCCCGTGATTTCAGATTGGGAATGCCCCGCATTTTTTCGCAGCTCCGCCAGACCAAGATTCAATATGATTTTATTTGCTTCCCCCTCTGCGCGGCGGATGCTGTCTTTCGACATGCTCTTTTTTGCTTCTTCGAAAAAATCGGCATACTTTTCTGTTTTCATTTCCTCTCTCCCAAATCCTGGAGGTAATGGTCATACAACGTGTCCGCTATGGGAATCATACGTGTGTAGAATTGCTTATCTCCTGTTTTATCCCCGCCAATCAACAAAACGGCCTGTCGGAATGGGTCAAATGCGAAAAAGATTCTGAAAGGCCTGCCTTTACTTTGCACCCTCAACTCCTTCATGTTTTGATAACGGCTTCCTTTTACCGAATCAACATAGGGACGGCCAAGGTTCGGCCCCATCCTCTTCAACACTTTCATCACAGCATATATGGATTCACGGGCATCTTCATCGACATCGTCAGAACTCGCAAACCACTCGCCAAATTCATTTGTCTGGAGAATCTTCCACAGAGTTATTCACTACAAGGAATATTTTGTCAAGGAATATTAGTAAGGATAAATAGGGCGCTGTCCCTATTTATCCTACCTGATGGCCAGCATCAGATGTCCAACCGGGGCAGTTGCAGGCCTTACCTTGATTTCAATGTCGTAGCCTAACCGATTCAAGCAATCCATCAGTTTCCGTTCAGATATATTGGAAAAATCGCCACGGAGCAGGCCGGATAGTTTCGGTTGTGGCAACCCCATACGGCGACCGGCTTCCTCTTGCGACAAGTTGAGCTTACGCACCGCCTTGGTGATCTCAATCACGAGCCCCGATTTGATTTTCAGTTTATCCGCATCAGGCAAGCCAACGTCAGCGAAAACGTTGCCGGAACTGATCTCGACTTCGATGCCATCAATTATGCGCTTATTCATCTCCCATCTCCTGTGCAAGTTTATCCGCGATTTTCAGGCGCTCGCGGATGATGTCCATATCAGGCTTTGGTGTTGCGATGCCGCTCTTGCTCTTTTTATGGAACACATGCAACACGCAAACCGCCTCCCTGAACTTGACAGTGTATACAACTCGATACGTGCCGCCCTGGTCATTATCCACAATCTCCAAGACGCCCGCACCTCCAAAGCCCTTAAGAACCTTGGCAGCATCGTGCCGCTCTCCGCGCTGGGCAAAATCCAGGGCATGACCAAAGAACTTGCGAACACCCATCGGCAGGGCCATCAAGTCTTTCTTACTGCTACCCAGCCATGCGAGTGGCTTTTCTTCCGGATTTGCCATGAGCACCTTATACCTTAACGAATATAAAAAAGCAAGTGACCCCCCAATCCCTATTTTAGCCACTCGATGCTGATTATACCTTGTGTTTCAATCGTTCTAAATTCAGGGTCTCCTGTGAAAAGGGGGCAGTTTTTGATTATCGCTAAAGCCGCAGCAAAGGAATCCGCATACGAAATCGGATACCTTGCTTTAAGACCGGCAGCAGTCAGAAGAAGTTCTTCATCGATGCGATCAATCAGCTTTATCGGCAAAGCTTTAATTCTGGAGTAGGCTAAGTCTGCCATACCCTGGCCTTGTTCCCTTAATGTAATATAATAAACCTCACCCAAGTGAATTGCGTGGAAATACAGGCGAAACGCACCATTCTTCGCTTGACCGAGAGCGTACTGGATCTGGTCGGAAAAGGATTCGTTTTCGAGATATCCAATTAATGCATAGCTATCGAGTACAAAACTACTTGGGCTTGTCAATTCTCTCGTCCTCCCGCTGCTTTTCGAGTCTTTTTTCTTCCATAAAGGATTTCAAGATCCCGGTTCCCTTTAACATCCCTCGGGCCGCCACAATCGGATCCTCGGATTCGGGCACCATCAGAATGCCTTGGTCCTTTTCAATCCAGCGGATTGCTGTGAGCGAGCGTATCCCATATTTTTCCCTCAATCTTTTGGGGATTACAACCTGCCCTTTTGATGTGACTTTGGATGATATTGTTTCCATTTATCCTACCTCGATGATTAAAAAAACCAAGTCGCTAAAATTGTTAACAAGTTTGGGATACACCATCGGTAGGAATTTGTCAACTTGATATTCTTACACAAATTAATAAGGGCGCTGTCCCTCATTAACGCTTCTGCCATTCACCTATTCACCATTTACCTATTTACCGTTCCCCACCCCCATGCAAAACGCTAAATTTCAAGACCTGACCCCCAATTGAGACTCTAATTAAATCCTATTGAGGTTTATCAGTTCGTCTATCTCCTCCAACACAATAGCAATGTCAGGGGCAGAAGATGCGATGACCGCTTCTGGAGAAGTGTGCTTATGGTGAGGATAGCTGGGAATTTCCTTATGGTGTGGGGCCATATCGTATCGAAAAATGAGATTCGAATACCTATCCTGATAATGGTAGGAATACCTGTACGAATGAGCAGCCCCTTTAACATTCACAAATTCGACAAAATAGAGAACAGATTCATCTGTAAATGTGAGCATTCCTTCAACGATACCAATGTGAAGAGAACGGATATCTTTTGTGAGCTGTGACTCGACTACGTTTGGACAGGCGGCAATATTTATTTCGATTTTCTGAAAATACTCAGTTATAAGCAACTGTTATACTCCTGAAGCTCTCGTTGATCCTCCTCCAACTGCTCCAGTGTTTCGTATTCACCGGCCCACTTGATGAATTTCAAATCATCTCCTAACCGTCCTTCCATGAATTGCCGATAAAAGTTTCCGCTGTCCATCCCAGTCTCTTTTTCAAGGAACTCCAGTTTCCTCTTTGTTTTGGAAATCCCGAAAGATATGATTCTCAACTGGTTTTCGATGCCTATTTTGATGAAACTCTGTATATGATCATTAGCCTGTCCTTGAATACTGACTTGCGGCATATCATGTCACCTCCTCTGATTTTGTGTATGTCTCTTGCCACGAGATATACGCAGATATTATGGGATGGTCAAGATGAAAATGGAGGCAAAAATGGAGAAGCAACCAGATGGGCGTTCATCACCGCCCGTCAAATGATGCCTGCCCTTTTTCGCGGCAGCGAACGGCAACGGGTGTCAGGCCTTTTGTTTTAGCGTTGCGAAGCAATGCTGAAATGAAAGGCCTGACCACCCATATTTTCCTTCACCATTCACCATTCACCTATTCCCCCCCGTGCAAAACGCTAAATTTCAAGACCTGACCCCCACATTTCCCTTTGTTCAAATACCCAAAAAATTAAATAGGGCGCTGTCCCTAATTAAATCGATGCACCACCGATAGTCTTTTGACAATCCTTGATCAGCAGCATGAGTTGCAATGAATGAATAGGTGACGGTTCGAAGCCAAAGCGCTCATAAAAACCGCGCGCCCGTTCGTCCTTAGCATTGACAAAGATCGCGCGGATACCGGCGATGTCGGCGGCTTGAAGCGTACGCAGGATGGCATCTCTCAGCAAACACCGGCCTATCTTTTTCCCCTGATAATGAAGATCGACGGCCAGCCGGGCCAGAACCATCACCGGAATGGGATGCCTCGCCAACCCCTTTCCGACGCGCGCGGTCGCGGCGCTGTGATCCACAGCCCCCACGGCCAGGCTGTAATAGCCGATGACCTGGCGCCCCTGACAAACGACAAAGGTCTTCGCTGCATTGGACCGTTGGTTCTGCAATGCATAGCGCCGCAGCCAATCGTTGAGCACGGCATGTCCGCAATCGAAATCGCCACAATCATGATCTTTCGTAAGCAGAACAGGGACCGCATAGGACGCCGTTGACATGCTATTTTTCCCGGATCGCAGGTTCCGCAACGAGCGCCTGCAGACCCGTTTTCACCTGAGCCGGTCTTTCGAGGACGTTCTGAAATTCCATCCAGGTATTTTCGTCCACCATAAAAAGTCGTTGGTCTAAAAGGGTTTGTTCCGCCTTTTCGCAAACGCTGGCCAGGACAAATTCGGTGATGCTCTTCCGCGACACCTCGGCTGCGCGCTGGATAAGGGCGGCTTGGACCGGTGTCGTTCGCAGCCCTAGTCTACCGGAGCGCACTGCGGACGTCCGTTTGTGAGTGTGAGAAGAGGATGCCTTTGCCATGACTTTGGATGTTGCCATAATGACCTCCTTGTACGTGTTATTCCGATTCTAAATCGAAGATGATATCAAGGCGGCAAGGAAGAGGCGACGCAGGCGTATTGTTCATACGTCGAGGAGCCGATGACGATGCCAACGAAGATAGAGCTTTGATTTAGAATCGGAATCATATCATTGTGTGAACATTGTACACACGTGATGCCTTGATGTCAAGGAAAATAAATCGGGAGTTGCACCGGCTTTCCCGGGCCACAGGACGGAATGAAATTAATAGGTTTCTGTCCCTAATTAAATGCCTCCCCTTCAAGGGGAGGGTCGGGGTGGGGATGGGGTTGTTTCCACCATTCACCATCCACCATTCACCATTCACCCTCCCTCACTGCATCATCCCCCGGTCTTTCTTCCAGTAGACTTCCTGGTTTCTCCCCATAAAATCAAACAAGCCGTAGACGTGTTCTATGTCTTGGGCGACGTCGCGGGTCCAGGGGGAGACGGCGAAGCTGTAGACGTTCCTCGAATCCTTCCCAATAAACAACCGCAACGGCCAGACTACCCCGATGCCCTTGTC
>Ga0247840_10001603_pt1 | contig 43784 bp, 47 predicted proteins | sample LaCruzMarch2015__FD_192404 | JGI IMG/M metagenome (GOLD analysis project Ga0247840, IMG submission 192404) | Freshwater microbial communities from meromictic Lake La Cruz, Castile-La Mancha, Spain - LaCruzMarch2015_17m | ecosystem: Environmental > Aquatic > Freshwater > Lake | place: Spain... | reverse complement strand
TGATCCAGCGATATCGCTCTTCTTGCACGTCTTTTGGCATATGGATGGTCATTAATTACTAATCTAGCAAAAAGTGCCATATGTGTGTGCACATTACCACAAGCCATTGACTTTTACAGACACCAGTATATACTATAAATAACAGACTTGAAAGGCACCCTAAATAGGTGCCTTTTGCTTTTATTATATTATAAGTCTATTCTCTCAAGCTTCGCTCTCATATTTACACTGATAAGATTTATAAATTTATCTCCAGCAAAGCGTCTAATTTCTTTTGCTGTTCTTGATCCATGTGCTAATACTATAACCTCTTTTTTGTCGGTCTCGCGAAGATACTTTAATACCGGTAGAAAATCCCCGTCACCAGAAAGAATGATGACACGCTCAAACGCACTCCTATCACGCATAAGATAGAAAGCCATTTCAACGTCGCAGTTTGCTTTACGTTTCTGATTACCTTCTTCGTCTTCATACATTTTCACTGGTTTCAAGACAAGTTGATAGCCAAATTTTTCAAGTTTTTGATAGAAATGCACCTGTTTTAAATGTCGGTCAAGAAGCACAAGCTTAGCACTTGTCAAATCATTTTTATTTTTCTCAACATATTCAGTGAGATATTTTTCTAGATTTCTTAAAGAAACCGTATCACTGTTCAGATAATCAAATGGGAATTTATGAATTTCCACCCCGCCAAAATAGTAGACTTGAGATACTTGGAATCTATCTTGAAGATAGTCGTAAAGTTTTTCAAAATCAACACTCCAACCGAGAGATTTTTTACCACCGTAAAATAAATTAGATGCATCTATAAAAGCAAAAGTTTTCATGAGTAAATTCTAGCATAATTTTACATTTAATAAGAACAATTTTGTAGTAACTCCTCAATATTTAATTATTATCTCAAGAGAGACGAAACAATATCAAACAAAAAAACCGACCTTTCTAGGAGTTTAAGGTCAGTCTTTAAAAACAAAAAAAACGAAATTTACCCTGTGAAATACGATTTGAGCCGTCGTCTAATAAACATTTTGCCACGAAAGCTCTTTAGTACTCGTTCTCGGTGGCGGGCGTCATCTTCACTAACGCAGGCTTCATAATAAATTAAGCAAAGTGGCCGGCGGTTTTTTGTTGATTCAACACGCCCGCTTTTGTGTTGCTCAAATCGTATCTGCAAATTTTTTGTGTAGCCAGTATACAGCTTTTTATCTTTCAAACTAAACAAAATATAAGTATAGAAAAATGCCATAACTATTCAAAAAATTTGCAGAATTTCACAGGGCAAATGGACTCAAATAATCAAAAAGAAAAAGCCTTGCTTTTTACCCCAGCGAGTACGCTAGGATAAAAACCTACGGTCCGGGGCGGACACAACGAACATAGTTGGGGTTGGTCAACTTATTGCCGTAGTAGGTGTAGCCGAGAGAGAGGTAGGTGAGCCACGCATTAGCCGTATTGAACGACACAGTCGTGCCGGACCAATAGTAGCGATTGACGCCGGATGCTTCTAGATTGCCGTAAGAACCGTCGATATAAGCTTGCATCAGCTGTTTTTGATGTGGAATCGTCCAGCCAGTTCTACCATGATCGCCACCAGAACATAAAATACTGATGGTAGCATAATCATTTTGGATGGTAGAAAAATTGTTGGCATAGGTAGTGATAGCCCAAGCATAAACCATCGGTGAAGCATCAGAAAATGAATCGCAACCAGCGCCATTGCAGGGCATACTCCACACGAAGCCAGTCGCATTATCCATCGCATCAGCACCCGCTTCGCCCGTGTTGCAATAATTGCCACCAGGATTAGTGACGGCATCATAGGCACTAGAAACACACTGCGTCCAGCCGGCGGGACTAGTATAGCGGTTAGAAGCGGCAGGGCGGGCATTATTGTAATCATCTACTCCCCCATTGGTTTGCGAACCACCATCAAAACCGCCATCGGTACGCGTACCGTTCCAGAGATTTTTGAGAAAGGTGCCAGCCACGCCGAAAATATTGGCGGTGCCTAAAATATTACTAGCCAAAAGGCCAGCCGAACTAGTGGAGACGGTAATGGAGTCGGACCCGCTATAATAACCATTTGGGACAGTCAGTACTAAGGATGTACTCTGAGCCGAACTTGAGGCGACAACAGTGTTACCTGTTTTAACGGGAATTGTACCAGTAACATTGACAGCAGTACTGGAACTGAAGGTGGCCGTTTCTAGAACAGAATTGGCACTGGCATTTCCCTCCGCAATTAAGCCGGTACCAGTCACACCAAAAATATTTACGCCGTTGGCAATATTAGGTGCAGAGAAATCGGAATCCACGGTTGAAAGAGTAGTAGCTGAATAATAACCGGCAGAGAGAGTTTGACTACCAGTAGAAAGAGTTTGTGTCGGCATTGTTCCTGTTACAGCCAATCCATCTACCCAGGCAACCTTGCCGGATAAGATATTGCCAGCGACTGCGTCGCCGGAATCGGTCATGCAAAAACGATTAGTGCCATTACCAGCGCCATCGTAGCCATCGGCCACTTTATTGGCCGTGCCATCAAAGGTGGCCGTGTTGCAAGCGAGATTGAGTGTGCCATCTACACCTAGATATGTTGTGCCGGAAAAAACTTTAGTCGCATCAATCGCCGGAATAGCATCGTAAATTTGGGTCAAAGTATGAAGCGAGCCAGTGGGAGCGCCCGGAGGAGTAAAAGCATGACTTCCAGCCGTGGCGGAAGCATTGGTAGATAGACGATTGTAAATATCAGTCAGAGTGTAGCTAGTCGCCGCCGGAGTAGTGAGAGGAGATAGGCTGCCCGCCCGCACAGTAGTTATAAATACAGACATAACAGAAATAGTGACCAATAAAACAACAAAGGTTACTTTTTTAGAGGGAATTATTGAAAAATGATTCGACATATCAAAAATCTCTCCAACTTTAACACTATTGTCAGACCCACTTAAATTCTTTTCAAAAATTACCTGCCAGTTTTTATCTCTAATATCCATAATACGATTTCGCATAAAAATACAATATCACTAATTTAATGCACTAATATCGCTGATGAAAAATCTGCGTTATCAGTACTTCTTTTCTGTGTAATCAGCGTCCTCATTATAACAAAGAAAACAGTATTATATAGTCAAAATAGTGGATAACTGATTAGATATTCAGCAAATAAAAGAATGACCTCCTCCTCGGGTTACGCTTCGTTGTACCTGGGGTTTCTTTTTGTCGGCATTCATCCCGTCCTACCAGTGGGAATTTCGTCAGGCGGGGTTTCCTGAGATATAAAACAGCGGATAAGTACCGCCGGCAAATAGTTTCTACCCAAAAAGGTAATTCGAAGAAAAGTATCTTCCCGGTCATTTGCAAACTACATTTTTCTGGAAAATAACCCCATCAATAAGAGTCATTTTTTGATATTAATTTTACTCAACATCCACTCCAAACCTCTTGTAGTTATAAAGTTTCATATCAGTTCCAAACCAGTGTCCAATCTCGTGATCAGCTTCAGCTTGTGTCTCAGAGGCGTGAATCAGATTCATAACAGCTCGACGTTCTTTGTTAGCAACCAAAGGAGAATCAACAGAATAATCACCACGAATTGTTCCCATTTCAGCCGCGTAAGGCAAAGTTGGTCCAACAATCTTACGTACCATATCTACAGCATGCGTTCCTTTTACTACCATTTTTACTAAAGGAGCTGAAACCATATAATCAATCAACCACCCTCGGACCATCAAACCAATCTCATGTGGATCATCAGTTCCGTATTCATCTTTGGCACTATAGCCATACTTCTCATAAGTCGATAATGTTTTCCCTCCCAGACGAGTAATCCATGCATCATCTTTTGGATAATGATTATCCATTTTATCGGCTGTTGGTTGAAACATCTCTAGGGCCACAATCTTTAAATCCCGCTGTTCAAAACGACGGATAATCTCTCCTACTAAACCTTTTCGAACACCATCCGGCTTAATCATCACGTAAGTAATTTCTTCTTTAGGATCTTTCATAAAATTGCCTATTAACTGCTAATTTTTAATACCATTAATACAATTATAATTCTTCGTCTCCAATTCATTAATCCAAGCAAAATCAAAAATGACAATAAAAAAGTTTTCCAATATTCTCTATTTGGTCAAAATCTCTACTCCATCAGTCGTAACCACAACAGTATGTTCAAAATGAGCTGCCGGCTTATTATCTTTGGTCGAAAAAGTAAAACTATCTTTGCCTAATTTTATTTTACTCGTGCCTATCGCCGCCATTGGTTCAATCGCAATCACCAAACCTGACTTCAACTCAATACCAGCTCCCAGTTTACCAAAATTTGGAACATATGGTTCTTCGTGTGGTTTGTAACCCACGCCATGCCCACACAATTCTTCCACTACCCCATAACCGTTTTGTTCTAGGAAAGAACCAATCGCATTCCCAATATCACCAATATGATTTCCTGGTTTAATCATTTTAATTCCACGAGATAAAGATTCTTCAGTGACCGCCATCAGTTTACTCAAAGCTGGATCAACCTTACCTACTGGCACAGAAATAGCCGCATCAGTAAACAAACCCTCATGCTCTAAACCACAATCCAAGCTCACAATATCGCCCTCTTTTAGGACCCGCTTACTAGGAATACCATGGACTATCTCTTCGTTCACTGAGACACACAAACTAGCGGGATAAGCCAAATATGAGCCTTCTGGACGATACCCTTTGAAGGCAGGCTTATCGCCATAATCCTTAATCATTTGTGAGGCCAGCTCATCCAAATCACTCGTCGTCACTCCTGGTGCAACTTTAGCTTTCACTGCACGCAAAATATTGGCCAAGCGTTTTCCGCCTTCTCGTAAAATTTCTATTTCTTTTTCTGATTTAAGTTTAATCATAATATTCTTTTACATCTTCCTCTTTTTTCTTTCGTCATTTTGGACTTGATCCGAAATCCAGTGCTTTACCGATATTCATTATTTTATACTGGATACTGGCTCCGAATTTGTGTTTTTTGCAAGCGAAGCGGTCAGCTACAAAAAAGCACAAATTCGCTTCGCTGTGTTTTGATAAAAACACAAGAAGTAACACCGATATGATAATACAAAGGCATTTTTATTCATTACTCGTCATTTTTTTACATCGCCAACTTTCCCATCAATTCCGCCTGTACTTCTTCGATAAGTTGTTCACCATTTACACTAATAAATTGATAATCGGGATTACTTTCGTAATATTTTACAGCCGGTAAAACATCAGCTTCAAACCAATCTAAGCGTTTATCAATATCCCCATTTGTTTTATCATCAGCTCGTCCACGCGCCAACATTCTTTTTTTAGATTCTTCAGTTGAAACATCTAAATAAATTACTTTAACATTGGTTCGTTTGAAAAATTTAAGGGCAGTATTTAAAGCCATTGCTTCATTTAACGAACGAGGTGTACCATCAAAGATAATATGTTCATCGCCCATCAAATTAGTTACCAACAAATCTGACCAAGTCCAGATCGCCAAAAAGTCTGGCTGACGTTCAGAACGATCCATAATCTCTTTAGCTAATCGACTAGAATGACTGGTTTTGGAAATAAAATCACGAAATTTAACCCCTGTTTCAATATAAAACATCGGATTTTGATCAGAAATAATCGCTTTTTGTTTCATTTGTTCAATCAATAACTCCACCTGAGTACCCTTTCCACAACCTGAACGACCAATAAAGATAAAAGTTTCTAGTTTTTTTGATTCCATATTTTTAGGTATTTATTAGCTTATATACGCTATCTAGTATACCGTACTGCTTCAAAAACACAAAAACCGCCAAAGGGCGGTTTTTGGGAATTTTATATTTTATTCTACTTACTACTTTTTACCCCTAGTATTCTCGCATTGAAATCTGAGCTTCAATTTGTTTGATGAATTCAATAGCAACAGATACAACAATCAAAAGTGATGTACCACCAATTGCTAGTGCATTAACACCGGTCACTCCTTGCAAAATAAGAGGCAAGATAGCAATAGAACCAAGGAAGAGAGCGCCAATAAAAGTTAAGCGGTAAAGGATATTAGCGATAAACTCAGCGGTTGGGCGACCTGGACGAATACCAGGAATAAAAGCACCAGACTTTTGTAGATTAGTTGAAATTGCTTCTGGATCGAAGGTAACAGCTGAATAGAAATAAGTAAAAACAAAAACAAGAATAAAATAAAATCCACCATAAACCCACATATTACTGACAATCAGGGTAAAAAATTGAGAAATTCCCTGTAAAACAGCATTCGAACTGGCCGCCAAGAAAGTTGCCAACATTTGAGGGAACATAAGAATAGACAAAGCAAAAATGATTGGCATAACACCGGCGTTATTTACTCGAATAGGCAAATAGGTCGAAACGCCACCATAAACCTTCATTCCTCGTACACGCTTAGCATAAGTCACTGGAATTGGGCGTTCACCTTCAGTAATAATTACAACACCAGCAATAACCACAAACATAACAACAATGAAGGCAATATAAAGTGGCAGTTGGGAAGCGTCGAAACCAAGATATAATTCTTGAGTAGCGGAAGGAATACGAGATACAATACCCGCAAAAATAATTAAGGAAACTCCATTACCCAAACCATATTCGGAAATAAGTTCACCAATCCACATCAAAAGCATGGCACCAGCGACGACTAAACAAACATTCAATAGCATACCGCCCATTGTCAATTGACCAAGGACTCCGTTTCGAGACAATAAAGTTAAGAAAGCATAACCTTGAAAAGCGGCCAAAGGAATAGCTAATAAACGAGAATATTGAGACATTTTACGACGTCCAGCCTCCCCTTCTTCATGATAAAGCTCTTTCATAGAAGGAAAGATTAAAGTCAAAAGCTGCATAATAATCGAAGCGGTAATATATGGTCCAACTCCAAGCATCATGACAGAAAGTTTAGACAATCCACCCCCCGATAAAATATCAAAAATACCTAAAAAGTTACCGGCACCACTCCCAGCCAAATAATTTTCTAATTTTAAAATATCAACACCTGGTATTGGCACTGCGGCGGCTAAACGAAACACAGCCAAAGCCCCTACGACGATTAAAATTCTTCGGCGTAGATTTCCGTCACGGAAGATTACATTAAGCTTATCGAAAAATTTATTCATGATATTTAATTAAATTTTTTCTGTCATTATGAGGTACTCCGAAACAATCTAGATTGTCATGTCCGCTTGAGTTTTTATCTGCATCAGAATGCACTCATTCTGATGTGATTTTTACCCCAAAAAATCAGCAATGACAATCACCTCTATTCTACAACTATTCCTCCCACCTTTTCGATCTTTTCCTTAGCAGTAGCAGAAACAGCAACACCACTAAATGTCATCTTTTTGGTCAAAGAGCCCGTACCCAAAATTTTAACTATCGGGATAAAACCGCCCTTCATATTGACCAAATTTTTGGCTACCAAATCTTCAGCAGTAATTACTGCACCAGCCTCAAAAATTTTTTCAATATCACGCAAATTTACAGGAGACATCTTGTCTTGATGAGACTTAAAGCGATATCCACGAAGTTTAGGTAACTTCTTAATGATATCACGAATTTCTGGACGCAATTTGTGTCCAGTACGAGCAAGCTGACCCTTAGTACCACGACCAGCTGTGGTTCCACGCTTACCGCCACGGCCAATATACTTGCCTTTCTTTAATTTAGTTGTTCTTTTTAATTGGTGTATTTGCATGGTAATAGTCTTAGATCAATTGTTTCAAAGCAACAATTGCAGCGCGAGCAATGTTTAATTTATTTTTACTGCGGGAAATAACTTTGGCATTTACATCATGAATACCAGCAAAAAAGAGAACGTTTCGGACAGCACTACCAGCCACCAAACCACGACCCTTAGCCGGCTTAATCATAATTCGAGAACTTCCAAACTTAGCGGAAACTTCATGAGCAATACTATTATCTTTGGTCATTGGAACCTTGATCATATTTTTCTTGGCATTGTTCATAGCCTTATCAATAGCCAAAGTAGTATCTCCAGCCTTACCAATACCTACTCCTACGCGACCCTTATGGTCACCAGCTACCAATGTAACGGAAAAATTGAAACGACGGCCACCAGCCATAACACGAGCAACACGACGAATATCAACCATCTTAGAATCGAACTCTGGCTTTGGTCGCTCAGCACGAACTGGCCTGCCACCTGGACGACGGCCACCGGCCGCACCTCCACGAGCTGGTCCTTTACTTCCTGCCACACCTCCACGATTACCAAAACCACTTGGTCGGTTGGCTGGAGCGCTTGTATTTGGTTTGTTATTTGGTGTTTCCATTTTATTTAAATTTCGTAATTAGAATTTCAGTCCTCCTTCACGTGCTCCTTCGGCAACAGCCTTAACTCGGCCAGTATAAATATATCCACCGCGATCAAAAACAACTTCAGTGATTTTCAAATCTTTGGCTTTACTAGCGATATCAAAACCGACGGTGCGAGAGTTTTCAACTTTAGCAAAATCAGCTTTTTTACCAGACTTGATTTTCAAATCAGAAGAAGAAGCAACTGTCTTACCTACAGTATCATCGATCAATTGGGCATAGATATGTCCACTGGAACGAAAAACACACAAACGAGGTTTGGTAGCCGTTCCTGACACTTTTGTGCGAACCTTTTTGTGTCGTTTGATTCTCTGTTCTGTTGTATTTCCTTTTTTCATGATAGTAATCAAATTACGCGTTATGCAGTACTCTTTTTACCTTGCTTACGACGGATAAACTCACCAACATAACGGATTCCCTTACCTTTGTAAGGTTCAGTCTTTTTGTAAGCACGAATCTTGGCAGAAAACTGTCCTACCAACTCTTTGTCGATACCAGAAAAAGCGAAGTTATTCTTTTCAGATACAGCCTTAATGCCTTCTGGAATCTGGACTTCGATACTATGTGAAAATCCAAGGTTCATTACTACCTTATCACCAACAATGTTTACTTTAAAGCCAACACCTTCAATGGATAGCTTCTTTTCAAAGCCTTTAGTTATTCCTTCAATCATGTTAGCAATATGAGAACCATATGTACCCCATAGAGAACGAGTTTCTACATCATTCTTAAGTGGATTCAAGGTAATTTCTTTACCATTGATATTTATTTCAATCACCGGCTTGAAAGCACGAGAAAGTGTTCCCAAAGGGCCTTTCACAGTCAAAACACCTTTGTCTAAAATGACTTCAACTTTCTCAGGGATATTAATGATTTGTTTACCTATACGTGACATATGTTTATTTATTGAAATTGTCGGACTACCAGATCTTGAATAATACCTCTCCACCAACATTGGCAGCCTTGGCTTCTTTGTCAGTCATAATACCTTTTGGTGTCGACAAAACCATCAAACCGGTACCTTGTTTTACTGGTCTCAATTCTTTAACACCAATATAAACCCGGCAAGACAATTTAGAGATACGGGACACATCATGAATCTTGGATTCATTATCTTCTCCGTAAACCAAATCGCAAGCCAAAACCTTTTTGATTTTTTTACCTTTTTTAACAGCTGACTTCAAATAGCCTTCTTTCTGAAGTACCTTAGCAATCTCCATCTTTACATTAGAGAACGGAATAGACACTGATGGCTTTTTTACCATCGTGGCGTTCTTGATTTGTATTAACATGTCTGAGATTGGATCGGTTGTCATGATTATTGAAATTGAATTATTGTTTTAGCTTGTCCGCCTAAGTTTTTGCTGCTGCAAAAATTTTGGTGGATGAATTACCAGCTTGATTTCTTAATACCTGGAATCTTACCCTCGTTGGCTAGTTCTCGAAAGCAAATACGGCACAAACCAAAATCTCTCATAAAACCATGTTTGCGACCACAACGAAAACAGCGTCTCACTATTCGAGACTTAAACTTTGGTTCTTTTTTAGATCTTGCAATAACTGATGTTTTTGCCATATTTATTCGCCTAAGTTTTGCCCAATCTTAGTGATGAACAATTCATAGACATCAATTAATTATCTCCTTATTCCCGCTTTTACCCACTTTAGGCAAAATTTTAGCGAATTAATACAAATTAAAACCCTTACAATACTATCTTTAAACAAAGATAAATCTTGCGGGTAGAACGCCCATAAATGAACGTGTTTCCATCCTATCAAAAGACTGACCCAAAGTCAAATTTCGCTCAATCCTCTGTTAAATAAAAACGAGTTTTGTGTCCTAATCCCCGCGGCTGAATCAGTAGATTCACGTGTTTGTGCCCTGAATCAGTAGATTCACGTCTTGGACGCAGACACGTGAATCTACTGATTCAGGACGCAGATTCGCGAGGTATTCAAACATCGCACACCAATAAAAGCTCATTTTTACAGGAAAAATGGCACTTTTACAGGAAAAAAGAGACAATTGTAGCTGAACCAACCAAAAACATCAGTGAAGTGGCTAACCAGCCGAGAACAGCCAAAACTGGCCCATTAGCGTTTTTACCCATAATCTTCTTATTACTACTCATAGAAACTACGAGGAAAAGAATGACCGGGGCAACAAGTCCATTTAATACGGCCGAGTAAATAAGAGCTTTAATTGGATCTAGACCAACAAAGTTCAGAACAAGACCCACAAAAACCGCTAAAATTATGATGGCATAAAAACTTTTAGCCTGGCTATATTTTCGATAAAGACCTTCTTTCCACTTAAAACTTTCGGAAATAGCATAGGACGCTGAACCTGCCAAAACAGGTATTGCCAAAAGACCGGTTCCCAATATCCCAATAGCAAAAAGGAAAAAGGCATAATCTCCAGCCAAAGGTCTTAAAGCTAAAGCCGCCTCTTCGGCAGTATTGATATTATTTATTCCATTGGCATAAAGTGTCACAGCACAAGCAGTAATAATAAAAAACATCACAATATTGGAATAAATCATTCCTACCCAACTATCCACTCTCATTTCCTTGATTTCTTCTTTTGTTGCGCCTTTTCGTTTCGCCACAGTATCTCGTCCAATCACAATCTCCTCTTCCACTTCCTGTGATGTCTGCCAAAAAAATAAATAAGGAGAAATAGTAGTACCCAAAATAGCACAAACCAGAAAAATTTGATCCTTAGAAAAATCTATCGTCGGAATAACGGTATTTCGTAAAACGACAAACCAATCTATCTTTACTAAAAATCCGACCGCGATATATGACAAAAGAGTTAGCGTTAAATATTTTAAATATGGTGCATATTTTTTATAAGGAATAAGTATTTGTAATAAGACGGAAATAGCGGCAAAAAATATGACCAGATATGCAAAACCAATTTGAGGAATCAATAATTGAAAACTTTTAGCCATCGCACCCAAGTCAGCGCCAATATTAAAAACATTGGCAACAAACAAAAGCCCAGCACATAAATATAAAACTTTACGTGAATAATAGACGCGAATATTGTTTGCCAATCCACGACCCGTCACTAGACCAAGACGAGCACACATTTCCTGCACTACTGCCATCAAAGGAGCAGTAAACAACGCCAGCCAAAGTAATTGAAAACCATACCGCGAACCAGTTTGAGAATAAGTAGCAATACCAGAAGGATCATCATCAGCCGCGCCAGTAGTTAAACCTGGACCAAGTTTTGCCCAATAATTTTTTTTAGTAACTACAATTTCCCCTTTTTTATTATTATCTATTTCCATTACCAACTATTATCGCACGGTCTGATATCATTTCCAACTAATCTATTACTACTATGCCTTAAAAATTTCGACTACGACTTTAAGAAAAATTTTCAACGTGTCTTGGTATATCTCGAATTTTTCTTTTTGTCTCGCTCGAAATTTTCCACGACCTATACCAAGATCTTAATTGTTGATGGTATTATTTTTTAAAACAAAAACCCCACATAAGTGGGTTTTTTGTTTTAAAAATTTAAATTATTTTACGATCGGCGCTTTCTTGAATGGGAAGCCGATAGCTTTGAAAAAAGCGAGAGCTGTCTTACGATCTTTGGCAGTAGTTACAATTGTGATAGCTAGACCGAAAACATCTTTGATATCTTCATCAGCAGTTTCTGGGAAAATTATGTGCTCGCGAAGACCAATAGATAGGTTGCCCATTTCATCTACTCCCTTAGCATCAAAACCTTTGAAGTCACGAGTACGAGGAAAAGCAACATTAATAAGCTTATCCAAAAAGCCGTACATCCGCTTACCACGAAGAGTGACTGTCAAACCAATTACTTCACCTTGACGTAATTTGAAAGTCGCAATAGATTTCTTGGCACCTCGAGAAGATGGTTTCTGGCCAGTAATTTTAGCCAAATGATCAGCAACCAATTCGTTGCGTTTTTTATCTTTAGCTTTTCCTGTTCCGGAGTTAATAACAACCTTAGTGATACGAGGAAGAGCCATGATGTTCTTAACACCAAACTCGGTCTCGAGTGTTTTATAACTATCTTTAATTTTTTCGGCTGTAGTTTTCATAATATTGGTCTTAAAGTTTATAAAGTCTTAATGTCTGTAAAGTGGGAATAAAATACTTTTTCTTTCGGACTTTATGGACTTTCGACTTTTTAACTCATTTCTTACATTTCCTTACTGCACTTGACACAAACTCGTTTTTTCTGACCCTTGATGATTTTACTACCCAAGCGAACACCCTTTCCGCAACTGATACAGAAAACTGCGGCGTTGGAAACAGCGATTGGAAATGGCATCTCGATTACCTGTCCTTTTTCATTAGACTTACGGGCACGCTTGTGTTTCTTACGGACATTAACACCTTCTACCACAATCTTTTCAATCAATGGCATAGCACGCAAAACCTTCCCTTTCTTACCAAGGTCTTTTCCGGTTTTGATTATTACAATATCGCCTTTTTTGATTTTCATATGATTGATTTTTTTAGGAGCGATAGCGAGTTTGGAAATTATCACCCCGCCCTCACATAAATTTTAATCTTTTTTTATTTTTATTAAAATTTATGTGAGGGCGGGGTAGTTAAAAACATAATCGCTCTGCTCGTTGTTTTTAAACTACCTCTGGAGCCAGAGATATGATTTTCTGGTAACCCAATTCGGCCATTTCGCGAGGGATTGGACCAAAAATACGTCCACCCTTTGGATCCTTTTTATCTTTTTCCAAAATAACTACAGCATTTTCATCAAAACGAATATAAGAACCATCCTTGCGGCGAAAAGCATTTTTAGTGCGGACAACGACAGCCTGAACTACTTCTTTTTTCTTAATTGCCTTACGCGGCTCGGCTGTTTGAATAGACATAACTACTAAGTCACCAATACCGGCATAACGCTTTCTGGAGTGACCAAGCACTTTAAAAACACGGCCAATCTTTCCACCGGTGTTATCTGCTATTTTTACTAGTGATCTATCTTGTATCATGGTATTTGAATTAGAAAGTCTTAAGGTCTATAAAGTCGAGGGTAAAATTCAAGGTTGGCTTTATGGACTTTTAACTGACAATGATGAAGTGTTTATCTTTAGAAATCGGCCTGGTCTCGCGGATAGTTACTCTATCACCCACCTTACACTTGTTCTCTGGGTCATGAGCTTTAAACTTTTTATCACGCGTAATGTACTTGTTGTACTTTGGAACTTTAATATAACGACTAACTAACACGACAATTGTCTTGTCCATTTTATCGGATACCACAACACCTGTCAGTGTTTTTCCGTTTTCTTTATTAATTTGTGGGGTAGTCATTTCCATATGAGTTATTTCACAATTGGCTTAGCGACCTTAGTGGCTTTCGCAAAAACATTCAACTTAGTCAAAATCTGAGCAATCTGACGGCGTAAATTACGGACGGTTTTAACATTTTTAATTTTAGTTCCGGATACTCCAAACTTAAAATTAGAAATCTCCGTCCGCTTGTCAGCCAACATTTTTAACAATTCTTTCTCGTTTGTTTCAGTAATTTTAGTTTTCATTTTACCCGCCTAAGTTTTTACTGATAAAGCGACCTGAGTGTTTTTCGGTCATACGGAGAATATTCTGATATTTGTTTACTAATTTCATGATTTTAAAAATTTTGGCGAGCGAATTAGTTGCGGGCAATTACTTTAGACTTAACAGGTAGTTTAGCTCCCGCCTTACGCAAAGACTCACGAGCCAAAGTCTCCTCCAAACCATCTACTTCAAATAATACCCGACCGGGGAAAATTTCCACTTCATAACCCTGAGGATCACCTTTACCTTTACCCATACCTACTTCTGCAGCCTTGCGAGTAAAAGGACGATCTGGAAAAATGCGAATCCAAAGCTTACCAGTTTTGCCCATGTTGCGAGAAATAGTCTTACGAGCCGCTTCAATTTGATTAGACTTTATGCGACCAGTTGTTTCCGCTTTGAGGCCGAAAGAACCGAAACAGATTTCTGTGCCTCTGGTCTCAAAACGAACCTTGCCGGTATTAATTCGGCCAGTTTGCCATTTACGAAATTTTACTTTTTTAGGTAACAACATGGTAGTTAAATAAATTATTTCTTAGCGTCAAAAATTAAACCGCGATTAATCCAAACTTTTACGCCAATCACACCGTAAGATAAGTGGGCCTTTTCACAAGCGAAATCGATATCAGCACGTAAGGTCTGCAAAGGTACCTGACCATTTTTCAAACTTTCTACCCGACCCATTTCTGCTCCACCCAAACGACCAGACAAAGTAATTTTTACTCCCAAAACATTTTTATCAGCCATTACTCGCTCTACAGCCCGCTTCATAACGCGACGGAAAGGCAAACGCTTTTCCAAAGCCTCAGCAACACCATAGGCAACGATAGCAGCATGACTATCTGGATCCTTTACTTCTTCAATATCAATCTTAACCTCCTTAGGCATAGTCACATCCATTCGACGTAACTGCTTCAAGATATCATTTTTCATTTTAATGGCTCCTTCCCCACTACGACCAATGATCATACCCGGGCGAGAAGTCTTGATGATTACTTTGTAAGCATTTTCACTACGTTCCATTTCAATAGAATCGACATAATATCCACGCAACCGCTTTTCCAAAAATTCACGTAACAAAACATCAGTCTTTAAAAATTCCTGATATTTACCCTGTGTACCAAACCAACGAGATTTCCAATCGCGGATGATACCTAATCTATGTGAATATGGATGAACGCTGTGGGTCATGATGATTAATTAATAGTTATGAGTTAAGAATTAAAAGTTAAAAAATTATTTCTTCACAATTTTACTTTTAACAACAACCTTCTTTTTATTTTCAGCCTTAGATTCTTCAACTTTTAACTTCCTTCCCTTTTTCTCCTCTCCATTTATATCCAAAAGAACAGCCACATGACTAGAACGACGCTTTAGCGGATATCCACGACCACGAGCTCCAGGAATCATACGACGCATAACAATACCTTTATCAATACGCAATTCTTTTATATATAAATCTTTTTTATCCAAATCAAAATTATTCTTAGCATTGGCCACAGCGGAAGCAATCAATTGCTTAATTGGTAAAGAAGACCTCTTCATAATGAAGTCCAACTGAGTCATTGCCTCATCTACTTTCTTACCCTTGATCAAAGTGGCTACTAGCCTGACTTTGCGAGGTGATTGATGATAATTTTTTAGGAATGCTTTCATGTTTGATTATTTTTTCTTGGCAGTGGAAGAAGTAGTCTCTTTGGCTGACTTAGCAGCAGCAATCTCTGATGCCTTTTTCTTCTGCTCTAATTCCTTCTGCATTTTACCTCCATGACGCAAGAACTTCTTGGTTGGGGAAAATTCACCCAAACGATGACCTACCATGTCTTCAGTCGCAAAAACCTCAATGTGAGTCTTACCATTGTGAACACCAAAGGTAAAGCCTACCATCTCAGGACTAATCTGACTGCGACGAGACCACGTCTTAATAACCCCTATTTCAGAGGGTTTCTTGCCGGTAAACTTCTTAGTTAACCGTTCTTCTATATATGGTCCTTTTTTTAGTGATCGTGGCATGTGATTAGTTTAAAAACAAGAAGTTAAGAGCTCAAATTTGCAAATAAAAAGTCCTATGCCGTGGTTCATCCGCCCCTTGACTGAGCATACGGATATAGAACCTCGATAGGTACTTATAAGGATATCATAGCAAATAAAAAGATAAAGTCAACTAAAAAACCGCCTTCTGGCGGTTTTTTAGTTTAAATTTTATTTCTTCTTTCCAACTTTTCTACGAGAGACAATTAAGTAATTGGAATATTTCTTTGGCTTACGAGACTTCTCACCACCAGTTGGTTTACCCCATTTAGACTTAGCCCTCTTAGTACCACGACCTTGAGAACCTTCACCACCTCCATAAGGGTGATCAACCGGGTTCATAGCAGTACCACGAACTGTTGGGCGAATACCCATCCAACGAGATTTACCAGCCTTACCATAATTTTCTAAATGATGATCCTTGTTAGAAGTTTCTCCTACTGAAGCCCAAGCATTTTCATCGAACTTACGGATTTCAGTCGAAGGCATTTTGACCATTGTATATCCAGAATCGTTGGACCTAACCTCAGCATAAGTACCAGCAGAACGAATCATCTTAGCACCACCCAATGGCTTAATTTCTAGATTATATACAAAAGTACCAACTGGGATATTTTTTAATTTCAAACGATTTCCTACTTTAATATCGGCGGCTTCGGAAACGATAAAACGATCATTGACCTTCATCCCCTGTGGGACAACGTGATAACGGCGTTCACCATCGTTATAACAAACCAACGCGATGAAAGCAGTACGACTTGGATCATATTCAATAGTTTTAATCTTAGCAGGGATATTTATTTTATTATAAATAAAATCTACAATACGGAAAGTTCGCTTATGTCCACCTCCTTTGTGACGAACAGTAATACGGCCGACGTTGTTGCGACCAACATGACGCTTCGCACCCTTAGTCAAAGATTTTAATGGCTTGTCAGCAGTCAAAAGCTTACGATAGTCGATCGTAACCATATGACGACGTGATGCGGTTGTTGGTTTGTAGGATTTCATAATATTAAGCTAGTTCAATTTTTTCACCGGGCTTCAAAAAAACCATAGCTTTCTTGACGCCATTTTTAAAACCAAGATGTCCGCGCTTGAAAGTGGACTTCCTGTGCAAATTTACGATATTAACCTTTACTGGATCCAATTTGTACTTAGCCTTAAAAACTTTGATTATTTCAGCCTTGGTAGTATTTTCAGTAACTTCAAAAGTATAGACAGGGTTCTTAGCACTCGCCAAAAAAGTGGCTTTTTCAGTTATGCGGGGACGAGACAAAGTAATAGTCTCTGTTTTAATTGTTTTACTAATTACTGACATGAATGATTTTATTATGAACGAAGTGAATTTTAAAATCTTCACCCCGCCCTCACCTGTTTTCTAATAATCTATGTTATTAAACTTCAAGTGAGGATGGGATAAGAAAAACATATTCGCTACGCTCGTTGTTTTTCTAATTTTAAACGGGTGGTTACTTGTTTAAGACCATCTTCTGGGCGGACAAACACAACGTATTTGTAATTTAACAAAATTAATGGATTCAAGTTGCGAACCTCTTCAACTGTTGCACTCTTAATATTACGAAAACTCTTCTGCATATTTTCATCCAATTCTGGAGTAGCAATAATTACACGCTTACCAATTTTGTAATTAATCTTCTCAAAACCACTCTTAGCCAAATTAGCCAAAATGTCCTGAGCAATCTTTACCTTTGGAGCGGATAACTTCAAATCTTCCAACATAATGATTTCATTGTCTTTCAATTTGGCAGACAAAATAGTAAACAAAGCTTTTGTCTTCATTTTCTTGTTGATCTTGCGTTTGAAATTTATTTCAGAAGTTGGTCCATGAGCAACACCACCACCTTTCCAGATTGGGGAACGAGAAGAACCATGACGAGCACGGCCAGTACCCTTCTGTTGCCATGGCTTCTTACCACCACCAGATACTTCACCACGGCCTTTTGTATCAGCCACGGTATTGCGAGCGTTGGACATCATTGAAGTAGCTACTTGGTGAACCAAGTTGGCATTCCAGCGGACACCAAAAACATTGACAGGAAGCTCAATGCTACCAGCTTCTTTACCAGTCTGACTGTATATTTTAGTTTGTAATTTGGTGTTTGTCATTTTAATATTTAAATTCTTATTCATAATCCGCCAGCTGGCGGAGTCATTCGTAATTGTTGAAATTATTTACTGACAATTTCAACTAAAGTCCCCCGATGGCCAGGAATTGCTCCACTAACCAAAATTTGATTATTTTCTTTATCGATTTTAACCACTTTCAAATTACTAACAACGATTCGTTCGCCACCCATGCGTCCAGCCATACGAGTCCCTTTAAAGACACGCTGTGGTCCGGTAGAACCAATAGAACCTGGCTCACGCTCGGAATGCTTTTGACCATGGGAACGTGGACCACCATGGAAACCATGACGTTTAACCACACCCTGAAAACCCTTACCCTTGGAAATACCGGTTACTGTAATAATATCTCCTTCAGAAAAAACTGAAACGTCGATAACATCACCAACTACCGCGGTAGGATTGGCAACACGAAATTCTTGGATATAACGAAATGACTTGCCTTCCTTGCCCAATACGTCAGCGTTTAGAGTGGCGGATTTTTTCAAGTGACCCAAAACAGCCTTTGAAACATTTTTAGACTTTTTCTCACCAAAACCAACCTGAACAGCTTCATACTTATCCTTGGTCATGTTTCTGATCTGAGTAACCTTCATTGGGCCAGCAGAAATAAGGGTACCGGTAGTAACCCGTCCGTTGTCCTCAAAAACTTGAGTCATATTTACTTTTGTGCCAAGAATGAATTTCATGAAATACTGTAATGTATTTTATAAATAAGATAAAAATAGCCCTCTCGAGCTTCCAAAACATCTTATCAGATAAAGACAAAAAGTCAAATCTATGTATCCCTACTCATGAGAATATACCTATGTTAAACTAGTTATATCTTTACTAACCAGCTAAATAAATCTAAAAAATATGGCTAATTTTGAAAGTTCCCCGATAGAAGAAAAAACTTCAGCAGAAATTATCCCTGTTGACGAATTAAGGAGAGAAGAAAAAGAGGAAACCCTCGAACCAGAAATGGTAGCAGAAGTACCAGAACAAGATGCCGAAATAAAAGAAGTACAAATAGAAAACTCCCCAGATCTAGAACAAGAGAAAAAAGAAGCAGAAGCTCAGAGGATTGAGGAGCTCAAAGCTGACATAAGAGAAGGGTCTGAACAAAATAAACCAAATTTAGAAGAGACAATAAGAACCGAAAAAACAAACAGGGATTCTGTTAGATCATCTTTTGAGACAACTGGAGGGAATGGTGGGGGTAGCTCGATGGCCGAAAAAATACAAAAAGAGATGAACAAACCACCACTATTGAAGCGTCTTTTAATGGCTTTATTTGGAGTATCTTGGGGTGCAGAAAAAAACAAAGAGTCAAACAAATCAGGTGGTGGGACAAAAGCTGAAATGGAGATGACCAGCGAAGAAACGACCGCCGAGACCAGGACAAGAAATGGAGAAGAAACTAAGTAAAAATCCAAAAGAAGTTCCACGGCAGATCAGCACTCTCAATCAAAAAAACCCCATATGGGGCTTTTTTGTTCCGCGTCTGTCAGCGTGAAGTCCGCAACAATCCGCGTTTTTTACAGCATCTTGACATCAATATTGACACCAGATGGCAAATTTAAATTTGTGAGATTCTCAATAATCTTTGGAGATGGACTCAAGATATCGATAACACGCTTGTGAATTCTCATTTCAAATTGCTCGCGAGAGTTTTTATCAATGAAACTTGAGCGGTTAACGGTATACTTTTTAATCTCTGTTGGAAGAGGTATTGGGCCCCTGACCTTGCCATCATACCGCATAGCGGTATCAACAATTTGTTTTACGCTAGCATCAAGAATCTTATTTTCATAAGCAGATACTTTAATGCGAAGTTTCGATAAGTCCTTTTCAACTTCAGGCTTAGCTTTAGCCTTAGACTTAGGATTCGTAACTTTCTTGGTTTTAGTTGTAGCGGTTGTTGCCATTTTTTTAAGGGTCAATACTCTTCTAGTGGTTAGGCTGTGATTTTAGTCACAACACCGGCGCCGACAGTCTTACCTCCTTCACGGATAGCAAGGCGCTGTTTCTCTTCCAAGGCAACTGGAACTACCAACTTTACATTGAAAGTTACAGTATCGCCTGGCATAACCATCTTTACATCCTCGTTCAAAGTTACTTCACCGGTTACGTCCGTAGTACGAACATAAAACTGTGGCTTGTAGCCTGAGAAGAATGGAGTATGACGTCCGCCTTCTTCTTTTGTTAAAATATATACTTCAGCAGTAAATTCAGTATGAGGCTTTACGGAACCTGGTTTACACAAAACCTGTCCGCGAGTAACATCATCTTTCTTAGAGCCACGGAGAAGAATACCAGCATTATCGCCAGCCATACCTTCATCCAACTGCTTATTGAACATTTCAATACCAGTGATGGTAGTAGTGGCAGTATCTTTAATACCAACAATTTCTACGGTCTCACCTACCTTTACGACACCGCGTTCAATACGGCCAGTCACAACAGTTCCGCGACCTTCAATCGAGAAAATATCTTCAATTGGCATAAGGAATGGCTTGTCGTTTTCACGAACTGGATCTGGGATATACTCATCCAAAGCTTTAACCAATTCCATAATCTTTTGAGCCCATGGATCATCCAAAGTCTTAACTTCCAAAGCCTTCAAAGAAGAACCACGAATGATGGGCACGCTGGCTCCGTCAAATCCTTGCTTGGTCAAAAGTTCACGAATTTCTTCCTCAACCAAATCAATCATTTCAGAATCATCCACCATATCGCACTTGTTCAAATAGACAATGATTTTTGGTACACCTACTTGGCGAGCCAAAAGAACGTGCTCACGAGTCTGGGGCATAGCACCATCAGTCGCGGCTACTACCAATATAGCACCATCCATTTGAGCGGCACCAGTGATCATGTTCTTGATGTAGTCAGCGTGACCTGGAGCATCAATGTGAGCATAGTGACGTTTTGGAGTCTCGTATTCAGAGTGATGAAGAGCAATCGTGATTCCGCGTGCTTTCTCTTCAGGAGCATTATCAATACTATCAACGCCTTCAGCGCGAGCGCTGTAGCCTTGATCTTTTGCTAAATTGAGGACGTGCAGGATAGCTGCCGTCGTCGTCGTCTTGCCGTGGTCCACGTGGCCAATTGTGCCTACGTTTACGTGTGGCTTTGTCCTATCAAATTTTTCTGCTGCCATACTTTTATATAAAGACTTAATAACCTGTTAATAATGATTTAATTGCAACTCTTCCCTTAAAGCAAAATTACTTTAGTAATTTAAAATCCTAAAGGGTTTTTACTCCATGGGACAAGAAAACGCGAAATGTAGCGTAGTGTTTATATTAACAGAAGAGGGTAAATAGTCAAGCGTCGCTCGCCTTTGATTTTAGTGAGTACGGATATTTTTTTGGTAGAAAATTCCTCATGCTCGCGCTGTCGCGCTCCCAAGTCTCCCCAAAAACAAAGGCTCGTTCCTTCTGTTAAAATACGGTGGCCAAACCATCCAAATCTCTCCTAAATACTCGGCCTAAAGGTGAGAGTAGACATTATTTGCTCAAATAGAACTTTTTGATCGGAATATTTGATAAACCCAGGAGTTTCCTTATAAATAATGTCAAATTCTTCACTAACATAAGATCGCATAATAAATAATGTCTTAGCACTATTTAGAGGTAAAATGGTATAAACAACCCCCTCCCCTTCAGCCCCAATAGTAAAACGTACTCCTTGATGACCATCATAAGTTGCAATAAGCATATCTTGTCCATAACTTTTTTGCAGATCCTTAAAGACGTCATTAAAATTACGAGAAACAGTAAAGAAATCTATCGCAATGTCGGTCGTAGTTGCACTACAATGTTCTGGTAATCCAGAAAGACCACAATGTCTCACAGCAACAGAATGAACCAATCCAACCGCTTTTATTTTTTCCTGACTAGGCAATGGTACGGTAATTTGATTACATGTTCGCTTAAAAATATCCTTGGGGTATTTAATTTCAAAAGTATTATCCTGGTCTCGTAAGTTCTTCCAAGCTGACTGATCAAGATTTGGAGTCACAACAACCTGTTTTACCCCAGTCATTTGTCCCTTAGAGTTGGTAACTTTATTTTGGGCATGGACATACCAAACTCCACTGAAACCAATAACCAATAAAACAATCAAAGCTATCAAACGCTTCGCTGTAGAGTTTCCTCTTCGTGGGCGATGGTTCTTTCCTAACACCATTATTTTGAGTATAACATACAAAATAAAAGTCAAGGACATGTCCAATAGCAATTCCTGTGCATAACTCAAAAACAAAAAAACAGTCAATGGCTGTTTTTTTGTTTTTGAGTTATTTTAAATCTAATTTTTACTTCCTCCCTTCCATTATGGTAATTTCTACATTCTTTGGCACAATCGCATAATTAGAAAATTCCATCATAGAAGTGCCACGACCTTCGGTCATAGAACGAAGATTTGTCACATAGCCGAACATTTCGGACAATGGTACCTTAGCTTCAATCACTTTCAATCCACCTGCCCGATCAGTCATACCTTCAATCTGAGCACGCTTAGAAGATAGGTTACCAGTTACATCGCCCATGAACTTTTCAGGGACGATAACATCTAGTTTCATGATTGGTTCCAGAATAACTGGACTACATTTCTTGACACCTTCCTGCAAAGCCATCGAAGCGGCCATTTTGAAGGCTAATTCAGACGAGTCTACTTCATGGAATGAACCATCATAAAGCTCAACAGAAACATTTACCAATTTGTAACCAGCCAAAACTCCGCGTTCCATTGCTTCTTTCAAACCTTTTTCTACGGCTGGAATATATTCACTTGGAATAGCTCCACCTTTAATAGTGTTTATGAATTCAAAGTCAGCATAACGCTTAACACCCTTAGGCAAATCTTTGATTTGCTCTTCAGTCATTGGTTCCATTGGCTTAATCTTGATCTTTACATGACCGTATTGACCCTTACCGCCAGACTGTTTGATATATTTATTTTCAACTTCCGTCAAACCAGTAATGGTTTCTTTGTAAGCTACTTGTGGTTTACCAATATTGGCCTCCACATTAAACTCACGCTTCATTCGGTCAATCATAATATCCAAATGAAGCTCTCCCATACCAGAGACCAAGGTTTCCCCTGTTTCAGAATCTGAAGTAATTTTAAAAGTTGGATCTTCATCAGACAATTTCTTCAAAGCCACACCCATTTTTTCTTGATCGGCTTTTGTTTTTGGTTCAATTCGCATAGAGATAACTGGATCAACGAACTTGATTTGATCAAGAATAATTGGATTTTCTTCATCACAAAAAGTATGTGAAGTTTTTGCATTTTTCAAACCAACCGCGGCCGCAATTTCTCCCGCATACACAGTGGCTACTTCTTCTCGTTTATCAGCCTGCATTCGTACAATACGGCCCAAACGTTCTTTTTCACCTGTGGTTGAATTATAAATATAAGTTCCAGACGAAATCGTCCCAGAATAAACTCGGAAGAAAGTTAACTGACCAACAAATGGGTCGGTCTGTAACTTGAAAGCCAAAGCGGCAAAAGGTTCTTCGTCGGAAGCGTGACGATAAATAGTTTCACCCGTATTTGGATCAATACCATGTACTGGAGGAATATCTATTGGAGACGGAAGATAATCTACCACCGCATCCAAAACCAACTGCACACCTTTGTTTTTCAAAGCTGAGCCAGCAAAAACTGGAATTATTTTTACTTCCAAAACAGCCTTACGCAAGGTTTCTTTCAGCTCTTCATAAGAAGGTTCTATGCCTTCAAAATAGGCGGCTAATTGAGTTTCATCTTGTTCAACAATTTTTTCAATCAATAACGCGCGATATTTTTTAACTTCCTCCAAGAAAGCAGCTGGGATTTCTGCTTCACGAACAACAATTCCCATATTGCCTTCAAAATAGTAGGCTTTCATTTTGAGTAAATCAATAACTCCCTCAAATTTTTCTTCTAAGCCTATAGGGATTTGCATCCGAACAGCGTTTTTGTTTAGACGATCAAGAATAGATGCAAAAGATTTCTCAAAAGATGCACCCATACGATCAAGTTTGTTGATTAAACAAATACGGGGAACATTACCGTCATCAGCATAACGCCAATTTGTTTCAGACTGTGGTTCTACTCCAGCTACACCATCAAAAACAACTACGGCACCATCGAGGACACGTAAAGAACGCTTTACTTCAGCAGTAAAGTCGATGTGGCCGGGAGTATCAATAATGTTGAAACGAACTTTTTTAGAAAAATCCGTCCCCATATAGGAAGGACTCCAGAAACAGGTAATAGCCGCGGAAGTGATTGTAATACCACGTTCACGCTCTTGTTCCATCCAATCAGTAACTGTTGCTCCATCATGAACTTCACCAATTTTATGGCTTTCGCCAGTGTAAAAAAGAATACGTTCGGAAGTTGTAGTCTTACCAGCATCAATGTGTGCAATAATTCCAAAATTACGAACTTTTTCTAATGGATAATCTCTCATATTTTAATTAATGAAAAGTTAAAAATGAAAAATGAAAAATAAGTATTCCTGAGTCCAGGTATCGCCGAAACGGCGATACTACTATTTTTCATTTTACATTTTTCATTTGTAATTAGTTTTCTATCCCTTTCTAGCCATTGCAAAATGAGCGAAGGCACGGTTGGCTTCTGCCATACGATGTACCATTTCACGTTTCTTAACGGCTTCTCCTTCATTTTTAGCGGCAGCCATCAATTCTTCTGACAATTTAATCGCCATTGGCTTGCCTTTCTTGGACTTCGCGGCTTCGATCATCCAACGTAAGGATAGAGCGAGTCTTCGCTCTAATCTAACTTCATGAGGAACTTGGTAGTTAGCACCGCCAACACGCTTAGAACGAATTTCGGTTAAAGGACTAACATTCTTCAAAGCTTCTTCATAAACTTCGACTGGATCTTTTTTGGTATTTTCCTTAATCAATTCAAAAGCTCCATACACAATTTTACGGGCAGCATTTTTCTTACCACGTTCCATAATATAGTTGATCAACTTTTCCACCTTAACAGAATTATACTGAAAGTCTGGCTTAAGCTGTCGTTTGTTTGTTATTTTTCTTCGCATAGGATTCTATAATTATTTTTTAGTGGCTTTTGGCTTCTTATTACCATACAAACTGCGACCCTGACGGCGTTTTTCTACACCAGAACAGTCAAGCACACCACGAACAATGTGATAACGAACCCCTGGTAAGTCTTTTACGCGGCCACCACGAATCATTACTACAGAGTGTTCCTGTAAATTATGACCTTCACCTGGGATATAAGCTGTTACTTCCATTCCATTTGTCAAACGTACGCGAGCGATTTTACGCAAAGCGGAGTTTGGCTTCTTTGGAGTAGTCGTTTTAACTACAGTACAAACTCCTCGCTTAAAAGGGGAAGAATAAAAAGTCGGCTTATTCTCTAAAGCATCAAAACCACGTCCCAAAGCCACAGTCTGAGACTTACGACGAACTGGTTTACGATTATTCTTTATTAACTGATTAATTGTAGGCATGATTGATTTTTATTGAGCGTAGCGAATATAAAAATCATTACCCCGCCCTGACTCAATGGTTCCCTTCGTAGGGTGGGATAACGAAAAATATAGTCGCTTTGCTCCTTATTTTTCTACTAAAAAATACCCGATAGCGAGATTCCCAGCTACCTAGGTAAGCAACTCTTCTCCAAATTTCGGAGCAAGCCTTTGTTTCCAGCTACAGAACCAAGTGGCTAATGGCAATACTGTACTATGGATAGGCAAATAATGCAATATTTTATACCCCAAGTAATAGATTGACGATAGCTTGTTGAACAGGAAAGATAAAGCCTGTCCCCCAAAAGAGAAAAATGATGATTAAAAACATCCCATAACGTTCCAAGAAGACCTCAATATAGCGGAATTTATAAGGCCAAACAGCAAAAAGTACTTTAGAACCGTCTAAAGGCGGGATAGGTATTAAGTTGAAAATAGCCAAAATAACGTTTAAAGAAACAATAACAATGCAAAGCTGACCAAAAATAGCTGGGGCAAAAGAAAATTGAAGATTAAGTCTGACTAAAATACTAAAAAAGACTGCCACAATCATATTTGAAATCGGCCCAGCGATAGCTACCAAGCCTGGACCCCACTTCCCCGCCCTAAGATTATATGGATTAAAAGGAACTGGCTTAGCCCAGCCAATCACAGGAACACCAGTAAAATAAAGTAGGGCGGGTAAGATAATTGAACCAATTGGATCCAGATGTTTTAAAGGATTTAGAGTCAAACGCCCCTGCATTTTGGCTGTCGGATCACCTAAAAGATTCGCCACATAACCATGAGAGACCTCATGGATTACGATTGAAAATAGAACTATTAGAATAATAAATATAGCGTCCATAGAGTTAATGTCGAGTGTCAAATGACGAATGACGAATGACGAGCAAGAATGCAAAATGCGTTTTGAGCCCTTATTTTATTCGTAATTCGTAATTCGCCTGCCTATCGGCAGGCAGGTAATTCATAACTATTTTAAAACTTGCTTTTTTATGTCTTTATGTTACCATGGGCAAGTTAAATAACCAACAAATATCATGAAATCTTGTCCAATTTGTAATAAAGGTAGTCAGATGGTCGGAGGTTACTCCAACAAAGTGCGTGCCACAAAATATAATCCAATTCCAAAGCTACGCAAACAGCCTAATTTGCAGTGGGCAAAACTTACCGATGGCTCCCGTCTCAAAATTTGTACTAAGTGCCTTAAGAAAGGCAAACAGTTAGAAATACGGATCGAGAAATAAAATAAAAACAGATTTTGTATCCTATCCCCGCGGCTGAATCAGCAGATTCACGTCTTGGACGCTGACCCGCGGGGTATTCAAACATCGCACTCCAATAAAACTTCCATATTCGTTATATTTCTTCGTTGTTTCGCTCGTTTACTTCCTCTTAATACTATTATGTAAAGCTTAATCATAAGACTCGTCCACACCTCGAACTACACACAAATATTAAAGTTTTAGAATAAATTTAAAAAAGACCCGGATGCTTAATTACATCCGGGTTTTGTCTTTTTTATAGACAGTTATGAATTCTTCTCTTCAAGAAAGCATCAGCTGCCCACTGAACGATATTCGAACAAACACGTATCTCCTTATCGAAATCAACAACCAACAACGAAGATACTCTTGTTCCATCCCGCTGAACGATAAAGCAAGTGGCACTGGTGGCACTGTGTGTTCCATTCGTAGACTCAGGAACAACAAAGAGACACCGCTCATTCTCCGAGAGAACAGAGCTATCTCCTTCTTTTAAAGCATCGAATTCAGCTGCACCCAACCTCGTGATATTGATACCACGCTCTCTCAACCTTTCAGTAATTCTAATCGAAAGGTTGATTGGATCATCGATGACAACAACAACAAGCTTGGGGCCATGATTAAACACAGGGGTTGGAACATGTCGCCGTCTCTGGCGAAAAAACAATTTTCGCACACAGATAACCATCGCGACTATGAACAAAAATACAATGATCGTCTCTTTCATAACAAAGACCTCCTTCTGTCTAGACCTAAGATTAGATCCTTTCTAGTCTAGACTATAACACCCACTAGGAAAATAGTCAACCAATTTAATGCATAAATATCTTTTGACCATCGCTCTCTAAAATAATTGTCCCAGATTGGTCTGTGCGGAGTATTACACTTTTTAAAATACCCAAACTAGTCAACACTTCTTGATTTGGGTGACCATAACTATTCCCCGCACCAACTGAGATAATTGAGATTTGTGGCTTAACCGTCTGTAAAAACTTTTCATCATTAGAATTTTTTGAGCCATGATGTGATACCTTATAAACATTTGCCTGTAATTTATTACCTTCGGTATAAGTCAAATATTTTTCCACTGCGATGGTTGTATCGCCTGTAAACAAAAAAGATTCATCTCCATAAGTAAGTTTAGCCACAATAGAAGCGGTATTCGTATCAGAAACTTTTCCAACTCCAGCGTAAAGAATTTCTATTTTTGCTCCACCGCCTAAATCAATCATCTCTCCCGCCTCTGCACACATTTCTGTTACTTGCTGTTGTTTAGCTAAAACATCTAAGGCTTGATCATATGAATTATTTGAAACAATACAAGGTTTGATTATTCCACGAACAGAATAACGACTCAAAACATCTGGCAAACCGCCAACGTGATCAGTATCAGGATGAGTTTCCATCAATAAATCAATTGATTTATTGAATAACGGTAACTGACCAGATAAAAGACTCAAGATATTTTTCCCTGGTCCGCCATCAATTAAAACCGTTCTTCCATACGGTGCTCTAATTAAAATCGCATCACCCTGTCCGACATCTAAAAAAGTTACCCGCAAATTTTGATTATAAAATTGTGAAACATAATACCAAGCAAAAAAGTTTCCTAAAAATAATACTGAAATAAATATCCATCGAATTTTTTGTAGAGAAAATTTCATTATTTATATTATACGATAAAAAAGCAGTGAGTGAGCCGGCAAGCATCATTCCCTCGCGGAGACGGGAATGACAGCCTTACTATCCGAGACTCTCAACCAATATTTCACCACTGGCCAAAAAATGAACACATACAAAATGGCTAAAAACCACCAAGAACTCGAAACAACCACTAATCCAGACAAGGGGAAATGGGCGAATAAGCTAGCCAAGATAATAATTATTTTAAGTAAGAGATAGGCAACAAAAGATACCGGCCAAGCCAAAAGCGGAGAGAAGAAACCCAATAAAACAGCTAGTGCTCCAGCAATCATCGCCGACGGGACAAAAAGTAAGATAACTAAATTAGATATAAATCCCACAATAGATACCTGCCCAGTCGCCTGCCACAACAAAGGCAAAACTGCTATTTGAGCTCCAAAAGTAGAACAGACTATTTCCTGGAAATCAAATTTAGTCGGAACACGATAAAAAAAATTTTTCTTTAACATTGGCGAAATATATACGATTCCAACCATCGCCATAATACTTAATTGAAAACCAAGATCGGATATCAAAGTTGCTGGATTATATGCAACCAGAGCCACGGCTGAAAAAATAATCGCCGCTGTTATATCAAAAATACGGCCAGTCAATTTGGCATAAAGGGCAACTAAAGACATCAAAACTGCCCGCCACACCACTGATCCCCCGCCAGCCAACAAACCAAAAGCAATAATTCCCACAAAACCCAATAATCCACCAAAAAATCTTGGCAATTTTACACAACCCCACAAAATAATTAGAGCGATAAAAGTAATATTAAATCCAGACAAAACAAGAATATGAGAAACCCCAGCTAGTTTAAAATTATTCATAATCTCTGCCCCCATTCCTTTTTTGGCGCCGAGCAAAATTCCTGCCAAAAGTGACGACTCCGGCTCTGGTAAAATATTACCCATTGTTTCGACTAGTTTTATTTTTAAATTAGCCAAAAACACCAAAGGACTAAAACTTGAATGCTGAATGAGTACTGTTTGCGGTTTAAACATTTCATAATAGATGCCATCTTTGGCTAAATAAGTTTGATAGTCAAAGAGAGTACTACTCGTAAAAAAAATATTTTTAGGTCGAGCAATTTTACCCTGAAAAGACAAAATATCCCCTAAACGATACTGTGGGTAGCGTTCTAGCGTAACTAAAATTTTTGTCTGATAATTTTTAGGCTGAACAACTAATTTTGTCAATGTTTCTCGTTCGTCTGGCTCCTGTACAATTTCCGCCTGGAAAATTATTTTTTTATTAATATAATTATCTAATTCTGTTTGATAATTAGTTTGAGTAATCGAACGAAATAAACCTCCCACGAGTCCGATTCCAATAATCAAACCAAAATAGATAATTCTCCGGCGATGAGGAGAATAAATTCCTAAAGCTAAAATAAGTATTATCCAGAGAGAAATGAACCAAACGACAACTGTCCAATCGATATTCAATCTGTGACCAAACGCTAAACCAAAAATAAAACTGAGGCTCGAGATAATAAAAATAATATGCCAATCATACAAACGATCAGCTTTAGGTTGCGAATATATATTTTCTATTTCCTTCACCCTTTCATTTTGCCTTGAAACTTTATTTTTACCTAACAAACTAAAATTACCAGAAGGCTTCGCCTCCCGTAATTTGTTTAAATTAGTTTAAAATAATCCGTGTTGTTCTTTTGACCCATCCATCGCCTCGTTAGCCAAGCCATCAGCAATACTATTTTGTTCTCGCGGAACATACATAAATTTTACATTCGGTATTTCCTTTACTTGTAGATTCCAAATTTTAATAAAATGTGGGAATAATTTTTCCTCTTTCAATTGGTACTCACCATTTAGTTGTTTACAGACCAATTCCGAGTCCATTCGTACCACGACTTCAATACCTTTTAACTTATCTGCTCCATACATTTTTTTTAATATTTCCAAACCTAAAATAACGGCCTGATATTCAGCTTCATTATTAGTCGCTTTACCTAAAAATTTCGAAATCTTCTTCACTACCGCCCCTTTATCATCAGAAACTACCGCCCCACAGCCCGCTGGCCCCGGATTTCCCCGTGACCCACCATCTGTATTTAAAAATAATTTAGTCATATTAATCTTATATTATCCCAAATCTTCGATCTTGTCATGTTAAATATCCAGGACTGTGGTCAAGCAATCAAAACAAATAAACAAAGCGTAACCTTTTTTACAAGGCTCCTCCTTCAATAGAAAAAGAAACCAAAGGTGATACCTATGGCGAGATTCTCGGAAAAGTGAAGACGTTAAGAGTGAAAGATTTTTCAGCTGAAAATACCTATACTCGCCACAGGTATCACCTTTGAACTAACTTCCTTGTCTAAGATCTACAATTCGCAACCTTAGTTCCGGAAAATTCTTAAAAGTTGATTTCTCTATAGTTACTAAGGCATCTATTTTCTGGCCAACTTCTAAATTTACCCCTTTAAAAATATGACCATTAAGTGCATCTAATTTTTCATTAGAAGTACAAACAAAAAATCCAATGGCTGAGATTTTTTTATCTTTAGAATTACGAAAACCAAGCTCTAAATGAATTCCACCGTTACCAAAAGCTTTCACGGTGTCAATTATGACATCTTTTAACATAAAAATTGGTTTTGGATTGTCTATGCCATATGGACCCATTTCTTCTACAAAATAATAGTTACCCCAAGTAATTTCATCAATGGAAAGTTCTTTTTCCACCAATACCTCTTCCAAATGTTTCTCTTTTGCCATTTTCTTATAAGTCTCGTTTAAACGAGTTTCCAGCTCTGGAAGGTTGGCTTTAGAAATAGCAAAGCCCGCAGCCATAAAATGGCCGCCAAAATTAGTAAAAAAATTCTCTCCCTCAGCATGTCTGCCTAAGTTTTGTTTTGCAAAATTTTGACTAACTTTCTCCATCAATTTCACTAAATTGACCTGACCATTGGAGCGTGACGAACCTTTGCACTCCCCACTGTTACCATTGCCTCCCCAAATAAACACGCTCTTGCCATATTTATCTTTTATTTTGTTCGCCACCAAGCCCAAACCTCCAGCCGGCCAATCAGAATCACCAAAAACTAGAATATCGGGAATTATTTCTTTTTCTTTCAATCGTTCTTCAATCACAGAAACGATCGTATCCACCATCGATTTACGTTCTCTGTTTTTTTCTTCCAAATGCTTAGCAATATCACGTGCCTGATCAACATCATCTGTTGTCAATAAAAAATACGACTGCACCGCATGCGACATTCGACTTGCGGCATTTAAACGTGGGGCCAACATAAAACCAACATCATCCTCGGTCACATTGTCTTTACGAATTTTCATTGTGCGAAACAACTCCAACAAGCCAGGACGTTTTGTTTTTCGTAAAACTTTTAAACCAAAATAGGCAAGAGTACGATTTTCATCTTTCAAGGGAACCATATCAGAAATTGTCGCAATTGCCACTAAATCCAATAACCACTTTTCCCAACCAGCTTTAAATTCATGTGAACTTTTTTGGACCAACGCCTGTACAAGTTTAAAAGCTACTCCTGCTCCACACAACATTTTATATGGATATTTATCATCTTCTTGTTTACTATCAAGAATTGCTACCGCTTTAGGCAACCTACCTTGAGGAAGATGGTGATCGGTAATAATCATATCAATACCCAGGTCTTTCGCCTTTTTGGCTGGAACAACATCCACAATTCCACAGTCGACAGAAATAATCAGTTTGGCTCCGTCTTTGGCTAAAGCGATGATTGTGTCATCTTTTAGACCATAACCATCTAATTGGCGGTCAGGAATAAAAATATCAAAATTTGAGAAACCAATTTCCTTAAAAAAGGAGGTGATGATCACAACTCCTGGCACTCCGTCCGCATCATAATCTCCATAAACAACAATCCGCTCGTTGTTTTGAATTGCCAAATTTATTCGTTCTACCGCTTTTTTCATCCCTTTCATTAAAAAAGGATCATATAAATCACGGTCATAGGACGGATGAAGGTATTTTTCCGCTTCAATTGGATCTATTAGACCCCGAACCGCCAATAAGTCTCGTAAAAACACAGGATAAGCTGCCAGCGTCTCGGACATTTTCTTAGTAATCGGTTTACGAATTTCCCATTTTTTCATCAAGTTAGTATAGCATATCTCAAAATACTCCCACATTGTCATTCTCAACCACAGTACCCCGCAATAACACACAACAAAGAGAAAAGTTTCGCATTTTCCTTTTTTATCATATAATTAAACCATGTCCACCGACTTAAATTGTATCTTTTGTAAAATAATTGCCGGAGAAATATGCTCCAATAAGGTTTTTGAGGATGATGATTTTATCGCTTTTCTAGACATCAAACCAAACAATCTTGGTCACACTCTACTTATCCCTAAAGAGCATTATAAAAACTTATTTGATTTACCAGATGAACTACTCGCAAAATTAGGAAAACATATCCAGATCATTGCTAGTGGCGTCCTTAAGGGAACAGAAGCCTCTGGAATCAATATTGGAATGAATAATGGTAAAACTGCTGGCCAACTCGTTTGGCACGCTCACACTCACATAATTCCTCGTTTTTCTGGTGATGATCTTATCCATTGGAAACAAAAAGAAAACTTCTCCCCTGATGATTTCAAATTAATAGCTGAAAAAATTAAAGCTAATCTTTAGACAAAAAACCGCCTAAGGGCGGTTTTTTGTCTAGATATTTAATTATTTCTTCAAAGTCTTCATTTTAATTTTTGACTTTAGAATCGCTTCTATTCCTGGCAATGTCCCGTTGGCCAAAAAATCCAACATCGCTCCCCCGGCCGTAGATACAAAACCAAATTCTTTTTCCAATTTCAAATCAGAAATTGCTGAGACAGTATCTCCCCCTCCCACAATAGACAAAGCATGGCTGCTTGCAATGGCCCGAGCAATTTCAAGTGTTCCTCGATTGAAACCTTTTTCAAAATTACCCAGTGGTCCATTCCATAAAATAAATTTAGCCTCTTTAATTTGTTTTTTTAATTTATCGACAGTATCAGGACCAACATCAACAATCGTTTCTTTAGATTTTACTTTCTCTGGCTGTCTAACAAATACATCCCCATGAACTTCGGTCACAACATCAAGTGGTAAAAATACATTTTTAGCTTGCAAAAACTCTGTCATACTAGACAAATCTGAATCAGCCAATGACTTACCAATCTCATATCCTAATTTTTTATAAAAAGAATTAGACAAAGCTCCTCCCACAAAGATCTGATCCGCTTTTTTGATAAAATTCTTTATCAATGGAATTTTTGTCTGAAATTTTATTCCTCCCAAAATAAATAGAAATGGATGTTTAGGTAAAAAAGCTTGGGCTAGATTTTCATATTCCTTCAAAAATAATGGACCAATATATGATGGTAAATATTTAGGGATACCCACAATGGAAGATTGTTCTCGGTGCGAAACAGAAAAAGCTTCATTGACATAAATATCAGCCAAGTTCGCCAATTCTTTGGCTATTTTAGGGTTATTAGTCATCTCTCCATCTGCTCGCCGAATATTTTCTAAAATTCCCACTTCGCCATTTTTTAAATTTTCAATATGAAATAAGTTATCTAAATCTGGGAAAAAAGCTGTGTTAAATCGCTTACTCAAATAAGTATCAATAGGAGCCAAACTTTGTTTACCATCAGAACCAATATGACTAACAATGATTACTTTAGCTTCCTTATCAACAAAATATTGGATAGTCGGAATAATTGAATCTATCCGAAAAGTTTCTTCAATCTCCCCTGCCTCATTTATTGGAACATTAAAATCAAGACGAAGGAGAACTCGTTTACCTTTTAAACTTTTTACTTTCGTGATTAGTTTTGATTTTAGGTCAAGCATAATTTTAAAATTACAATCATTTTTTCTTTTATTTCAACGAATCTGCAACCTGAATTATTTTTATAAAATCATCGGGAATTAATGAAACTCGTCCAACAAGCAAACCATCAGCACCACCAGCCACTAAAAATTCTTTGGAATTTTTTAACCCTACCGATCCTCCATACAAAATTGGAATTGTTAAACCAATTTTTTTACCAACAATATCCGCTAACACTTTTTTAATAAACAGACGATTGTGAGCAAAACTTTCTAGAGTATCGGAAGTTTTAGCCAACGCCCCAATCGCCCAAACAGGTTCATGAGCCACAATTATCTGACTAAAATATTTTTTATTCACACCAGATAAAGCTTGTAATAACTGTGATTGTAAAACTTTAAGATACTCGCCATTTTCATCGTGAACTTTTTCACCAACACATAAAATAATTTTAAGACCTTGCTTTAAACCCGCTTTAATTTTTTTATTAATTATTTCATCTGTTTCTCCAGTATTTCGTCTTTCTGAATGACCAACAATCACATATTCCGCTCCTAAACTTTTCATCATCGACATTGAAATAGAACCAGTATAAGCTCCTTCTGTTTCATAAAAACCATCTTGTGCGCCTAGCCGAAGCTTACTAGTGGAGGCTGGTGCGGCTAATATTCCCAAAAACACTGCTGGCGGACAAACCACTATCTCCACATTCTTGTATTTCCCTGCCCCAGCCACAATCTTAGTAAAAATTTTCTTAGCATCCGATGGCCCAGATGGATTCATTTTCCAATTTCCTACTATAATCTTTCTTGCCCTGTTTGAAGTTGTACTAGTCATAATATTATAGATAAAAATTATTAAATGAACTATCTCCTTTGTTTTTATTGAGATCCAAACAAACAACTTTCTAATTGGGTTCATGTAATTCAATTATACTCTTTGTTTTAAATTTTTGAAAATAACCCAAAAACTCCTTAGTTTGAATAAATTAAAGAGTTTTGACTAGGATGACAAAGTCATACCAATTAAAGGAAATTTGAGTGAAAAAATTTTAAAACCCTCAAAAACACGGGGGTGTTGAGATTGAGTAATTTTTCAACAGAAAAATATATGTGTCCAAAATTTATTTACTAAATTTCGCGCCACGAAATCGTCACATATTGATCACTTGTAAGAGGAAAAGACGGTGGTGGACTATAGAGCAAATTACCATCATAGATGATCTGACGAGTCGCATACCCACCACCCGGATTAGACGTATAAGCAAAGCCATAACGCTTATTAGTCGTAATCATCCCATAAAGCTTAAGTAGTGTCCTATCATCATAAGGATGACAACTGGCGTTGTAGTAATATCGCCCAGCTCGGCCATTCTTAGCAATCAAAGCCGCATCTATTTCGATAGTATCTGCACTCTCCATACCCGCATTAATATTGTTTTGAGCAATAAGAGCTAAAACATCTCGTCCATCATAATTGGTATACAAAATATCTTTTGTAAAAGAAATATTGGTATTGGTCGTGTCACTTTCTGGGAATCTACCCGAAGCAATCGTCAATCGGGCGTTATTAATCTGACCCTCCACCCAAACATTATCTTCAACAAACACGACGCCATTGGTCGGAAAAGTATAATTTGCAATAAATGTTTGAGTTTTTATTGACCAAGTACTCCAACCCTCCTGACTATCCCAATTTGGTTTGTTACACGATTTTGGAGCACTAACTAAAGCCGTCACTTTATATAAATCAAAAGTCCCATTAGTTTTTAAGACAATATTATACCCCTGAGCCCCTGAGGCGGCAAAATAACGGTCACTCTCTTGAGCAAGAGTTTTTAAATTAGCCAAACTTTGAGTAAAACCATTGAAATCTACGGCTGGAATCGGAAATTGTCGACCAACAGCAAATATATCAGTTCGAACAGATACCAATGATGGAGGGGCTTCACTTGAGAGACCTCCTTCACTGGTACCACTAGATGGCGGAGCGTTAATATGAGTATGAACTCCAAATTCTACTCCACCGTTATGATCTGGATCATCATAAGAGGTTTTAGCGCTTGTCACTATATTGTGAGCGAAACCATCCATCCGAATACCATCATTGGAGTGAATTGGACCAAAAATTTCTGTACCTTCTCCAAAACGCATCACAGAATTAGACACAAAAGCATATTTTGCCAATGAAGGGATAGCTAAAATAGCTTCAATCGAACGAGAAACTGTTGTAGTGGCAGTAACCCCTTTAGACACAATCTTGACGACCGTAGAACCTATGAGGGGTGGAGTGATGGTCAGTTCATACTGTCCCACCAAATTTCCTAATTTATCATAATAAGGATGAATATACGGGCCACTGACAGTTGTTCCATCTTTAAAATCCTGAGGAGCATGCGCTAAATGCCAACGATAATACTCTATTCCCGCTTCAGCAATTTGAAAGGCTTTTTCCCGATCGACAGACTGGCCAACAGCACGATAATTTGCCGCAGACCAAGAAGCTAGAGCAGTCAAAATAATAATCGCAATAGTTGAAAATACTAAAGTTCCAACTAATATATAGCCTCTTGAAGACGTGCCTTTCCCCCGAAGGAGGGAATCTAAATTTTTATTCGTAATTTGTAATTTGTAATTCATCATTGTTTTAAAGATTATCTTTCACATTACGAACAGCCACCTGGCTAGTAAAAGTCATTACTGAGGGAGAACGCGCGGGGTTAGCATCAATCATAATTGTTATTTTTACCAAACGAATTTTAACTACATCGATAGGAAATGACATCGGCGAAGAAGTTCCATTGTAGGAATCATCATAAAAATCAAAAACTGGAGTCGAAGTATCATTTACAATACTATGAACAACTGTCGAGAGCACTTCATTGCCCGCAACATAAGTATAAGGGGCTCCAGTTGGCTTAATAACTCCACGCATCAGAGATGAGTTAGCAACAAAATAACGAACCTTTTCACGTAAACCGTCTTTATCTATATCAGAAAAAAAGGTAAGCGTATTTTTATCCACTGAAACAATTGGATATAGTCCGTCATTCGATGAGGCGGAAGCCCGTAAATCAGCAATCGCCCGCTTTAATGCCCCACGAGCTTCACTCTCGGCAATCAAACTATTTTGGATAAAAACATTGTTAGTAAAAATATCTTTCTGAAAAGTAGTCAGCAATACCACTAGACTAGTAAAAATACCTATTGCGATTAGAATTTCTATTAAGGTAAAACCTTTTTTATAAAATATTTTACTCATAATTATATTGGTGACAAAAAAACATCCACTTCTTGCCAAACATCATTGATATCAACATCAGCAGAATAAGTGGTATACCCATCTCGCGAAACAGTTAAAAGCTTAGGCGTACCTAAAAGACCTTGAAAATAAACTTGACCAGGCGAGGTACAAATAGCGGTAAAGGTTATTCCAACATCAGAAATATTGGGTGTCGCTAAGTCATCAGCTGTTTGTAAAAACAATTTATAACGAATATATTGATTCCCATTATGAATAGGATTAATTGTTTCATTAGATACAGTATAAAAAGAAGCGGATGTTCCATCTGGACCCAAGAAATTCCAAGTAGTAGTAGCTGAGTCATTACTCGAAGCGATTTGTAAGCGGACATTACCAACCCCTGTAGAAGTCGCTTGATCAGCTGGAGAAAATCGAAGAGAAATATATTGGGTACTGGTACTGCCGGAATCAAAAATTGAAGAAACTAAATTACCACTAGGCAAATAATAACCTAAGGATGAGCGTAATTTTATTTCTCCTGGGACACTACTAAAGTCTAAATTACCATCAGTATCAGCAAACATTTTTTCATTAGTAAAAAGAACTTGACCAGAACCACTAGACCAATCTGTCTGATTAAAAAAACCTTGATTCGTAAAAAGAGACTGTCCGTCAATTGAAACTTCTGCGCCTGATAAAGGTAACCCTGTACCAGAATCATGAACAGAAACCAAAAGACCATTGGGATTTTTAGGAACAGCCGTCAATATAACCACAGGAGAAGAATCTGGAACCACTAAAAGAGGAAGGAAGGAAGATGACCCAGCTAAAAACCGTGAGCTCGTTGGATCTAGAAAAAAGCCATAAGTGTCCCACTCCAAATTTGGCAAATCTATCAAGCCATCAATACCTGAAGTAAATGTTTTATCATATTTGTACACGTCAGGTGTTTTACCAATCTTTTTTTGTCCAATGATTCTAATAGGAACACCCGACAAAGGCGTACAAGTACCATTTACAATCTTTAATCCTAAATGACTTAACTTATCAATCGAAAAACTTATTTGGGTTGCCTGTCCAGATAAAACCGTGGCCTGAGGAATTAATGGATTAGGAATTTCGGCGGAAGCAACATATGTTCCATCGGAAGAATAACCTGTTTTAGTAATGGTTATTTTATAAGCCAAAGCTCCTGGCGGAGCATCTACTAATTGGAAAACTCCACTATTATCTGTCACTTCATCAATAACAACAGGACTCTTTTCAATCTTAACATGTGCTCCCGAAACAGGATCACCGTTAGCATTGAATACTTTTACAAATAAAGCACCATTTCCAGTAGACGTTTCTAAGTTTTTCGGAGCAATCGTGGTAAAAATCTTTTGTAGTGGAAAAACTCCGGTCGCACAACTTAAACATTCAATATCTACTTCCATTTGTTTATAATCGCCAGGAGAAAGATCATTTTTAGTTGTATTTCCTAATGTTCCATCAAAGGGATCATCAATATTACGAACACTGGTCGTCACTTTAAAAGAAGCCCCTCCCCGCGTTAATGTTTGTTCACGAGGAATCAAACCCACCGGTATCCCAGTAATAATACCTACATCTGTGTATGGTAAATTTCTGGCAATTTCTATCTGTTCATTAGCTAAAAGCATAGCATCGGTTTTTACCCGAGCCGCCGAGACAATCTTAATGACTGAAACAAACCCACCATAAATACCAATACAAACCATCGATAAAATAAAAGCACCAACAAGAACCTCTACAAGGGTGAATCCACGATGTCTTTCAGTTTTAAATTTAAAAAAATAGAGCATTTTAGAAATATTACAATTAAATCATACTCGATTCTGGATTGTCATTCCTGCAAAAGCAGGAATGACAAAAAGAGAGTCTATTTTATCGCAGAAGTAAGACTATACATTGGGCCAATCATTGCCACCACAAAGAAACCAACAGCAATACCAATCACAATCATTAAAAGAGGTTCAATAATAGTCGAAAGATTTTTTGTCACCTGATCAATTTCTCCTTCATAAAAAGTCGCCCCTTTCTCAAGCATTTGTGGTAAATTTCCTGTCTCTTCTCCTACCATAGCCAACTCTGAAACAAAAACTGGAAAAAGTTTTACCTGATGTTCAAAAACGGCTGATAAAAGAACGCCCTTTTGAATTTCAGCTACGGCTTTAGTCAAAATTGGTTTATAAAATGAATTCTGCACAACCTTACCAGTGATTTCTATTGATTCCGTCATACTCACCCCCGCAGTAATCAAAGATGAAATCGTGCGCATAATAATGGCGGAATTGTATTCTATTACCAAATTACCAAAAACTGGTAATTTGAGGACAAACCAATCCACAGATCTCTTACCACCTTTTGTCCTAATCCAGCCACTGAAAATTGATATTACTAAAGCCATTCCAACAAAAAATATCAAATAGTGAACTTTCAAAAAATCACTCAAACCAATAATCAATTTTGTAGACAAGGGCAAGGTGACATTTAAGTCTTTAAAAGTTGCGGTTAAAACAGGAACCATAAAAATCATCATCAAAATACCAATAATAATAATCAATAAAACAATAATCGTCGGGTAGATCATTGCCCCAGTAATTTTTCGACGTAATTCGTAAGTCTTACCCATTTGTTCTTTGATAATAGATAATGAATTTGGCAGGTTACCAGATTCTTCTCCTGCAGCCACCATAGCGGAAAAAACCGATGGAAAAACCTGTGGGTAAGAATTCAAAGCTTGACTAAAACTTTCACCAGCCATGACTTTTCGCAATAAATCTTTAATCACACTCTTAAAATATCCTTGGGTAGTTTGTTTAGCCAAAACATCAAGAGACCGTGATAAAGTCAAACCAGCCGAAATCATGGAACTTAGATTGCTTGCAAAAATTATTTTATTTTTCAAACTTACCCTTTTGGAAAAAAAACTTAGCAACCCACCGATTGGACTTGGTTTTCTTTGTAATGCTTCTGCAAAAAATAAAGCCAAACCTTCTTCCCGCATTTCACGAGACAGTGTCAATTTATCCGAGGATTCCCTGACCCCTTCAATGATTTCCCCGTTGACTTTTTGTGCTTTTATTTTGAATAACATGATTTTTAGCCTAAAAGTCCGTCAAGCCCATAAAGTTAAAAGTAGAGTTTTTATATCTTGACTTTATGGACTTTACAAACTTTATAGACTCTTTTTATTCTGTCACCACCCGCAATACTTCCTCAATCGTGGTTATGCCTTGAACGGCCTTAAAAATACCATCTTCAATCATTGTCATCATTCCCTCTTTTTTAGCTTGTGCTTCAATTTCTTCAGCTGTCAAACCTTTGATAATCATTTCTTTAATAGAAGAAGATAGTGATAAAACCTCATGAATACCTACTCGTCCAGCAAAACCATCTTTTGATTCTTCTGATTCAATATTTTTATAAAACGGAACATTATCCCAATTTGCGTTAGAATCAATGATCTTTTCATCTCGCAAAATTTGCAAAACACGAGCCATATCAACATGGGGAAACAATCTATAAACTTCATCTTTAGATAAATTGTATTGTTGTTTTTTCAAGCATAACTTACGTACCAAACGTTGAGCAATAATAACTTTAATGGTCGAAACCAATAGAAATGGCTCAGCCCCCATATCAAGCATCCTAGGAACTGTCCCGGCTGCGGAGTTTGTGTGTAAAGTAGACAAAACAAGGTGACCAGTCAAAGCGGCATTGATTGCCAAATTGGCAGTTTCTTTATCACGAATTTCTCCCACTATAATAATATCTGGATCTTGACGAACCAAAGACCGCAAACCATTAGCAAACGTCAAACCAATATCTGGCTTCACCTGTGTCTGACTAATACGAGGAATCTGATACTCAATCGGATCTTCAATAGTAGAAATATTTACATCTGGTGTATTCAAAATTTCGAGTAAGGTATAAAGTGTCGTAGATTTTCCAGAGCCAGTCGGACCGGTAACTAAAAGCATTCCTGTTGTCGCCCGGATTGCTTCATGCAAATGTTCTAAAGATTCACCATGAAAACCAAGGGCATCTAGAGTAAAACCATGAACAGTTTCTGGCAACAAACGCATAACTATTTTTTCACCATAATAAGTCGGCAAAATGGACACACGAAAAGCGACTGTCTGATCAGACAACTCCAATTTAAATCGGCCATCTTGTGGCAAACGTTTTTCATCCAATCGTAGATTAGCTAAAACTTTTATACGGGCAATGATTCCGGCTGCCACATTACGAGGCAAAATCATTGCATCATGCAAGATACCATCGATCCGATAACGCACCACCAATTCTTTTTCATAAATCTCAATATGAATATCAGACACCTTTTGCAAAATAGCGTGAGATAAGAGAGTCTCCACAATTCTCACAATTGGCAAGTCCTCAGCCATTTTTTTCAAATCAACTTCTCCACCAAGAATCAGTCCATCAACACTAGTCACCTCTTTCAAATTGGATGCCTCCTTCTGGATAATATCGCCAAATTCCGCCTTCAAACTCTTTTGATACTGAATAAGCGCTTTTTTAATTGATTCAGTGTCAGTCAAACGAGGTAAAATCCGCAAACCAGAACTTTTTTTAATAAATTCAATCGCCTGTAAATCTTGTGGATCAAGCATCGCCACTTCCAAACCATTTTCTTTTTTACTAAAAGCAACAATATTATGGTTACGAGCAATTGGCTCAGGAATCAAAGCTAAAATATTTTTATCTATTTTCGATGTCTTTAAATCAACAAAAGGAATACCTAATAGATAAGCATTGACTCGTCTAAAATCATCTTCTGAAAGTTTTCCCTCATTCATCAAAACTTCGGACAGATTTTTATTCTGTTCGGTCGCAAGGGTTTGTGCTTTTTTTATATCTTCCATTGATACCAATTTGGTATCAATCAAAAAGCTAATCAACTGTTCTTGGTCAACATTCATCCCGTTAATGAAAAATGGCATTGTCCTGTTGGGACCTTGCTATGCCACTTATATTAAGATGATAATAATTAATCGTTTTCATTTCACATATAAAAATACTAATCCCTAATGATGCCATTTAATACTACGGGATTCATAATTATTTTTAATTATATCATCATTATCACTTCACAAAAATAAATTTAGTGAATAACTTTTATTTTTATACTGTCACTACAATCAAAAAAACCGCCTAGGCGGTTTTTTTGGGTTTTAAATTCGTAACTATTTTATCTCTTCAAGGAAGCAAGCATTCAATAAAGATTAAATCGCCTGTAGAACACTTGTCTGATTATTCAGATCCTTAAGATAACTGAGGTTGTTTCAGACCTTATTGTGTTAGTTACACTGCATTTTAACCTTCACTTTTTCGATACTGGAACCAGAGAAACCAGTACCAACACTTTCGGCACCATTTGCTCCACTACAAGACCAGACACTCCAAGTATTGGAGCCATGATCATAAGCTGAAATACAGACAGCACATTGAGCTGATGCAGCTGGAGCCTGCCAATCAGCATTACCATTACTATCAGAGGTTAAAACCTTACCATTACCCTTACTAGGAGTATTTAAGGTTAAATCATTCAGTATTACCTTACCATTTACGTTAAGAACACCAGAGGTCATCTTTTCTGGATCAACGCCAGTAAATCCTAGCCCCATCGAGATACGTCCATTGGAGCCAACCTGAATAGAATTATTTCCCATGTTTGTCAAAACCAAAGTTTTTGGACTAGTACCAGCAGGACTATTATCTCCTAAATACATACCAGCCTGATTTGTAGCCCAATTACTTCCAGGCCCCAATGGTCTCAATCCATATCCACCACCTTCACCAGTCGCAGCTCCAGCGGCATAGAAATAAGTACCGCGAATATTGCCATCTACGTCAAATTTTGTGTCGGGATTTTTACCAATACCTACATTACCAATATTACTGTTATAAATGTTTAAATCATTGGTTACCCAAGGGCCACTCGAAGCAGATGAGAGTGTTTGCCAATCAGCATTACCATTACTATCAGAGGTTAAAACCTTACCATTACCCTTACTAGGAGTATTTAAGGTTAAATCATTCAGTATTACCTTACCATTTACGTTAAGAACACCAGAGGTCATCTTTT